>ENA-UOUJ01000635-UOUJ01000635.1-activated-sludge-metagenome-genome-assembly--contig:-NODE-635-length-21820-cov-3.263818_pt1 | contig 21820 bp, 17 predicted proteins | sample MGYA00249839_ERZ747224 | MGnify/ENA primary metagenome ERZ747224 (study PRJEB28782, sample SAMN03220277) | activated sludge metagenome | biome: wastewater; feature: sewage sludge; material...
ACCGCTCTTGGCGCTCACCACGAGCAGTCCTGGCCGCGAGGCCATGGCCTCGATCTGCAGCACGCCGCTCAGTCCGTTGAGCACCGTCCAGGTGGTGCCATTGGTGGTGCGCTGCAGGCCGCTCGTGGTGCCGGCATAGAGGGCGCCATCGGCAACGTGCAGGGTTGTCACCAGATTGGAGGAGGGGATGGACTGCCAGGTGAGGCCATCGTTCACGCTGCGGAAGATGCCGCCGCCGTAGGTGCTGGCGTAGAGCGCACCGTTCCAGGCCACGATCGCCGTCACATCGTCCGAAGGTCCGTTCAGCAGCAGGTTGGTCCAGGAGAGGCCGTTGTCGGTGCTGCGGTACATGTTCAGCTGCGCACTGGCCAGCAGGAAGCCCTCACCGGCGTAAAGCGCATCGAAGTTCAGTTCCACCGAGAGCCCCGCGTTGCGCGGTTGCCAGGTGTGGCCGCCATCGAGGCTCATGTGCACCCCTTCGCTCTGTCCCGCCTCCGTGCTGCGCGTGGTGGCGAACAGACGGTCACCGGCATCCACCATGGTTACCAGGCTGGTGTGCGGGATCCCGCCATCGGTGTGGCTCCACTGGGGCTCGGTGCCCGTGCCGCGCCAGATGCCGCGGTTGGTGGCCAGCAGCAGGTCGCCGCCGCTGCGCACCAGGGTGTGGGGCAGCAGTGAGGGGGCCAGACCATGCGACACCAGGGTCCAGGTGAGCCCGCCGTCCGTGCTGCGGCGTACGCCGCCGTAAGGGTTGATCCCCAGGTGCACCGTGTTGCCCTCCACCAGCAGGGCCATGCCCTGCCAACTGCCCACCGGTGCGCTGTAGGGCAGGGTGGGGGTCCAGCTCTGGCCGTGGTCCGTGCTGCGGAACACCCCGTGCTGGTTGGTGGTGAGCAGCTGATGGTCCGCATTGCCCGCGATGCGGATCACGCTGGCGAAGCTGGGCAGGCCGCTCATCAGGTTGGTCCAGGTGCTCCCCTGATCATTGGTGCGGAAGAGCATGCCCGCGCCGATGCTGTACAGGTAGGTGCCGTCGCTGCCCAGTTGCTGCATGTAGTTGCCCACTTGGTCGTTCGGGGCGGCGTCCATCCAGCTCTGTCCGCCGTTGCAGCTGCGGCGCACACCGCTGTTGTCGTTCACGCTGTAGAAGCAGCCATTGTGCCAGATGAGGTCGTTCACGGCGGTCACGTCCACGCTCTGCCAGCTGGCGCCGCCGTTGGTGCTCCGGAAAACCCCGTGGGAGTAGCCGCCCACGATCACCACGCTGCCGTTCGAGGCCAGGCTGTTGAAGAAGACCTCGGGCAGACCGGTCACCAGCGTCCAAACGGTCCCATCGCTGCTTTGGTAGAGGCCGTGTTCAGTGGCCGCGAAGTGGGTGCCACCGTGTACCACAAGGTCCCTCACCGTACCCCCGTTGGGGCCGTCGAAGCGTTCCCAGCCGGCCCGGGAGGTGGAGGTGACGAGGAGCGTGGAAAGAAGCAGGAGGAACAGGATGCGTTGCATGTGCGGGTTGGTTGGTAACGATGACCAGGGCCCCATGCCATGGCAGATACAGGACGCAAATCTCCCGTGGCTGTTACAGTGGTGGCGCGGCGTTTCGGACAGAACGGGCAGGGCGTGGCGACGGAACGGGATCATCCGGTGATGGAACGGACGCCGGGGACAATGATCGCCGGCCTCTTTCGCGTTGATCGCTCATCAACCCCCTTGCCCATGCGTTCCCCGGTCCCCCTCATGCTCCTGGTCCCGCTGTGGATGCACATGCCCAGCGAGGCCGCATCGTCCTCCTTCACCCCCTTGGTCCAACTGCTGGAGGAAGGGCGCGTGACCCTTTCGGCAGAAGGCCTTGGCGACCATGGTGGGGAATGCGTGAAGGTGACCGTGCAGAACCGCAGTGGGGGCCGGTTGACCACGAGCATTCCGGTGGGCTGGCGCCTGGTGAGCGTCACCCCCGAAGTGCAGGACCTGCTGGTGGTGCGCGAGGAACTGTTGGCGGTGGCCGGTGGGGCTTCGGTCTCCGTGGTGTGCCGCGCGTTCTGCTGCGAGGCATCCGGAACGGGTCCCACCGCTGGGGAGCGGTACAAGGGCGGTCATCAGGCCTCCGAAGCGCTCACGAGGGTGGCGCAGGCGATCGCCTCCGGCGACCACCCCGATGATGCGGCCCAGCATGCCATCTGGGTGTTGAGCGACGGCCATTCCATCGCGGGCATGGGCGCGATGGACAGCTCGCGGGTGGACAGCTTGCGACTGGTGGTGAGCCAGCTCAGTGGGCAGCAGCCACCACGCTACTCCATGCGGTTCGCCGAGGAACCTGGCCGCGTCTGTTCCGGAAGGCCGGAGGCCATCTCGCGCGCCTTGGTGTACGATGTGGCGGCGGGCACGGTGTTCCATGCCGTGGTGGTGGACCGGCAGGGGCGCGTGCTACAGGTGTTGGAGGACCATGCGTGGTTGGAGCCGGGACGACACCGCATGGCCTTCGATGTGGTGGTGCTGGGCTGGCCGCCGGGCATCTACGCCATCCATGCTTGGAGCACCGACCGGGCCGGAGTGCACCGATTGCCGTTCACGATCTAGTGCGCCGCAAGGTGTGCTCCGTCAGATCCCTACGCGGTAGACATCCATGGCGTTGCGCAGGATGCTGTTCGCGTGGAACCCACCAGGATCGGGGATCTCCTCCACCAGGTCGAAGAGCACACATTCCCGGGGCAGGCCGGCAAAGAGGAGCGTGAAGTGGATCTCGCGGCCGGCGGGTACCAGCAGCCATTCGGGGGCCAGCGGGATGCCTTCCGCAAAGAGCAGTTGGCTGCGATGACCCGTGTGTCGGCAGATCAGGAAAGTGCTGGGCCAGATCCGGATGGCATCCGCCAGTCCTGCGGTGAAGTGGCAGTGCACGGTCACCTGTCCCTGTTCCTCCACCTCCGCCTCCACGGCAAGGGCGGGCAGCAGGAGCGTGCGTTCCTCCACGGCGGGAAGGGTGGGCTGGGCGATGTCGGGTTCCATGGTGTCGCGGGTCACGCTCAAGATAGTACGATCGGCAGGTGGTTGTCACGTGCCGTGCCGTTACTTCACGCCATGTCCATCACCCGACCCCTTCCCCTTCGTGCCCTGCCGGTGCTGTTCATGCTGTTCCTCGCCGGTCCAGCTTTGGCGCAGGTGCGTCAGGCCTACGCCCTGTTCGACGCCAAGGGCAGGGCCATCGGCCACAAGCAGCTGTTGAAGCGCACGGCGGAGGCCGAGGTGGTGCTTTTCGGCGAGCTCCACAACAACCCGGTAGCGCATTGGCTCCAACTGGTGGTGGCCCGGGAACTGGCCGCGAAGGGACCCCTGGTGATGGGCGCGGAAATGATCGAGGCCGACGACCAGGCCGCCTTGGACCGCTATCTCCGGGGCGAGATCGATGCCAAAGGCCTGGACACCCTGGCCCGGCTGTGGAAGAACCACCCCACCGACTATGCGCCCCTGGTGGACCTCGCCAAGGCGAACAAGCTCCCCTTCATTGCCACCAATGTACCCCGCCGGTATGCGCGGGCGGTCTCACGCGGTGGTTTTGAAGCGTTGGACACGGTGCCGGAGGCCGAGCGTGCGTGGATCGCACCGCTGCCGATCGCCTTCGATCCAACGCTGCCGGGCTATGTGAGGATGCTGGAGATGATGGAGGGCCACGGCACACCGAACATGGTGAAGGCCCAGGCGCTCAAGGATGCCACCATGGCCCACTTCATCGCGAAGCACCTGAGGTCGGGGGCGCGCTTCCTGCACTTCAATGGCAGCTTCCACACCGACTTCCATGAAGGCATCGGCTGGTACCTGGCCCGCCTCCGACCCGGTCTGCGCCAGTTCACCATCGCCACCGTGACCCAGGAGCAACTGAAGCGGTTGGATGCCGAGCACCTCGGCCGCGCCGACATCATCCTGGTGGTGGACGCTACGTTCCCGGGATCGTACTGAGCTCGGGCTCGGCCACCGCGTGTTCGGCAAAATACATGTGCAGTTCGCCCTTGCCTTTGGCATGGACCATGCCGCGGGGGATGAAGCGCAGGTCCGTTTCATCCTTCACCAATTCGTAGGTGGCCTCGCTGATGTTCACACGGCCCACTTCACCACAGCTTTCAAGCCGGGCTGCCGTGTTCACGGTGTCGCCCCAGATGTCGTAGGCGAACTTCCGGTGACCCACCACTCCGGCCACCACGGGACCCGTGTGGATGCCGATCCGCATGGACAGCACCGGTCGCCCTTCGGCCTCCCGGTCACGACGGTGCCGCTCCATGAACCGCTGCATGGCGATCGCCGCACGGACCACGCAGGCCGCGCCGCATCGGCCCGGTTCCGGCAGGCCACCGGCCGCCACGTAGGCATCGCCCACGGTCTTGATCTTCTCCACCCCGTGACGCTCCAGGATGGTGTCGAACGCACTGAAACAGGCATCGATGGTGGCGACCAGCTCCTGTGCACCCACTTGCTCGGTGAACTGGGTGAAGTTGTGGAAGTCCGTGAACAGGATGGTGGCCTGTTCGTACTCCCGGGCGCGTGCCCTGCCATGCTGCAGGAGTTCGTGCGCCACGGACCTGGGTAGGATGTTGTAGAGCAGGTCCTGATTGCGATCGCGTTCCTGTTGCAGGAGCTTGCTGCTGCGGCGCACGTAACGCAACCGGCTCCAGAGACCGAGCGCGGCCACGACGACCAGCGTGCTCCAGAAGATGAACAGGTTGCGGGTGTTGCGCACGCGGTTGATGCCGGCCAAGTACGCGAGTTCGGTCTGCAGGCGGCCCTTGGCCGAACGCAGGCTGTCGGCCAGCTGCTGTTGTTCGAACAGGTGGCCCATCTCGATCCGCGTGATCGCACGGGCCTGTTCCGTGCTGAACAGGGAATCGCGCAGCTCCACGGCCCGCCGGAAGTAGCGCAGGGCAGGACCCGTGCGCCCCATGGCCTCGTGCGCTTTGTAGAGGCATTCACAGGCGGCTTGCTCCTCCATGGGGACCACCAGGTCGTGGGCAATGCGCAGGGCCTCCTCGCAATAGGTCACGCCCTTCGAGGGATGTCCGTCCAGGATCTCCACCTCGCCCAACCGCGACAGAATGTGACCCACCACCTGTTTGCGGGGCAGTTTCCGCCGGATGGCCAGTCCATGTTCCAGGTAGCTGCGGGCACTGTCCAACTTCGCCGCGCGGAGGAAGCATTCCGCCATGTTGGAATAGGTGATGGCCTCCCATCCCAGATCGCCTTCGCTGCGCCAGATGGCCAGGGCCTGTTGATGCCAGTGGAGGGCGCTGTCCAGCTTCCCCTCTTCCTCCAGCAGGCTGCCCAGGTTGTTGTAGATCTTGCCCATGTCGCGGCGCCCGCCCTTCGCCTGCCGGAGCAGCAGGCTGCGCTGGTAGTACCAGCTGGCCTTGGCGTATTCCCGCTCATAATGATGGATGGAGCCGATGTTGTTGTAGACCTCGGCCATGCCCATCGTGTCCTGCTGCTGCTCGTGGATGCGCAGTGCATTGAAGTACTGGCTCAACGCCTGGTTCCGTTCCCCGGCGATCATGGAGAGGCTTCCTTGCAGCGTGAGCACCCGTGCCCGCAGTGCCTCGTTGTTCTCCGCACTCGCCAGGACCATGGCGGAATCCAACAGGTCGCTGGCCCGGTCGAACTCGTCGTTGCGCTGCGCCTGGATCGCCTGCCGCAGCAGGGCTTCAGCGTGTTGCTCCGTGCGGCCCTCATGGGAGGAGGCCCCACCGGACAGTGCCAAGGCCAGCCCGCTGACCAACACACCGATGCGCAGCATGACAGGGAACATGACCAAGGAAAGTTAGTGGCGTCAAGGGGGAATTGGTCCGATCCGTGCTACCTTCCTGAGCCCTAACCTTTGTTACCATGTGCACCTGGCGTACGCATTTGATGGGACCTATCGCCCTGTTCCTGTTGTTCTCAGGCTGCGGTGGTGGGGCAGGGCTCACCGGTCCCAGCGCGCCCGGCTTCGTGAACGTTGCGTTCGATAAGGCCGGGTTGAGCGTGCTTTTGGAGGACACCGCTTGTGTGTGGGTGCGTTTCTACAATGCCCGACGGAACGCGAAAGATGATCCCGGCTCCGTGATGGCCGTGGCCGTGAACGGGAAAGGAAAGGAATACGCGATCGCCGGCACCCCGGTGCATTACCGGTTGTCGGACAGGATCGTGGGGTCCAACGTAAGCTACCTGGAGTGGGGGCGGGAGAAGGCCGTTGATGGCTGCAACTGGATGCGTGCTGCCGGAAAGGACGTGGTGGCCTGCGACATGTCCGCCAGGGTCCTGCGGAAGATGTTGTCCATTTCAACATGCAACGGCATTCTGGTGACACCGGCCTCCACCCCGGACCGCGCTTTGACCATGCGGTTCGCGGCCGCCACCCTGAGCGGCGGGGTGGCGCGGGAGCTCACGGGGCCAGGCACCTCGGTGATCTGTGGTGAGCCTTGCCCGGTGTTGTGCAGCGACGATGTGGACTACGTGCACGACGAGCCCTGAGGCAGTGACGGTGCGGCCTACCTTTCGTGCCGTCATGAAGCATCTTCCGGTACTTGCCGGCATCGTCGCCGGGCTTTTCGTTCATCAGGCCCAGGCCCAGGTGCCCATCTGCACCATCCAGGGCAGCAGCAACGCCAGTGCCTACGAGGGACAGGTGGTCACCACCACGGGTGTCGTCACCGCCGTGTTCCTGGGCAGTGGCACCCTGGGTGGCTACTTCCTGGAGGACCCCACCTGCGACAGCAACCCCGCCACCAGCAACGGCATCTTCGTGTACCACCCCACGGCCGGCAGCATCGCCGTGGGTCAGCGCGTGCAGGTGACCGGTGAAGTGGATGAGTTCCAGGGCCTCACCGAACTGCGCAACGTCAGCAGCCTGCAGGTGTTGGGCCTGGGCACCGTTACACCCACCGTACTGCAACTGCCGGTGGCCTCCCTCACCGACTGGGAACGCTACGAGGGGATGGTCCTCCAGTTCCCCCAGACCCTGGTGGTGACCGACAACAGTGACTGGGCCCAGTATGGTGAGGTGGCCCTGGCCCCCGAGCGCCTCATGCATCCCACCAATGCCATCGACCCCAACGATGCCGTGGCCGACACCACCAGCACCGGCTTCGGCAATGTGGCCGCCGTGACCACGGCGGCCACGACGAACGCACGCAGTGTGGTGCGGTTGGATGATGGCCGCACGGACAATTTCCCGGAGCCCCTGCCGCTCACCGGACCGGAAGGCACCATCCGTGTGGGCAGCACCATCACCGGGCTGACCGCCGTGCTCACCTACACCTTCAGCAACTACCGGCTGCATGCCGTGGGGGCCGTGCCCGTGGTCCATGCCCTTCGGCCTGCCGTGCCCGAGGTGGGTGGCGATATCCGTGTGGCGGGGTTCAACGTGCTGAACTACTGGACCTCCTTGGGTGAATGGGGCGCAGGGGACAGCGGCGAACTGCAGCGGCAGCGCACCAAGCTGGTGGCGGCGTTGCAGGGGCTCAATGCGGATGCCTTCGCCCTGTGCGAACTGGAGAACAACGATGTCGCCTGGGCCGACCTGCTCAACGCCCTGAACAACGCGGTGGGCAGTGGCGCCTATGCCTGCCTGGAGGTGGATGCCTCAGGGGGCGGCACCAAGACCGTGATCTTCTACCGGCCGGCGGTGCTCACCCCGGTCACCCAGCTCTACAGTCTGTACACCAGCACTTTCCAGCGCCCCCACCTCACCCAGGGGTTCCAGGTGAACGCCACGGGGGCCCGCTTCCTGCTGAGCACGGTGCACCTGCGCAGCAAGCTGTGCGACGGGGCCAGTGGGAGCAACACGGACCAGGGTGATGGGCAGTCGTGCTTCAACGGACAGCGCCGCACCCAGGCGGCCGAACTTGCCGCCCATTGGGCCCAGCTCCGCCAGCTCACGGGCATTGCAGCCCAGGTGATGCTCGGCGACTACAACGCCTACACGGAGGAGGACCCGCTGGATGTATTGCGCGCGGCCGGACTGCAGCGCTTGGCCACAAGCTCCTACACCTACGGCTTCCAACAGGCCTTTGGCGCGCTGGACCACGCCTTCGCCACGCCCGCTTTTGCGGCGGCCGTCACCGGTGCGGCCTCCTGGGCCATCAATAGTGATGAGCCGGAAGCCTTGGATTATGCAGCGGAGAACCTGTCCCGCTATCAACCCAACGCCTTCAGGAGCAGTGATCACGACCCCGTGCTGGTGGGGCTGAGCGCGGCCCTGTTGCCCGTTGGCGTGGAGGAGGCCGCGATGTCCGGTGTCCAGATCTTCCAGCAGGATGGGCACTTGGTGATCCGGCGCACGGAGGGTTCATGGCCGGCGGGTACACGCCTGGTGCTCCATGATACCTCGGGCCGACTGGCCCTTCAGCAGTCCGTGTCCGGCACAGAGGTCCGCGTGGTCGTGCACCACCTTGTGGACGGCGTGTACGGCTGGCAACTGATCGCTCCCGGCCTGGCACCTCTGGCCGGCCGGTCGGTGGTTCAGCGACCGTAGTAGAACACGATGCTGGCCTTGGCCAGGGCCTTGCTGTTCAGGTTGAAGCCGACCACGGCGGGCGAGGCATCGGCATCCAGGCCCAGGTCCTCGGTGGGCAGGGCATAGACCGTGATGATGTAGGCGTGGGGCCCATGTCCTTTCGGCGGGCAGGGACCACCGTAACCGGGCTTTCCATAATCCGTGCGGCTCTGGATGGCTCCCTTGGGCATGCCGGCCTTGCCGGGTGTTCCGGCCCCGATGGGCAGTCCTTTGGCGTCGCCGGGGATGTTGAACACCACCCAGTGCCACCATCCGCTGCCGGTGGGCGCATCGGGGTCGTACATGGTGACCGCATAGCCCTTGGTGCCTTCGGGCGGGTTGCTCCAGCTGAGCTGGGGGCTGATGTTCTCCCCGGCACAGCCGAATCCATTGAACTCCTGCTGGCGGGTGCCCTGCCCGCCCACGTCACTGGTGAGCGTGAAGGTGCCGGTCTTGTTCGCGGTGGACTGAGCGGCCGCACTGCCGGAGACCAGCAGCGCAACGCCGAGAAGGATCACGTGGCGCATCATGGCCCGAAGGTATGCACGCGGTCCCGGGTTGTCGGGATCTGGCCCTATCTTTGAACGTCAGGCGAGGGGCAACCAATGTGCCCCCTCATTCGTCAAGAACGAACAGTTAAGCACTCCTACCACACATGCGTTCCCTCATCCTCACCGCCTGCCTGGGCATTGCCGCGCTCGGCGCCCAGGCCCAGCAAACGAAGACGGCCACCGTGGCCACCACCACCAAGCCGCAGAGCCCCATCGCGGAAGAGCAGCGCGCCATGAGCGGCACGCTGAAGGAGACCTTGGGCCAGTTGGAGCAGATCCGCGGTGCGGTGAAGAAGGCCTCCACCGACCCCGCCCTGGCCGACCGCGCCCCCAAGCTGAACGCTTCCGTGGTGGACATGGCCGACCTGAGCAAGGCCATCGAGGGCATGCTCACCAAGGTGAACACCGCCACCCCCGAGAACTGGACGGCTGTGAAGGCCGAGGCGGATGCCCTGAACACCCGTGCGTTGGAGACCGCCGCAGCGGCCAAGCAGCTCACGGTGGCCGGCAAGTAAGCCCCATCGCGACCCGATAACGCAAAGGGCCGGTCCTGATGGACCGGCCCTTTGCATTGTGTGTGGAACGATCAGCGCCAGCGCGCGAGGTACTTGTCCTCCAAGGCGCGCATCGCTTCACGCTGGGCCTTGGTCTTGTCGCGGTGCCCCAGCAGGTGCAGCAGCCCGTGCACGATCACGCGGCGCAGTTCCTGTTGCACGGGCACGCCAAAGGTGCCGGCGTTCTCCTTGATGCGGTCCAGGCTCATGAGCACGTCGCCGCTTACCCCCGTTCCGGTCTGCCCGTCGAAGGTGATCACGTCCGTGTAGTCATCATGGCCCAGGTAGCGCTGGTTGTAGTCCAGCAGGGCCGCATCAGTCATCAGTACGTAGGTGAGCTCGCCGATGCTATGCCCATGGTCGCGGGCCACGGCGGTGAGCCAGCGGCGCAGTTTCTCCCGGTCGCGGAAGGCATTGGTGACATCCACGGCCTTGAACGCGATCGTTGCCATCGGGGCGGGGTTTATTCCTTCACGGGCTGCAGTCCGAAGGCCATGGCCACGGTGGCGCCGTTGTCGCTGAACTCCACGTTGTCGGCCAGGGCGCGCATCAGGAACACCCCGCGGCCGTGCGGCTTCTCCAGGTTCTGGGGGTCGGTGGGGTCGGGCAGGTGCTCGAAGTCGAACCCCGGTCCCTGGTCCTGCACCATGAAGATGATCTGGTCGCCCTTCACCTCGTAGCCCAGGGTCACCATCTTGGTGGGGTCCAGCTGGTTGCCGTGGTGGATGGCGTTGTTCACCGCCTCGGTGAGGGCGATGAGGATGTTGCCGTAATGGCTCTCGTGCACGTTGTGCTTCGCGCAGGCCTCATCAATGAGCTTCTCGGCCAGGGCGATGTTCTCGGCCTTGGCGGGGAAGTCGATGCGTTGGGTGAACTCCAGCTCTTCGGTCAGGGCTCCCATGGGCGTGTTCAGGGTCGGTCAAAAGTACCGAAATACGCATTGACGCGATCGCGGTAGTACGGCTTCAATCCCGGGGGCACTGTTCGTAACAGTTCGGTCTCGCGGGCCTTGCGGCGCTGTTGCTCGAAGAAGCGGGCGGGGTCGGGCGGGGGCTGGTCGCGGCCCTCGTTGCTGGTGCGCTTCTGGTCCAGTTCGCGTTCGCGCTCGGCCTTCTCGTGCTCCAACAGGCGGGTCATGATGTCCTGCTGGCGGCGCATCGTCTCGGGGGTGATGGTCTTGTTGACGATGTCCTTCTCGTTCTTCTCCATCTCCTCGGCCAGCTTGTTCAGCTGGTTGCCGGCACCGCTGCCGTCCTTGTTCAGCTCCTGGGCCATGCGCTGCATCTCCTTGCGGATGGCGGCCGGCTGCGCGGCAAGGTTGGCCAGCTGCTGGCTCATGCCCGGCATGCCCATGCCGCCCGGGTTCTGCTGGCCGGGCTTCTGACCGGGCTTCTTCCCTTCCTCCATCGCCTTGCGCAGGCCTTCGAGCTGTTTCTGGAGCGCCTCCTGCTGGGCCTTCATCTTGGCCATGCTGGGCTTGTTGCCCTTGCCGCTGCCACTGCCCCCGGGCTTGTTGCAACTGCCGCTGCCGGGCTTGCCCTGCGCCTGCATCTGCTGCATCATCTGTTGCAGGGCCTCGTCCAGCAACAGGGCCAGGTTGTTCAGGCTGGTCATGGCGTGCTGCTGCTTGTCGGTGGCCATGGGCTTGTAGCGCTCGTTGGCGCGGGCCTCGCCGAGGTAGCGCACCGCCTCGTCCATGTTGTCGTTCACCGCGTTCATCTCGCGGTTCACGATGCCCTGGATCTGGGTCACGCGCTTGCTCAGGGCGAAGAGGGAGTCCTCGATCACCTTGGCATCGTCGCGCAGCTTGCGCTGGGTGCGGCCATGTTCGATGAGCCGCGGGTCGCGGATGCCGGTGGTCGCCAGGTCGCTCATCAGCCCCTCCTGCTCGAAGCTCAGGTGCACGATGTTCTCCAGCAGTTGCCGCAGCGCGTCCATGTCCTCCTCCTGCTGTACCTGCTGCCCGCCCTGCATGGCCTGCTGCATCTGGAAGGCCATCTGCTCCATCTGTTCGGCGGCCTTCTGCTGGCTCTGCCCGGCCTTCTGCCCCTGTTTCTTCTCCAGTTGATCGCTGCTCTGCTGCTGCGTGTCCTGGATCTCCTGCTCCTGCTCATCGGTCTTGGGCAGGTCCATGGGCGTTTCCAGTTCGCTGTTCTTCTGCTCCAGCTCGTCCAGCTCCTTGCGCAGGTCCTGGAACTCCTTGTTCAGTTCATCCTGTTCCTGCTTCAACTGCTCGGGGTCGGCCTTCTTTTCCAAGGTCTTCTCGGAGAGCTCCTGTTGGCGCTTGGCCATGTCCTGCAGCTGCTGGGTGAGGTCCTCGGCCTTCTGCTCCACCTCCAGGCGTTTGAACTGCTCCAGGGCGCGGTCCAGCTCCTTCTCGATGTCCTCCTGGCTCAGCTTCATGTCCTTGATCTGCTCCTGCAGCTTGTCCTTGTCCAATTGCTGCATCATCTCCTCCACCTTGCGGTAGAGCTCCTTCATCTCCTCGCTCAGCACGTTCTCGAAGAGCTCCTGCAACTGCTGCTGCTTCTCCAGGATGCGCTCGTCGTTCGGCCTGAACTCGCGCTGCTCCTGCTGGGTCTGGCGCAGCTCCTGGGTGGTGCGTTCGATCTTCTGCTGCAGTTGCTGCTGGCGCTCCAGCACGTTCTGCAGCTTCTGCTTGTCCTGCCAGGAGGCCTCCTTCTTGTCCAGCAGGTCGCGGCGCAGCTTGTCCAGTTCGCGCTGCAGGTCCTGCGCCTCGCGGATGTTCGCCTTCAGGTCGTCCTTGATGGCCTCGCTGTCCTGGTCCTGCTTCTCGGCCAGCTCCTTCAGCGTGGGTGCGGCAAAGACCTGCGGCATGCTGCGGGCGCTCTTGCTGCCGTTCACCCCGTCGTTGTCCCACACCTCGAACCAGTGTTCGATGCGGTCGCCGGGGTTGATGGTGAGGTCGTAGAGGTCCCAGCTGTGGAAGAACTCCTGGCGGGTGTTGCGCGGATCGATCGGCAGTTCGAAGGCCCCGCTGCGCCGCTCGGGCGCAATGCTGTCGCCACCCTGGGTGAAGCGGTAGTGGAACACCAGCCGCTTGAAGCCGTGGTCATCGCCGATGTCGCCGCGGAAGAAGAGGCGCTTCAGGGCGCTGCTGTCCGTGCGGCTCTCCACCTGGATGGTGGGGTGCAGGTCGGGCACCACGTCCACGCGGTACTGCAGGGGCTCGCTGCTGGCGCGTTCGCCGTTGCGGGGCACCATGCGGTAGGTGCGGCTCTGCAGGAAGCGGCGCGCCGCGCGGAAGGCGCCCTCGCCGGAGGCATTGGTGCCGGTGGCGCTGGGTACGGCGTAGGTGGTGTCGTCGAAGGCCAGGTCGATGCGGTCGGTGCTGCGGGCGTTGATGGTCCAGTTCACGCGGGTGCCGGCCGGGATGTTCAGGTCGCCGGTGTTGTGCACGGTCTCGGCGGGAAGGCCGAGGTAGCCGGGGTATTCCAGCAGGGCGCTGAAGTCCAGCAGCTGCGGGTGCGGCACGGTGCGCAGGGTGTAGGTCGGGGAGAAGAAGCCCTCGGCGGTGAAGCGGAGGTCGACGGGTTCCTGCACGTTGCGGAAGCGGTGGGTGAAGCGCACGGCATCCTGCTTCACCATGGGGATGCGCTGCCCGGCAATGTCGATCTCCACCTGCTGGGGGATGGCACTGCCCTGCAGTTCCACCACCAGCTCGAAGTCCTGCAGCTCGGGCACCTCGAGGGTGTCGTTCACCAGCACGAAGCGGAAGGGCGCCTCGGGCAGGAACTCCTCGTTGTGCTGGAGCAGGCGCTTGGTGGGACCGGTGATGAGGCTGGGCGCAGCGAAGAGCAGCACCACCAGCAGGGCCAGCGGCGGCAGGGCGTAGCGCAGGTGGCGGGTGTTGCGCCGCAGGTCGATGGCGTTGGTGAAGGGGATGGGGCCGAGCTCGCGGCTGCGCTGGGCGATGGCGGCCTCGATCAGCGCACGCTGCCCGGGCTGGGCCTCGGCCATGTCGCGCAGCTGCAGGGTGTTCAGCAGCTTGTCGCGCACCTCGCTGAAGTGCGTGCCCACGATGCGGGCGGCCTCGGCATGCGAGATCACCGGACCCAGCCGGAACAGGCGGATGAGGGGCAGGGCGATGAAGCGGCCCACGATCACCGCCATGGCGGCCAGCGTGCCCCAGAACAGCGCGGTGCGCACCCCGGTGCCGAAGCGGCCGAGGTGTTCCAGCAGCGCCGCCACCAGGAACACGCCCACCCCAAGGCCCACGGCATAGAGCGCGCCACGGATCGCCCGGTCGGTGTAGTACTTCCGGATGAACGCGTCGAGCTTCGCGATGAGGTGCTCGTAGTCGCTGCGCATGATGCTCCGGGCTGCAACGTGCGTGCCGCCCCTTGTGTTGTCCGAACAAAGCTACGGCAACTCCGTGCCCGGTACCGGTCGGTACACGGGCACCGGCCGGATGGTTCAGCGCACCACCACGCGGGTCACGCTCAGCCCATCACCTGACCGGAGGCGCAGCAGGTAGGTGCCCGGGGCCAGGTCCAGTGCCAGGTCCGTGCGCAGGCGACCATTGGCGGCCGGTGCCGACCACTGGTGCACCGTCCGGCCCGACAGGTCGATCACCTCCACCTGCACCACCGCCTCCTTCAGTCCCTCGGCCACCACGGTGAAGCGCCCATCGTTCGGGTTGGGGTAGAGGGCGAGGGGGAAGCTGGCGGTAGCGGACTCCTCCACGCCCACCGTGTTGAGCAGGTAACTGGCTGTCACGGTGCATCCGTTGGCGTTGGTGGCGGTGAGGGCGTAAGTGCCATCGCCGTCGGTGAACACGAAGGGCTCGTCGTTGCCGATGGGCGCACCGTTGAAGGTCCAGGCGTAGCCGTCGAAGTCATCCGGCACGAAGAGCACGTTGCCGTTGCGTGCGATGGTGAGCGTGGGGCAGACCACCAGTTCGTTGCTGAGCGCGGTGCAGCCGAAGGCATTGGTGCCCGAAACGGTGTACACGCCGGGTCCTTGGGCCGCGATGCAGGCTGTTGATGCACTGGGGATGGTGTCGCCGTCCAGGAACCACACGTAGCCCGCCAGCGTGTCGTTCGCCACACAGAGCTGGTTGCCATTGGCGGAGAGCACCAGTTCCGGAGCGGGGAAGACCACGATGGTGTCCGTGTCCGTGAAGACCTGCTGCGGCTCCAGGCCGATGACCAGGCTGCCGGTGGTGCCGCCCGCCACGTTGATGAAGTAGGTGCCCTCGCCGTTCGCGGGGATGTTGTAGGTGCCCAGCGGGTCGTTCTGGCTCACGGCATCCTCATCGAAGAACTCGATGGAGTAGGGCGGGTTGGCCAGCAACAGCCCCAGTCCGTTCCACGAGCCGGTGGTGGTGTTGTCCACGGTGCTGGAGGTGTAGGTGGTGCCTGTGCCATCGGTGAGCACGAAATAGAGGTCGGGTGAGCCGGTGCAACCAACCAAGGGGATGTCCGGTTCCTCCACATCGCCGCACCAGTTGCCGTTCACCCCGGTCACGTTCACTGTGTTCAGCACGTAGCCGCCCACGGTGGTGGTCAGGGAGATGACGTAGGTGCCGGGGGTGGAATAGGTCTGCATCGGAGGCGTGGCCAGCGTGCTGGTGTTCCCGTTGCCGAAGTCCCAGGCATAGCTGGTGGGCGAGGGCGCCGCGTCGATCAGCGCGTTGAAGGTGGCCTCCACGCTGCCGCAGCCCGAGGTGGGCGAGTAGGTGAAGCTGCTGTTGCCACCGCTGCCGGGCAGCACCGTGAGCGGCAGTTGGAACTGCTGTGGGGCATCGATGTCGAAGCCGCTGAAGGTGACGGAGGCGATGATGTTGATGGTGATCAAGTACTCTCCCGCGCCCAGCGGAGTGCCGCAGATGCGCCCGCAACCGTATTGGTCCTCCTGCGGGTAGTACACACCGGCCGGATCGCTGGCTATGAAGCTCAGTCCGAAGGGCAGGCCCGTGACGCTGGTGATCGTCATCTGCTGGAAGTCGACCGTGACCCCGCTGCCAGGCTCCGTGAAGCTTGATGGCAGCCAGAAGGTGAAGTCCTGCTGGTAGAATTCCCCGGCGGTGGCATTGGGCGGCAGCAGGGGGCACAGCGTGGGGAACGCGGGCTCCATGGTGCAGCTCAGGTCAGGCGTGCAGCCATCGCACTGCGCGGTCAGGGTCCGTGGAAGCAGGGCGAAGGCCAGGAGGGCGAGGGGTAGCGTCCGGATCATGGGTCTGGTGGTGAGGCAATTTAGACGGTCCGTCAAAATGGCCGACAGGGCATCCCATGAGGCATCGTTCCGTCTACCCCTTGGAACATGTCCGTGAACTTCAAGATATCCGCGAGCGTGTTCCGCATGGCGATGCTGCTGCTTGTCCTACTGGCCCCGTTCGAAGGGCTTGCGGGCGGGGTTGATGGATCGGTTGTCCGTCCCATCGGCGTATCGGCCCCGAAGCGATCGCTCCTCCACCACCGTTCCACCAACCCGTTCGGTTCGCAGTATTTCCAGTCGGCCTCGGCCATTCCCCTGCAGCGCGGTGAAGGGCTCTACCGCAACGTGCTGGTCTCCTGGAACGGCCTCTCCTATGGCATCACCGATCATTTCAGTGTGGCCGCCGGGGTCGACCTCTATTCCATGTTGAACTCGCGCGACCGCGCACCGGTGTGGAACACGCGGGTCCAGGTCGGCGGGTCGGTCGGCGGTGCCTTCCACCTGGCGGGCGCGGCCACCTACTTCCAATTGCCGCTCACCCTGCCGGGCAATGAGGGCGATACCACCATCACGGTGGGCCTGACAAGCGCCATGGCCGTGCTCACTTACGGGAACCCGAACAACCAATTGTCGCTTGCCGGAGGCTGGGCGGATGATGCGGAAGGCCGGGTGCAAGGACCGCTCTTCATCGCGGCCGGGGCTTTCCGGCTCTTCCCCAATGTGCAGGCCGTCACGGAGAACTGGTTCTTCCTGGAGGGCTCTCGCACCCTGCTGGCCAACAGCCTGGGCATCCGCGTGGTGGGCGAGCACCTGGCCATCGACCTCGGCGTGCTGTACAATGAACAGCTGGCCGAGGCCGTGCTCCCCTTCGGCCTTCCGTTCGTGGGCGCCCTGCTCAACTTCTGACCGGCGCGGCCGTGTAGCGGTCCGCCGTGGTATTTTTGCCAGCCATGGCCAAGAAAGTCGCCCCCTTCGACCCGAACAGCCTTGAACTGCACGACGAGACGGACTACCGGCAGTTCGTGTTGCGGGCCGATGGTCAGCGGGCCCGTGTGGAGTATGACCGTGACGGGGACCGCATCTTCCTCACCTCCATCGATGTGCCCAAGGCCTTGGAGGCCATGGGGGTCGGCGGTGTGTTGATGGAAAAGGTGCTGGCCCATGTGGACGCCAAGGGCTGGAAGCTCATTCCCACCCACCCGGCGATCAAGCAATACCTGCGCGAGCACAGCCAGTGGCAGCGCCTGCTGCTGAAGGGCGTGCAGTTGCGCTGAGCGTGCGGCCCTCGGGCCACCCTGTTACCTTCGCCCTCCCATTTTCCGGCCGCTACGCGCGGCACCCTTATCCCATGAGCGTACGCGTCCGTTTCGCCCCCAGCCCCACCGGCCCCCTGCACATGGGTGGTGTCCGCACCGCCCTGTACAACTACCTCTTCGCCCGCAAGCACGGAGGCCAGTTCCTGCTGCGCATCGAGGACACCGACCAGCAACGTTTCGTGCCCGGGGCCGAGGACTACATCCGCGAGGCCCTCGACTGGTGCGGCCTCACGCCCGATGAAAGCCCGTGGGTGGGTGGCCCCGACGGTCCCTACCGGCAGAGCGAGCGCAAGGCGATGTACCGCCAGTATGCCGAGCAGCTCATCGCGGCGGACAAGGCCTACTACGCCTTCGACACGCCCGAGGAGCTCGAGGCCATGCGCGAACGCCTGAAGGCCGCCGGTGTGGCCGCGCCCGCCTACAACGCGGTGACGCGTGAGCACATGAAGAACAGCCTGAGCCTGAGCGCCGACGATGTGAAGGAGCGCCTGGCCCGCGGCGATGAGTACGTGATCCGCCTGAAGGTGCCGCGCCATGTGGAGGTGCGCTTCGAGGACCTGATCCGCGGCTGGGTGGTGGTGCACAGCAGCAACATCGACGACAAGGTGCTCTTCAAGAGCGACGGCATGCCCACCTACCACCTGGCCAACATCGTGGACGACCACCTGATGCGCATCACCCACGTGATCCGCGGGGAGGAGTGGCTGCCCAGTGCGCCGCTGCACGTGCTCATCTACGAGGCCTTCGGTTGGGAACGTCCCGCCTTTGCCCACCTGCCGCTGATCCTGAAGCCCGACGGCAATGGCAAGCTCAGCAAGCGCGATGGCGACCGCCTCGGCTTCCCGGTCTTCCCCCTCAACTGGCAGGACCCCGCCAGCGGCGAGCAGAGCAGCGGCTACCGCGAACGCGGTTACTACCCCGAGGCCTTCGTGAACATGCTGGCCCTGCTGGGCTGGAACCCCGGCGGCGACGTGGAGCTGATGTCCATGGCCGACATGGTGCAGTACTTCGATCTGGCCCGGGTGCACAAGGGTGGTGCCCGCTTCGATCCGGAGAAGACGAAATGGTTCAACCAGCAGTACCTGCGCCACCGCCCCGATGCGGAGCTGGGCGCCCAGTTGCAGGCCAGCCTCAATGCGAAGGGCTTGAACGTGGACCTGGCCAAGGCTACGGCGGGCGCGGTGCTGCTGAAGGAGCGCGCCACCTTCGTGGACGACATGCTGGAGGGGCTCTACCTCTTCACTTCGGGTTCCCCGCTGGAGGGCAACGCGGAGGGTGAGGCTGAACTGCGTAAGCGCTGGAAACCCGAGGCCGCGCCCGCACTGGAGGCCTACATCGCCAAGCTGGAGGCGATGGCGGAGCTGACCCCGGCCGCGCTGGAGACCGCCTTCAACGAGGTGCTCGGCGCCCATGGGCTCAAGGTGGGCCAGGTGATGCCGCTGTACCGCCTCTTCGTGGCGGGTCGCATGCAGGGCCCGGGCATGTTCGAGGTGAGCACCCTGCTGGGCCGGGATGAAGTGCTGGCCCGCTTGAAGGCCGGACTGGAACGCTGCCGCCCATGGGCTTGATCGAGGTGAACGGCATCCGGGTGTTCGCCTACCATGGCTGCCTGGAGGAGGAGGGCCGCATCGGCGGACACTACCGCGTGGACGTGGCGGTGGAAGGCCAATTCACCACCGCCGAGCAGGGCGATGACCTGCGCGATACCGTCGATTACGGCCGGGTGACCGCGCTGGTGCTGCGGGAGATGGCGGTGCGCAGCCGGCTCATCGAGCATGTGGCCCGGCGCATCCTTGACGCCCTCAAGGCCGAGTGGGATCCGGCCTACCGCTGGCGGGTCCGGCTCGTGAAGGAACGTCCGCCCATCAACGGCGATGTGGACGAGGCCGTGTACACCATCGAGGGGTAAGCCCGATCATCCTATCTTCGCCGCCCCCACAGGGTCACGTGGCCGAGGGGCTAGGCAGAGGTCTGCAAAACCTCGTACAGCGGTTCGAATCCGCTCGTGACCTCGGAAGAAGGACGCCCCGGCAACGGGGCGTCCTTCGTTCAGGGCCCCGGTGCGGGGCTGTCGCGGGCCCTGCCGCAGCGCCGATCTTTGCACCGCTTACCTTGTGCCATACCGATCGCGCCTTCCGTGCGTTCTACCTGCCCGAACGTGTGCCCATGCCCGTGATGCGTCCCCTGACCTCGTTGCTCTTCCTGTTCGCCCTGCTCCACACCCTGCACGCGCAGGACGCCCTGCCCATCGGCACATGGCGGGCGCACTTCCCCTACCGCAACACCATCGCGGTGGCCGAGGGCGGCGGCCATGTGTACTGCGCCACCTCCACCAGCATGTTCCGGTACCAGCCCGGCATCGGCGAGATCGACCCCATCAACAAGGTGAACCTGCTGAACGATGTGGGCATCCAGGGCCTGGCCTGGAACAACGAGCTGCAGATGCTGCTGGTGTACTACACCAACGGCAACCTCGACCTTATCCAGGGCGATCGGAGCTTCAACATGGGCGACATCAAACGCAGCTCCATCCTGGGCAACAAGGGCATCTACTCGGTGTACATGGAAGGCCACCTGGCCTACCTGGGCTGTGGCTTCGGCATCGTGCTGGTGGACCTGCAGCGGCGTGAGGTGCGCGAGACCTGGTTCATCGGTCCCAACGGGGCGCAGGTGCAGGTGAACGGCATCACGGTGTTCCAGGATTCCATCTACGCCGCCACCAACACGGGCCTCTTCACCGCCTCGAAGAACGCCCCCAACCTGGCTGCCTACGAAAGCTGGCGCAAGCGTGCCGACATGCCCTCCACCATGGCCAACGGGCCCTTCAGCCACACGGTGCTCCTGGGCGACCAGTTGCTGCTGAACTGGCGGGCGAGCACCGGTGAGCGGGACACCCTGCTGCTGCTGGGCACGGCCAACACCTGGTCGAAGTTCGAGCCGCTCTACGGACGCAAGAACCGCGGGCTGGACCTCAGTTCAGACGGGCAGTTCGTGGTGATCCCCCACGAGTACGACATCCACATGTACCAACAGGGCATGTCCGAGGTGACCTTCATCTTCGGATACGATGGTGGTCCGGCCTTCCCCGCGCAGGCCATCCGGGCCCAGTCCGGCGCTTTCTGGGTGGCCGACCGGGAGCGGGGGCTGATCAGTGCGCAGGGCGGTGACATCGGAACGGCCATCCAACCCAACGGCCCCAAGACCGCGAACACCTGGCGGATGGCCTCGCACGGGGGAGCGCTGTACGTGGCCACCGGTGCCCTGGCCGGCAACTGGAGCAGCACCTTCCTGAAGGATGGGGTCCATCACTTCGCGGACGGCCGTTGGGGCAGTAGCGATCTCTCCAACGAACCGATCCTGCTCGGGGTGAACAACTTCGGCGGTGCGGTGAACGACTATGTGTCGGTGGCCGTGGACCCGGACGACCCAATGCATGCCTGGGTGGGCACCTGGGACGATGGGGTGGTCGAGTTCCGGGACCGGCGGCCAGTGGCGATCTGGAACCACACCAACAGCGCCCTGGGCGTGGAACTGAACGGTGCCGAAGGCAAGGTGAACGTGGCCGGTATGAACTTCGACCTCAACGGCAACCTGTGGATGACCAACGCCTGGGCGCAGAACCCCGTGGTGGTGCGCACCCGCGATGGCAACTGGTACTCCTTCACGCCCGGCAGCCTGCTGGCCGGCAACCTGCTGCTGGCGGACATCGTGCCCGCCTCCTTCAACAACTTCAAATGGATCGTCCGGCCCAGGGGCAACAGCCTGCTGGTGATGGACGATGCGGGCACGCCCTCGCAGGCGAGCGACGACCGCTGGAAACTGGTGAACAACACGGCCGGCAGCGGTGGCCTGCCCGCGCCCGATGTGTATGCCGTGGCCGAGGACCTCGATGGCCTCATCTGGGTGGGGACATCCAAAGGGCCTGCCGTCTTCTACAACCCCGGCGCCATTTTCGACGGCACCGGCTGGGATGCCCAGCAGATCCTCATTGAGCAGGATGGCAACGTGCAGATCCTGCTGGAGACCGAATCGGTGAGCGCCATCGCCGTGGACGGTGCCAACCGCAAGTGGATGGGGACCCAGACGGGCGGCGTGTACCTGCTCTCGGCGGATGGCCGCACCCAGATCCACCACTTCACCGAGAGCAACAGCCCGCTGCCCAGCAACACCATCAACGCCATCACCATCAATGAGCTCACCGGGGAGGTCTTCTTCGCCACGGACCGCGGCATCATCAGCTACCGCAGCGATGCCATCGCGGGCTTGGAGACCGCCGAATGCGCCAAGGTGTTCCCCAATCCGGTGCGCGAGACCTACACCGGCCCCATCGCCATCGATGGCCTGGTGCGGGACAGTGAGGTGAAGATCACCGACATGGCCGGCAATCTGGTGTACCGCACCACCTCGCTGGGCGGACAGGCCATCTGGCCGGGCACCGACATGAGCGGGAACCGCGTGGCCACCGGTGTCTACCTGATCTTCGCCACGGACCGGTACGGGTCCACCAAGTGCAACACCAAGGTGATGGTGGTGCGCTGACCGCGCTCGTTCGGCGATCCCCATGCTCGTCACCACCCGCGCCATCGTGCTGAAGACCATCCGGCACGGCGACCGTACCGTGGTGCTCAAGGCGTGGACCGAACGCTCGGGCCTGCGCTCGTTGCTGTTGCGCAGGGGCGGTAAACACGGAGTGAGCAACGCGGCCCTGCA
>ENA-UOUJ01000636-UOUJ01000636.1-activated-sludge-metagenome-genome-assembly--contig:-NODE-636-length-21811-cov-4.824830_pt1 | contig 21811 bp, 22 predicted proteins | sample MGYA00249839_ERZ747224 | MGnify/ENA primary metagenome ERZ747224 (study PRJEB28782, sample SAMN03220277) | activated sludge metagenome | biome: wastewater; feature: sewage sludge; material...
CACAAATAAAAGGATGCCCCAACAGAACGAGTTCTGGAATAACAATTATAATTTTCCAGCTAAACCCCGCAATATGTGGGAAATAGGGGTATCTGGAGGTGCGTTCAATATCTCCGGTGATGTACCCACTGTTTTCCCTACTCCCGGTTTTGGAGTACACGTTCGTAAAGCCTTTGGGTATGTATTCTCCGTACGTGCGCAGTACATGTATGGTATTGGAAAAGGGTTGAGCTGGCTGGCTTCAGAAAACTTCCAGAAAAATACCGCATTAAGGGATTTGTATAGTGGATTTGATACACGTTCCGGTGTGCCTACTACCACCATTCCCGGTCGTGATGCTGAAGTGGTATTCTACAACTACAAAAACAACACACAGGATTTAAGTTTACAGGGTATCATCACCCTGAACAACATCCGCTTCCACAAAAACAAAACCAAGTTTGTGTTTTATGTAGGCGGTGGATTCGGGGCAACCATATATCAAACCAAGATCAACGCCCTGAATGAAAATGATAATAACAACACATACTCTGCGCTGTATGCCCAAGCATTGGCTTTGCAAGGTGAATACAAAAACAGAAAAGACATCCTGAAATTGCTGCGCGATGGAATGGATGATTCTTATGAAACAGATGCTCAAAACAACGGAGAGCGTCGTCCGAAACTGGGTGATAATACCCTGCGTTTCTCTACCTCTATCCTGGGAGGTATCGCCTATAAGCTCAGCAAGCGTATCAACATTGCGCTGGAAAACAGGCATACATTCATTAAAGATGATTTACTGGATGGCCAGCAATGGCAGGAGCACCCCAGTGGAAACGCTACCACAACCGGTAACTGGGATTCTTACAATTACCTGTCACTGGGCGTGAACTTTAACCTGGGAGCTAAATCTGTTGAACCATTGTGGTGGCTGAATCCATTGGATTATGCATACGGTGAACTCAACAACCCCCGTCATACTAAATTTCCTAAACCGGAGTTTGATGATGCTGACGGTGATGGTGTAGTAGATCAACTGGATCGCGAACCAAACACCCCGGCCGGTTGCCCTGTGGATACACATGGTGTAACCCTGGATACAGATGGTGATGGTGTTCCGGATTGCAAAGACAAACAATTGATTACTCCTACCGAGTGTCAACCGGTAGATGAAGACGGTGTAGGTAAATGTCCTGAACCTGAGTGCTGCAAAAATATGACAGCCGCTCCGACTTCTTCCTGCCCTTGCGATTATCCAAGCATTACCTTTGGCGGAAACAGCAGTACCCTCAGCACCACGGCTAAAAGCATGTTGCAGGCGGTTTCAGCTACATTAAAGGCTAACCCTGATTGCAAAATCACTTTAACCGGTTATCCTGAAGCATCTAAAGCATCTCAGGCATCGTGTCAGAAGCGTTTGGAAGCTGCACAGAAGCACCTGGTTGAAACCCTGGGTATCAGTGCCGACAGAGTGTCCATCAGTTGCGAAATAGGTGGTGGTGACAAGAACACGATGGATGTGAAATGTCAGTAATACACCATTATTTATAACTTTTTGCATACAAAGAGCCCTCCCATCCCGGAGGGTTCTTTTTTTATTGCATAAGATTAACGGTGAAAAAGAATAAATCCGGATAGAATGCAGCAAATTTGCGGGAATTCATTAATTTTGCCCACTTTATGCGATTTCCCAATTTGTTCTTGGTGTTTCTGGTTGCAGGCGGTATGCTAATATCCTGTGATGCATCCAACAAGGTGCTGACCAGTAAAGACCCTGAATTCAAGCTCACCAAGGCCGATGAGTATTACGCTAAGAAAAAGTATCGTATTGCCGCTCAGTTGTACGAGCAGTTGTTTGCATCTTATAAAGGAAGTCAGAAATTTGAAGACCTGTATTATAAGTATGCTTACTGCTATTATTACATGGAAAGTTATCAGGATGCGGAAAACCTTTTTAAGGGTTTTTTGGAGGTGTTCCCTACCAGCAGCCGCGCAGAAGAGGTGGATTATATGAGGGCATACAGCTATTACAAACAATCGCCAAGGCTGGAGTTGGATCAATCGGCCACACAGCGCGCCATGGCCATGATGCAAACATTCATCAACACGCATCCCGGTTCTGAAAGGAACAAGGAAGCCGCAAGGATTATTGATGAATCAAGAAAAAAACTGGAAGACAAAGAAAAGCGTGGCGCACAACTGAGATACGATTTAGGACAGTTTCGTGCGGCAGCCATCGCATATGAAAACCTGATGAATAATTTCCCGGAAACCACATCAGGTGATGCCTATAAACTGATGGTGGTAAAGTCTTATTTCAAATTCGCAAATTTGAGTATTGAATCCAGGAAGCAGGAGCGATTTGAAAAAGTGATTACTGAAGTAGATGATTTCACAGACCGCTTTCCCGAAAGCAAATGGCTAAAGGAAGTGGAGAGTTATAAAAATTTAAGTTTAAATCAAATTAAAGCTTTAAAAAATGAGCAAACTAAGCTCTAGCACAAGCAGTGTGGTAGAACCCAAGAAATTGTCGGAGCTGAAAGACAAAACCGGCAACCTGTATGAGTCTATCGCGGTGATTGCCAAGCGCGCCAACCAGATTAATGTGACCATCAAGGAAGAACTGCACAGTAAACTGGAGGAGTTTGCCAGCCATACCGACAGCCTCGAGGAAATTCATGAAAATAAAGAACAGATTGAAATCTCCCGTGCGTACGAGCGTATGCCGAATCCGGCGTTATTAGCTACCACCGAATTCCTGGAAGAAAAAGTGTATTTCCGCAGGAACGATGATGAAGATATGTTTAGTTAAACCTCTTGATTTGTAAGGGTTTTTGAACTATAAACAATAATTTTACCGACGGTTAACAGCCGGCGGTTTTTTTATGCTGAAAGGAAAGAAAATTTTAATTGGAGTTACAGGAAGTATTGCTGCCTATAAAACAGCAACGCTTATTCGGTTGCTCGTGAAACAAGGTGCTACGGTGAAGGTGATGATGACGCCCGGCGCCGAACAATTTATCACGCCGCTTACGCTATCCACCCTTTCGGGAAATCCGGTGCTGATGCATTTGTCTGACAATGATTCATGGGCCAATCATGTACTATTGGGCAGATGGGCTGATTTGTTTATTATCGCTCCGTTGAGTTGCAATACACTTGCCAAGATGGCCAACGGGATATGTGATAATCTATTAATGGCGGTATATTTATCAGCTACTTGCAAAGTAATGATTGCTCCTGCAATGGATGAGGATATGTGGAATCATCCTGCCACCCGCATGAACATGCAGCGTATGGATGAATACGGTCACCATATACTGCCCGTGGCCTATGGAAGTTTGGCCAGTGGATTAACCGGTAATGGCCGGATGGCTGAACCGGACGCTATTGTGGATGAAGCACAACGTTTCTTTTTTCGTACACAGGATTTGGTGAATCAGCGCGTGCTGATTACAGCAGGGCCAACCTACGAGCCAATAGATCCGGTTCGGTTTATTGGTAACCACAGTTCCGGAATGATGGGGTTTGCATTGGCATCGGCAGCCAGAGACCGCGGCGCGCATGTTACGCTGGTAACGGGTCCGGTACAATTACCGGATATTACGGGTGTTGATATGGTACGTGTACAAACCGCCGATCAAATGTATGAGGCTTGCCATCGTGTTTTTCCAGAAACGGACATCGCTATCCTGGCGGCAGCTGTTGCCGATTATAAAGTGGCCGAACCCGCTCCTGAAAAAATAAAAAAGAAGGACGATACCTTGTCACTTGACCTGGTGAAGAATAAGGATATCCTGCAATCATTGGGAGCTATAAAAACAAAACAGATAGTGGTTGGTTTTGCCCTCGAAACCAATAACGAGGAAGCGAATGCCCTAAAAAAGCTGGAAGCAAAAAATGCCGATTTTATTGTGTTGAATTCGCTGCGGGATGCCGGCGCGGGGTTTGGATCGGCCACCAATAAAATTACCCTATTCAGCAGGGATGGCAAACGGTTTCAATTCGATTTAAAATCTAAACAGGCAGTAGCAGAAGATATTTTAAACACCATTCTATCACATGAGAAACATTAAGATATTCATTGTAGTTTGTTTGTTCCCCTGTTGTGCCGTTGCGCAGGAACTGAATGCACGGGTAACGGTGGTGCATAACCGCGTTTCTAATAACGTGAACAGGAGCACTTTCACAACCCTGCAAACCGCATTGAACAATTTGCTGAATACCAGAAAATGGACAACCGATAACTATGGACCGAATGAAAAGATTGACTGCAATTTTCAGCTAAACCTGGAATCAACCAACGAACCCAACGTATATAAGGCATTGTTGAACATTCAGGCGGCACGCCCGGTGTACAATACATCCTATCTTTCTCCAATCATCAACTTCCAGGATGAAAACATCCTCTTTAAGTATGTGGAGTTTCAGCAACTGGAGTTTAATGAAAACAGGGTCACCGGATCGGATGCGCTGGCATCGAACCTGACCGCTATTTTTGCTTATTATGCATATGTGATACTGGCCTTCGATTACAATTCATTTTCTTTAAAGGGAGGTGTGCCCTACTTTCAAAAAGCGCAGAACGTTATCAACAATGCGCCCGACGGCAGCGGGATTTCGGGATGGAAACCATGTGAGGGTATCCGTAACCGTTATTGGCTCGTTGAAAACATGTTGAACAGCCGTTACAATGTGATGCACGATATTTACTACAATTACTACCGCCTGGGTATGGATAAAATGTATGAGGATGAAAAGGCTGCACGTGCAGAACTGATGAATGTACTCAATCAGTTGAACAGCTTCAATACAGAGAATCCCAATACCATGATCAATCAGTTTTTCTTTCAGGGTAAATCAAATGAATGGGTGAACATTTTTAAAAATGCATTGCCTCAGGATAAGATAAAAGCCAGGGAATTACTGGTGAAACTGGATCTTACCAATGCCAATAAATACAACGAGGGTTTGAAATGAGGTGGCTGACTATTTTAATAATCATCTCCTGTATGGTTTCGTGCAGTGATCGGGATAAACGTCCTGGCAATGCACTCTCTATTTCTCAGATGGAGCCGGTTTTTTGGGATTTGATACAGGCGAATCTCTATGCGCGGGAATATGTAAGAAATGATACATCCATCGACATTAAAGCCTTTATGGCCGGAGCCGAGTTGTATATTTTTAATAAGCATAAAGTAAAGAGCAAAGATTTTTTTGATACCTATGCTTATTATCTTCGTACCCCTGAGGAGTTTAACCGGATGTTGGATACTATGATGGTGCGGCATAAGGACATTCCTGAAGAGATAAAACATGGCCAGCGCGCCACGAGAGTAAACCAAAAAATTATATCGGATGAATAAAGTATATACAGATGCGTCAGACGCCATTGCGGATATTCATGATGGCGCTGTTTTAATGCTGGGAGGCTTCGGTTTGTGCGGCATACCGGAGCACTGCATTGCAGCATTGGTAGCTAAAGGAGTAAAAGGACTTACCTGTATTTCAAACAATGCCGGAGTAGATGATTTTGGAATCGGATTGATGTTGCAGCAAAAGCAGGTGAAGAAAATGATATCGTCTTATGTAGGCGAAAATCAGGAGTTTGAAAGACAATTGCTATCGGGAGAACTGGAAGTGGAACTCATTCCACAAGGTACATTGGCACTGCGTTGCCTGGCTGCCGGATACGGAATGCCTGCGGTGTTTACGCCCGCAGGTGTGGGGACAGAAGTGGCTGAAGGTAAGGAAGTGCGTCGTTTCAACGATAAAGAATATTTAATGGAGATGGCTTTTGAATCAGATTTTGCATTGGTGAAAGCCTGGAAAGGAGATACCCATGGTAACCTGATTTTTAAAGATACGGCCCGCAACTTTAATCCGCTGATGGCTATGGCCGGAAAAATCACCATTGCAGAAGTGGAAATGCTGGTACCTGCCGGAGAACTGAATCCAAATGAAATACACACACCGGGGATATACGTGAACCGGATTTTCGAAGGGCGCAATTATGAGAAAAGGATTGAACAACGTACGGTTCGTCCGCGTAGCTGATCCTGACTCTTTCATTTTCAAAAACAAAACAGCAACATGGCTTTAGATAAAAAACAAATTGCTCAACGAATTGCACGCGAACTGCGTGATGGGTATTACGTGAACCTGGGAATCGGAATTCCTACACTGGTGGCCAATTATATCCCGGAAGGGATAAATGTGGTATTGCAAAGTGAGAACGGTTTATTGGGTATGGGGCCTTTTCCATTTGAAGGAGAAGAAGATCCTGATTTAATCAATGCTGGAAAACAAACCATTACCACGGTGCCCGGCTCAGCGTTTTTCGACAGTGCGATGAGTTTTGGCATGATCAGGGCGGGGCGTGTGCACCTAACCGTACTGGGGGCGATGGAGGTGAGTGAACAGGGCGATATTGCCAACTGGAAGATTCCGGGAAAGATGGTAAAAGGAATGGGCGGCGCGATGGATTTAGTGGCCAGCGCACGCAACATCATTGTAGCCATGATGCATACCAATCCTAAAGGGGAAAGTAAACTGCTGCCACAATGTACACTACCGCTTACGGGTACACGATGTGTAAAAAAGATTGTATCAGACCTCGCCGTATTGGATGTAACGCCTGCCGGTTTCAAATTACTGGAACGTGCACCGGGTGTAAGCGTAGAAGAAATTGTTTCCAAAACCGCAGGTAAGCTGATTGTGGAAGGGGATATTCCTGAAATTCGTTTTTAATATTTGAATAATGTTGTTTATATCAGGCGGACTAAAGTCCGCCCTTTTTTTTACACCCATCATTCCTTCCACTGGTTGCTTTCAACCTTCATGCTAACATCTACGTATAAAAAAAAGGTTGCTTCCGAAGAAACAACCTTTTAAAAAATATCTGAATGCATTAAACTTTAGGAGCTGCGGCCAATATTTCCGCTTCCACACCACTGGCATATTTTTCGAAATTCTTTACGAACAAACCTGCCAGGTCTTTGGCTTTGGCATCATACGCGGCAGGGTCAGCCCATGTATTTCTTGGGTTCAACACCTCCGCTGGTACACCCGGGCATTCTTTCGGCATCATCATACCAAAAACAGGATGCGCTTCAAATGCCACATTATCGAGTTTACCTTCTAATGCTGCAGTAATCATTGCGCGCGTGTACGGTAACTTCATGCGTTGCCCCACGCCATAAGGGCCTCCGCTCCAGCCGGTGTTGATCATCCACACATTTACATTGTGTTTTTTCATTTTTTCTCCCAGCATCTTGGCATACGCTCCGGGATGCAATGGCAGGAAAGGGGCACCAAAACAGGCGCTAAACGTTGCCGATGGTTCCTTCACCCCGGCTTCTGTTCCGGCAACTTTTGCCGTATATCCGCTGATGAACTGATACATCGCCTGACCCGGAGTTAATTTACTGATGGGAGGTAAAATACCATACGCATCTGCAGTTAGAAAGAAAATATTTTTAGGTGTTTTCCCGATAGAAGGTATGAGGGCGTTATCAATAAAATCCAGCGGGTAACTTACGCGGGTGTTTTCAGTAATGTCCTTACTGGAGAAATCAATTTTTTTAGTGCCTTCAATGAACGTTACGTTTTCAACCAAAGCACCCGGACGAATAGCATTGTAAATCTGTGGTTCAGTTTCAGGATTCAGATCGATGCATTTCGCGTAACATCCGCCTTCGAAATTAAATACCGCATCATCGGTCCAGCCATGTTCATCATCGCCAATCAGCATACGATTTGGATCGGCACTCAGGGTTGTTTTTCCGGTTCCGCTCAAACCAAAGAAAACCGCAGTATCGCCGTCTTTACCCATATTGGCGGAGCAATGCATGCTCAACACATTTTTATCGTGTGGTAAAATATAATTCAGGATGGTGAAAATACCTTTCTTCATTTCGCCTGTATATCCGCTTCCACCAATGATGATCATTTTCTTGGTAAAGTTGACTATGGCGAAGTTGTGCTGACGGGTTTTGTCAATTTGAGCCTGTGCAATAAAACTGGGAGCTTGTAAGATGTGCCAATCCGGTTGAAAATTCTCCAATTCCTTTTCGGTGGGCCTTAAAAACATATTGAAGGCAAATAAATTGTTGGCAGGCATTTCGTTTATCACACGGATGTTCAGGCGGTAGGCAGGATCTGCGCAAGCGTAGCAATCACGTACATAAATTTCACGTTCACTCAAATGTTGAACCAGCTTAGCGTATAAACTGTCGAACACTTCCGGTTCTACAGGAATGTTGAAATCATTCCAATGTACACTGTCTTTGGTGATGTCGTCCTTTACAGTGAACTTGTCTTTCGGACTTCTTCCAGTAAACTCCCCTGTTTTAATGACCAGCGCCCCTGTATCATTGAGTTCACCTTGTCCTAAACGGATGGTGTGCTGAGTGAGTTCATTAGGGGTTAATTGGTAATGTACAGTTTGAGTTTTGGATAATCCCAGTTTTTCCAGAGCAGCTAACGGAGCAACCGGGGCGGTTGAAATTGACATAATGGCAATTATTTGGTTAGAATTAAGAATCGCAAAGTTAAGCATTAAAATAAAAAGTGCAATTTTTTGTGCCAACCTGAAAGCATTGATATTCAGTGTTATAACAGTAAAATCGAATACCCGTTTGCGTACATAACCGTTCATCCTGTCAGTAAGAGTGATACTATCCGGTTTAATGTATATTGCAGCAGTATAATGAATCTTAAAAGGCATTTATGAAACATCTTCCGTTGAATCCCGACATTTTCCGCCAGAACCGTAAGCGTTTTTTGGCTGAAATGGCCCCAAGGTCTATTGCTATTTTTAACAGCAACGATGAATTGCCCACCAATGGTGATGCACTGCATCCATTTGTTCAGAACTCTGATTTGTACTGGTTAACCGGTATTGAGCAGGAAGATACTATGTTGGTGCTGATGCCGCATAATCCCGATCCGCAATACCGCGAAGTATTGGTATTGGTTCGTCCGAATGAGTTGAAGGAAAAATGGGATGGTCACCGATTGCGTGCATCAGAAGCTACGGCTATTTCCGGAATTGAAACGATTGTTTGGCTGGATACGCTGGATGGTTTACTGCAACCATGGATTCATTTGAGCGAGAATATTTACCTCAACTCCAACGAAAACGACCGCAAACACAATCAGGTAATGGTTCGGGATTATCGTTATGCAAAAGAAATGCAGGAACGTTATCCATTGCATCAATATAAACGCAGTGCAGCGATTCTGAAAGAACTGCGCGCCATAAAGACACCGCTTGAAATTGAAGTGATGCAACAGGCTATGGACATCACCGGAAAAACTTTTCAACGATTGCTGAAGTTTATTCGTCCGGGTGTAATGGAATACGAAATTGAAGCAGAGATTCAACACTCATTTTTAAGCCAACGTGCGAGTGGGCCTGCGTATGGTTCCATCATTGCCAGTGGCGATAGTGCCCGTGTGTTGCATTATGTAGAGAACAACCGGGAATGTAAAGACGGTGATTTAATATTGATGGATTTTGGTGCGCGGTATGGTAACTATTGTGCGGATTTAACCCGCACGGTTCCCGTAAATGGTAAGTTTACACGACGTCAAAAAACGGTGTACAATGCATGTTTACACCTGCATCATTATGCAGCCAGTATATTAAAGCCCGGTATTTCAATTGTAGATTATACAGAGAAAGTGGGAGATGAAGCCACAGTGGTTTTCCATAAAATCGGATTATTAAAAAAATCGGATATCAAAAATGAAGATCCTGACAATCGTGCCTATCGTAGATATTTATATCATGGAATATCCCATCACTTAGGTATTGATGTACATGATGTGGGAACCCGCACCGAGCCTATTCGTGCCGGAATGGTGTTTACCGTGGAACCCGGAATATATATTGAAGAAGAAGGCATGGGCATTCGTATTGAAAATAATTTCTGGATAACCAAGAACGGAAATAAAGACCTGATGAAAAACATTCCGATTACGGTGGAGGAAATTGAAGCATTGATGAAAAAATAATTGACTCACTTTATTTTACAGTTTTGAGACACATCCCCAATTTATTTACACTCCTGAATCTGGTGTTTGGTTGCATGGCCATCATTGTAACATTGCAAAATGGCATCACCATACAATACACCGAAGATGCTTCACAGTTTATTGATGTTACGGAGAATCTGGTGCTGGCCTCGGTGTACATTGCGGTTGCGGCATGTATTGATTTCCTCGACGGATTTGTAGCACGCCTGATGGGGGCTGCTTCGGAGCTGGGAAAACAGCTTGATTCCCTCGCAGATGTGGTAAGCTTTGGGGTGGCACCGGGCATGATTGTGTATCAGTTCCTCCGGTTAAGTTGGGCCAAAGAATCAGCGGGTATCGACGTATACTGGTGGTTGTTATTACCCGCTTTGTTGATTCCGTTAGCCGCAGCTTACCGACTAGGTCGTTTTAACCTCGACCATTCGCAGGAATATGGGTTTAAAGGTGTGCCGGTGCCTGCAGCAGGGTTACTAATTGCTTCCTTCCCACTCATTTATTGGTTCAGCGGAAACGAAACAGCCATCTCACTTTTATTGAATCAATGGGTCTTGTATGCGGTGGTGTTGCTCGTGAGTGGTTTAATGATTAGCCGGATTCCGATGATGGCATTTAAGTTTAAAGAAAAATCTATTCCTGCTAATTTGCCACAGGTGATGTTGGTGGTGATTGCAGTGGCTGCCACGCTGTCGCTGAAATGGATGGCTGTGCCGGTAGTCTTTTTATCCTACATTATTTTATCTTTGATTTTTAAGAAAAAAACATGAAATACACAGCACAGGTAAAGGTGATGCCTTTAAAAGATTTGCTGGATCCTCAGGGGAAAGCGGTTTTGGGCGGATTAAACAATTTGGGTTTACATGCTGTAAGCGATGTGCGGATTGGTAAACACATTGATTTAATTGTAGAGGCATCCAGTGCCGAAGAAGCGAAAGCGGTTGCATCGCATGCTGCTAAACAATTGCTCGCCAATCCTGTCATGGAAACATTTGAAGTACATGTGGTATAATCATGTTATACATTGTACCTACACCCATCGGAAATTTGTCGGATATCACATTCCGGGCTATCGACATTTTAAAGCAGGTTGATCTCATCCTTGCGGAAGATACAAGAACATCATTGGTGTTGCTCCGTCATTACGGAATACAAAAACCCATCACACCATACCATCAGCACAATGAACATAAGGTTGCATCGCATTTAGTGCAACAACTCCAGCAGGGAATGCAGATGGCACTGATAACAGATGCAGGAACTCCGGGCATCAGTGATCCCGCATGGCTGCTCATACGTGCCTGCATTGATCAGGGAGTAGACATACAATCGTTGCCGGGAGCTACGGCCTTTGTGCCGGCTTTGGTGAACAGTGGATTGCCCACCCATCGTTTTTGTTTCGAAGGTTTTCTTCCATTGAAAAAAGGGCGGCATACCTTACTGACTAAACTGGCAGTGGAAGAACGAACCATTATTTTATATGAAAGTCCGATGCGACTCGTGAAAACCCTTGCACAGTGTATTGAATATTTTGGGGGTAACAGGCGTTGTTGTGTAAGCCGCGAACTCACTAAAAAGTTTGAAGAAAATAAACGGGGAACGTTACAGGAAGTGCATGAATACTTTACTGGTAAAGCAGTGAAAGGAGAACTGGTTATTGTGATAAAAGGTGCTGTAGATTGAAGTGGAATCGTTTTTCTGTTTTCATTAGGATTAAATAAATTAATTTCCGAAGTAAAAAAAATAGCTCATGAAGTGGTTTGTAGTATTATTCCTCACCGGTTTTGTTTTATCGGTAAACGCACAAAGTGCCGCATGGCAGCAGAAAGCGCAGTACACCATGCAGATTGATATGGATGTGGAAACCAACCGGTTTACAGGGAAGCAAAAGCTGGTGTATACCAACAATTCACCCGATGCGCTGAATAAATTGTTCTATCATTTATACCTGAATGCATTCCAACCTAACAGCAGTATGGATGTGCGCAGCCGAGAGCTGGGTAAAAAAATGGTGTTTGGTACTCCTGATTGGGATGCTCGCGTAAAAGACCGTATTGCCAATCTGAAGCCTGATGAAATAGGTTACCAAAAAATTGTTTCCATTAAACTCAATGGGGTTCCTCAGCAATTCACGTATCATGAAACCATCCTGGAGGTTCATCTGAATAAGTCCATCTTACCCGGCACAAAGGCCGTGTTGGATATGGAGTTTGAAGCGCAGGTGCCTTTGCAGATTCGGCGCACCGGACGAGATAATCCGAGAACAGGGGTGCGGTACAGTATGAGCCAGTGGTATCCCAAAATATGCGCGTACGACCAGAACGGATGGCATCCGAACCCGTATGTGGCCAGAGAATTTTATGGTGTTTTTGGAGATTTTGATGTGAGTATATCGATTGATAAAGAGTATAAAATAGGTGCCACAGGCGTGCTCACCAATGCTGCTGAAATTGGCTGGGGATACGATCAGCCGGGCACTGCTTTAAAACCGGTATCCACAGCAAAGCGCACCTGGAAGTTCAAAGGGTCGAACATTCATGATTTTGTATGGGCAGCGGATCCTTCGTATGTGCATATCCGTAAGAAAGTACCCGCAGGGCCCGATATTCATGTGATCTATAAACCAAAAGATGGAGAGAGTGAGATAAATCCTGAATGGGAACGCGTAGCGGATGCTACGATACAGGTGTTCCCGTTTATTGAAAAGCATTTTGGAAAGTACCCTTATCCGCAATATTCCTATATCCATGGTGGCGATGGAGGCATGGAGTATGCTATGGCTACTTTAATTCAGGGGCCTTCACTCGGTACGGCCTTTCATGAACTGATGCACAGTTGGTATCAGATGGTTTTGGGTTTTAATGAAAGCGTTTACCCATGGATGGATGAAGGGTTTACCAACTACACCGAAGAGCTGGCGATGAAAGCCTATACCGGTAAATCGTCTTTACAGGGGTATCGTGACCGGCTGGAGAAACAGTTCGATAAACGACTGGAAGAACGCATTGCTATTCTGCCCGAAAATCATTCCGGTGCATACGATAATTATTATCGTTTGGTAGAATCCGGACTGGAAGAGCCACTCACTACCCATGCCGATCATTTCAATACCAATTTTGCTTACGCTATAGCCTCTTATTCCAAAGGTGAAATTTTCCTTGCGCAATTGGGTTACATTGTAGGGGATGCAGTACGGGATAAAATATTGCTGGAGTTTTATAAAAAGTTTTCTTTCAAACATCCGGATGCCAATGATTTTATGCGTGTAGCCCGCACCGTGAGTAACCTGGAATTAAACTGGTACAAAGACTTATGGGCAGGGACTACCCAAACCATTGATTACGGCATTGATAGTTTATGGGAAGAGCAGGGTAAAGCGCGTATCCGTCTTGCCCGCATCGGTCAAATGCCCATGCCCATTGATGTGAAGATTACCTATCAGGACAGTACCGTTTCCTGGCATTATATTCCGTTGAACTTGATGTACGGAGCCAAAAAGCCGGAAGAAGGCCATGGTAAGCCCTTGGTGGAAACGGCATGGTTATGGACGCATCCACAGTATACATTTTCTGCAACGAAAGGATTGCGTCAAATCCAATCCATACAAATAGATCCTTCCAAACGTATGGCAGATGTAGAGCAACGCAACAATCAGTTAACGCTCAACTGGTAAGGGGTTAAGCAGGTTGGTGTAACAAAAATTTGTGCTGGAAGTAAGGTTCAGAGAAAATCTGTTCCAATTCCCATATATAAGGCTTGCACCCACTCTCCATAATTTCCTGTGCAAGGTCGCCTCCTTTTAGGCAGATGAGCCCGCTGTGTGCGGAATGTTTCTTTTTGAGCAGGGGTTTACTCCATCGCCATAAATTGCCGAGTGGTGCTACGGCCCTTGATACTACGGTATCAAATTTACGGTTTTTGATATCTTCAGCGCGTGTATGCGATACCGTTACATTGAGCAAATTCAATGCGGTACAAACTTCTTCCACTACGGTGAGTTTTTTTCCGATACTGTCTACCAAATGAAATTCAACCTCCGGAAAAAATATTGCCAGTGGTACGCCGGGAAATCCTCCTCCGCAACCCAAATCCATCACCTCATCACCCGTATTGAATTCAAACTGTGTGGCAATGGAAAGAGAGTGTAAAACATGATGGAGGTAGAAATGGTCCATGTCTTTGCGGCTGATGACGTTGATTTTCGTATTCCATTCAGCATAAAGGGCTTGTAAATGTTTAAACTGTTCGGTTTGCTTCGGGGTGAAGTCAGTAAAATATTTCTGTAGTATGTCCATTTACTTCCAGTTCTTATTCGGTTTACGAATCAATGCTCCTGCAAAGATGATATAATACAGGAACATCCATACATCGAGCAGGATAAAATAAGGAATCAGGTCTTTCTCATTCAGTTTTCTCATGGTTTTAATGAATACGAACGCCTGCATCAACCACCTGAAACCGATGATGCCCAATGCTACACGCCAATCATAGAACAACGCAGTGCACACGGCCATTGGGTAAAATAAAAAATGTGACAATGCGTAAGTGCCCAGCAGGAATCGGTGAAAAGGCTTATAGAATTTCCCTGTGGTATAATGCCTCATTTTCTGCTGTCGCCATTGCGACCAGGAAGATGCGGGCTTGCTGATGGTAAAACTTTCAGGATGAATTTGTATGGCTGTATTCTTTTTGTTGGCCACTTTGTTGATGAACAAATCATCATCACCACCCGGGATATGGTTGTGTGATGAAAAACCTTTTTGCCTGAAAAAAACAGTTTTTTTATAACTCAGGTTTCTGCCCACACCCATATACGGAATGCCTGCACGTGCAAAACTGAGGTATTGTAACGCCGCATGGAATGTTTCCCAACGAATCAGTTTGTTCAGTATTCCTTTTTTCTTGGCATAGGCTCCGTAACCGAGTACAATTTCAGTATCCGGCCCGTACGCTTCCTGCATTCGTTCAATCCAATGTTCAGAAGCAGGAATGCAATCCGCATCGGTGAGCAATACTACTTCGTACTTGGCGGTTTTAATTCCAATACTCAGTGGGAATTTTTTCCCGGGTATCATTTTGGCTTCCTGTGTTAAATCAACAATGTGCAATTGTTTGAAAGTTTTTCTCAATTCCTCAAGCAGGTACTTGGTTTCATCGTATGAATTATCGTTTACCACAATAATTTCGTGGGTTGATCTGTACGCTTGCACCAGGCTGCCCGGCAGGTTTCTGGCGAGATTGTCGGCCTCATCTCTTGCACAAATAATTACACTAACCGGATGGGTTTGATACTCATTTTTAGTTTTGGGAGCATATAATGCCAGCCGCATGAAAAAAAACAGGTAATAAAATAATTGTATGGCCGCAATCAGTACGAACAGGCAGAAGAGAATGAATTTCCAGTAATGTAGGATTTGCTCAAAATACATGGGCGCAAATGTAAATGAAGTTCGTGCTATTTTAGAAATGAATTATACAGTTTGGCCGTGGTATCTTTGCACACAATTTAAGCTATGGCGGCATTAACTTTCACCCTGAACGGGAAGGATACGCACTCCGGTGCACGTGCGGGTACAATCGTAACAGATCACGGAGAGATTGCCACTCCCATTTTCATGCCTGTGGGTACGGTGGGTAGTGTGAAAGCTGTAACACAACAGCAGTTGATGGAGGATGTGGAGGCGCAGATTATTTTAGGGAATACCTATCATTTATATCTGCGGCCGGGCATGGAAGTATTGGAAAAGGCAGGAGGTTTGCATCGTTTCAATGGCTGGAACAAGCCCATCCTTACCGATAGTGGCGGATTTCAGGTTTTTTCGCTTTCCGCACAACGAAAGATCAACGAAGAGGGCGTTGTGTTTCGTTCACACATCGACGGCAGTAAGCATTTATTCACCCCGGAGAAAGTGATGGATATTCAGCGAACAATTGGTGGCGATATTGTAATGGCCTTTGATGAATGCCCGCCCGGCGGCAGTGATTTTAATTATGCCAAACAATCAATGGAATTAACGCATCGCTGGCTGAACAGGTGCTGGGAACATTTTCACAATACACCTGACTGTTACGGATACACGCAGAATTTATTTCCGATTGTTCAGGGTGGTGTGCATCGTGACTTACGGATTGAATCCTGTGCGTTTATCGCATCGAAAGGTGCTGTGGGTAATGCCATCGGAGGTTTAAGTGTGGGGGAGCCGTTGGATAAAATGTATGAGATTTGTGCTTTGTGTTGCGATCATCTGCCTGAAGCAAAGCCCCGCTATCTGATGGGTGTAGGTACACCCTGGAATATATTGGAGTGTATCGGCATGGGCGTGGATATGTTTGATTGTGTGATGCCTACACGAAACGGCCGCAACGCTATGTTGTTTACTTCTGAGGGTGTGGTAAATATTGATAATAAAAAGTGGGAATTCGATTTTACTCCGTTGGATGAGGGCATTGGGAGTGGCGTGAGTACGTATTACTCCAAAGCCTATGTGCGTCATTTGTTCAAGAGTGGCGAGTATTTAGGGTTGATGATTGCTAGTATCCATAACCTGGCCTTTTATTTGTGGTTGGTGGGAGAAGCGCGCCGGCATATTATGGCAGGTACATTTGCATCATGGAAAACAACAATGGTTGAAAAGTTGCAGCGCAGATTATAGCAAAGGTATAATCATTTATTTTCTTATTTTGGGCACTCAAAACCTCCTCTTATGAAACAATTCGTATGGTTGATGCTGTTCGTTCCCTTTTGGAGTGTAGCACAGATTCAGGAACAGGAAGACAGTGATTCGAAGGATGCACCCATTCATGTGCATATCACCGACTTCAAGAAAAATGCAAGTCCGAATGAAATTATCGTATTCCGCAGTGTGAACAACGGGCGTGAATATCAGGGTATATCCGGCGAGGATGGCAAGTTTGCCACCAGGTTACCGGCTGGCGATAAGTACGAGATTTTCATATTAGGGTTTAAAGATTCTACTAGCTATAATGTGTTTGAGATTCCGGCGCTGGATGAGAATGCATATTACAAAGATCCCTTTAAGGTAGATATTCAGTTTGAGCCATCGCGCACATTCGTGTTAGAGGATTGTAATTTTGAAACCGGTAAGGCATTGTTGGAGCCGGAGTCGTATACTGTGATAGATGAGTTGGTCAATTATCTGAAGAGAAAGACGGACCAGCGCATTGAAATTGGGGGGCATACCGACAATATTGGCTCTGCAGCCAGCAATAAAAAATTATCCGAGGAAAGGGCGAATGCGGTCAGGAGTTATATTATTTCACGCGGGATAGAGGCTGACCGGGTTACTGCTAAAGGATATGGCATGTCGGAGCCCGTAGCAGACAACAAAACTGAAGAAGGTCGTGCCATGAACCGTCGAACGGAAGTAAAATTAATAGATTAACCCCTTCGAATTATTTAAGTGGACAAACCCACCGGGTGCTATCTTTTGATAGTCTGCAGCAGTATGTGTTTGCAGGGTTTATATATATTTTTATTTACCATATCGTCATACACATTTAATTGATATAAGTGTAGGTTATACTACTTTTCCCATACTTACGTTTTTAAATAAAATTTCGACTTTTACAGTCGATTGTTCGTCTTTTAAAATTCAATACAATGAGAAATACTCTGTTGCTGACTCTTTTATTGATTTGTTTGAGTGGGGGTGTGCTTCATGCGCAAGAGTGGGAAAGGTTTAAGGGGGAAAATGGAAAGTATGGATTCAAATCACAGCAAACCGTTGTGATAGAACCTTTGTACGAAAATGCAGCTTTTGTTTTTAGCGAGGATATGGCGCCTGTTAAACTGAATGGGAAGTGGGGATATATTGAAAAGAGTTCGAAGAAAGTTGTCATTCCCTTTCAATATGACAATGCGTATTATTTTAAACAAGGAGTTGCTCAGGTGAAACTGAATGGTTCCACTTTTTATATAGACAAGAAAGGAAATCGTACCGAAGGAAGTTCATCAGGAGATACTGCTCCTCCATCTTCTACTAAAAAAGATACCATTCCTTCTGGAACCGATAAGAAAGGTTATCCGGGAGAAGAAGAGTTTGAGAAAGGACTGGCAGCATCCAATGCGCAGAAGTATGAGGAAGCCATGCAATGGTATTTGAAATCTGCAGACAAAGGGGTGACCGGCGCCATGCATAATATCGGATCGTTCTACTACAACGGTCAGGGCGTAGCGAAGAATAACTGGAAAGCTTTTGAATGGTATAAGAAAGCCGCCGATTTGGGCCGGGCCATTTCGATGCATAGTGTGGGTTTGATGTTTGCCAATGGCATCGCAGTGGAGTTGAATTATAAAGAAGCACATCATTGGTATTTGAAAGCTGCCAATGCCGGGTATGTAGAAAGCATGCATAACCTGAGTTTATTGTACTATCATGGACAGGGGGTTGCTAAAAATGGAGCGTTAGCATATCAATGGGCAAAAAAAGCAGCCGACAAAGGTTATTTAAGTTCGGTTTTTAATGTAGGTGTAATGCATCGGGATGGGACCGGCGTTCCGAAAAACACAGAAGAAGCTAAGAAGTGGTTTCAAAAAGCCGCTGCACAAGGGCATACAGAAGCTCAGAGAGCATTGAATGATTTGGCAAAACCCAAGCAGCCGGCTGCTCCAACATTCGAAAAAAAATACAACAAAACCGGAATCGTGAAAGGTGGCCGGATTAAAGTGTTTAATGGTGCCTATTGGGGATTTACAGATGCAATGGGGAAGGAAGTAATTGCCCCACGTTATACAGATGCATTCGACTTTAGTGAGGGGTTTGCGTCTGTGAAAAAAGGTTCAACCTGGACGTTTATGGATACCGCCGGAAAGGAAATTATACCGGCGGTGTATGATTTTATTACGGGGTTCAGAAATGGCTTTGCTCAGGTGCGTAAAGGGATTGGGTCAGGTGCTACATGGGGCTTTATCAATACAAAAGGTGAAGAAGTTGTGCCTTTGAAATATGAAGTGGTAGACCATTTCTATCAGGGAAGAGCAAAAGTATTTGCTAATAGGAAATATGGATTTGTGGACGAGAAGGGGAATGAGATTGTGCCCTTGAAATATGATGATGCATTGTCTTTTGCAGAAGGTCGAGCAAGGGTGATGGTGAATCGAAAAATCGGGTATATCGATTTGTCTGGCAAAGAAGTCATTCCATGTCAGTACGATCAGGGCACGTATTTCAAAGACGGTAAAACCAAAGTGAGTAAAGAGGGCCGTACTTTCTATATCAATACTGCAGGAAAAGAGGTGCAGTAGTTCGGGTATTCATAATCCGGCACGCTTACGTCAACGAATATACGCAGATAAGAGGTTCAATAGAGTTTACGGGCTTTTAATCCTTGGGGAATAAACAAATCGCCTTCGTCGTACATATTGATGTACAATGTTAAGGTGTCTTTACTGCCATCCCAATAAATCTTGTACCGGTCCATTAATCCAATACCGTCAAATCCATTGGGTGTTTTGAAGGCACAACAACTTCCGGCTCTGTGGTATTTCACTGTTTCACCATTTGGCCCCAGCAATGCGTTCAGAAACCTGCGTTGATTATCCGGCCCCATAGATTGCAGGGCTCCTCCCACATCAATTGAAAAATCGGGGTCGTAACCATATTTGGGATTCTCAGCCTGTTTTAGCAACAGGTAGGTATAGTTGTTGATCAGCACAATGGGTTCTTTGCGGTTGTCTCCTTTTTCACTAAGGGTGCTTTTTTTGGAGGATGAACATGCTGAGCTAATCATTATTAAAGCAGCTACCTGAACGATTTTATGGATGTGTGTATACATACCGGGTTCTTTTATGCGAGTTTAAGATAATACATTCCTGCAATGATGCCAACTCAGGAGTGTACACCTTTTCTTATTGATTGTTTGATCTCCATAAACAAAACCTTCACTTTCGTTGAGGGTTGTGTTTTTTAAGCGACAGATTGTTGATAAAAATCAGTAGTAACAGAATTCCTGTGAACACAACCGCTACCAACATTGCGTTGAGGGACACCTTGGCATACCCCAAAACATTTACATCTATAAATGGATACGGATAAAAATCACTCAAATATCCTCTAATGATAATTTAGATTAAATAAACCAACGGGTAGAGCAACCATTTTCCAATAGATGAATATGTGATTCGATGGGTTCTGCCGTATATAATCCAGAATAACCCGGTGGCGAGTGGTACAACTGAATGTAACAATTCATCCACTACTTTATTCAATCCTTCAGGGTTCCACAAAGGCCGTAAGATAACCTGATAAATCAATCCAACTACCAAGATATATGCTGTGATGGGGATAAGGGTAGTGGGAGTATGATGCAGTAGCTGTGTATTTGCTCCTTTCATCCAGAAAAACAACCATAAAAAATAAATGGCTACCAGGCTGTTGGTTAAAATAGTAAAATAGCTAAAAAAGCGTATAGTCGTTTCCGTTGTGTTTACTGACGAACTTTCAAACATCAATTGAAACTGGGTGGTAACAGCAAACAGAGCTGTTAACCCAATCAACAGAGAAAATATTTTTTTTGTGTACATCCCTATGTGGATTTTATCTGTCAAGCTTTGATGTTATGAAAATGGTTGTATGGCAGGCACCTGTGCATAGTGTTCCGGAGAAGTTGGATCGGCATCTGACCTGAAGTTTTTATGGATAGTCCATGCGGTTAACGGTATATCGTTGCATGGGGTGTTCAGGATTTTTTGGATATCACTTTCCTTTAATCCGGTTGAAATCCATTCTGCTGCCTTCGTTTCAGTGAGCATCAGGGGCATCCTTTTTTTGGAGTTGTGTATTTGCGCCATCCATTCATTGGCTTCGGTGGTAACAATGGCAAACGTATCGATGGTTTCACCCGTTTGTTGATCGGTCCAGGGTTGCCATACTCCTGCAAATAGCAAATAATCTTCGTCTTGCGAAGTAATGCAGTACGGTATTTTCTCAGGCTTTTTTTCTCCTGCATGCGTTATGTGCCGCCATTCAAAAAACCAGGATACCGGAAGAATGCAACGCCGCTGTAACGCAGCTTGTTTAAAAAGTTTGCTGGTCAGTAATTTTTCTGCCGTAGCATTGAAGGTTGGAATCCCTTTTTTTCTGGACTCTATGAGTTCTTCGGCGTTTTTAATCCAGAACGGGATGAATTCCCAATGGGCGATGGCACATTCAGTATGCTGATCTGTTCCGGCACGGATGATTTCTACCTGCTCATATTCAAAACCACTGTGCAGCGCACGCAGGGGTACTTTCGTTCCATAGGCTATTTGCTCTTCACGGATTCGAACATGTTTAATTTTCTTTACATCATATCCCAGATAATAACACACAGATTTTATGTATTTATTCATCAACAAGATAAAAAAAGCCATGAAACAATGTTCACGGCTTTGCACTTATGTTTTATTGTGTTGATTTAAGGCAATGTAGCACTCAGTAAAAAGGTTTGTGTATTCACACTGTCTTGTATCCCCATAAAGTCAATGCTCAGGATGGTGCTGTTCTCAATCAGCCCATAACGAGGGGCATAATAGGAGTTGATATCAGAGAATAATCCGGTTACAGGCGTACTGATAGGCGGTGTGCCCACCACAGCTGAAACCGTAGTTTTTACATGCCGCACACCTGAGTAGTTGTTTCCGCGAACTGTTCGTGAGGCATTGGATGCTACCATCTGGTTGTTCAGGGTTACGCTGAGTGGAACCGTAGTGCCACCGAAGTCAACATTAAAAGTGTATGGACCATTGGCCCATGTACCTCCGGTGTTTACATAATCTTTCAGGTAGAGGTTGGTG
>ENA-UOUJ01000637-UOUJ01000637.1-activated-sludge-metagenome-genome-assembly--contig:-NODE-637-length-21745-cov-5.898386_pt1 | contig 21745 bp, 16 predicted proteins | sample MGYA00249839_ERZ747224 | MGnify/ENA primary metagenome ERZ747224 (study PRJEB28782, sample SAMN03220277) | activated sludge metagenome | biome: wastewater; feature: sewage sludge; material...
GAAAGCCATTATCTTACGAAGCAAAACCGGAATAAGCATTGTTTGAACAAAATTTGCTTACCATCTCAAAAAGAGAATTAGCCAAAAGTATTTAAAAATCTTACTATTCCAGAATTTTTACTATTTCTTTAAAACCACGATTTTTAGCGTGTTGCAGTGGTGTTACACCATCATTATCTGCTATATTTATGTTGGCACCACCATCTTTTAAAATCTGTACAATGGTCTGGTATTTTTTACTGCCATCACCCAGTATAATTGCCTCGAGCAGCGCCGTCCACCCCAAGCGGTTGATATGGTCAATGGGGTAGCCTTTTGTATTTACCAATAATTTTACGGTTTCAATATGACCTCGTTCACAAGCCGGAATAAGCGCAGATCCATTGTACCGATTGAATACATCAAACCGGGCGCCATTTTCTAAAAATAATTTTACAAGATTTGTTTGACCGGTGGCTCCGGCATATAAAAACGGACTGTCGAGGTTATCGGCCTGCATGTTCACATCTGCGCCATGAGTAACCAGCAACGCAGCCATTGCTTCAGAACGATTGATGGTAGCCAAAAGTAAAAGGTTTCGCTTGTTTTTGTCTTTTGTATTTGGGTCAAAACCTTTTTCCAAAGCGATTCTTACCTCATCAATTTTATTATTTTTTACAAGTTCTATAATTTCTTTTTGCATATTATGATTGTTTTGGTACGAGTTATTTGCCTGATGGCAGGTACTCAGCAGGTTGAAGATGATAAGAATAAAAAGAAGTTTCACGTAATAAATATAGATAAGAAAATTGAAGCATTAAGTTCTGGGGTCATTGATAAATGCAAAAGCATAATTGAGTTGTACCGCTATTATAAAAGCAATGCTCAGGTATGGACTGATAAAGCACATCAGGGCGCCAAAAAAGTAAAGCGTTTGCGCAATGATGATTCTGGTTCTCAGAGGTTTATTAACGATTTCACGGGTTTCTGTCGATACAAAACCGTGCTTATAGGCATAAGCCCAGTGTACATAAAGCATGGCGCCCATTAAAAAAATATTCAGCCAGTATATGGCGATGGGAAATTTGTAATTAGTATAATTACCCAGAAAAGAAGTAGAAAATGGCAGCAGGATAACCGTCAGCAAAAAAAGCAGATTCAGCCAACTGAGGTTACGGTCGCTTTTTTCGATGTGTTTGTATTGTGCCGAATGACCCATCCAGAATATGCCTGTAGTCATAAATGCCAGAAAGGAAACAAGGAATTTTGGGCCTAAATTTAGAAAGGTATCAATCAATTGCTTATCTGAATGTATGCCTTCCATTACAGGAACACGAAGCTCCAGCATCAAAAGCGTTAAGGCTACGCCAAAAACACCATCACTTATGGCTATTATTCTTCCCGTATCTCTGCCTGCTATCAGATTATAATGAATTTTACTCATAGAATATTTTTTGTTCTTGTATAATTTTGAAATAAAAATTTGCCTTAAAATAAAATAATTTTTAAGTTTTCAGGAGCAAAATTTTAGTGTTTATTGATTAATTCATTCTACAGGGGGCAACGCATCCATTAATTTTTTACACAACGAATTGAGAATCCGAAAGCTTTATTGGCATAATAAATATTGGCCACCGAACTACTGTATGATAGACTCAAAGCTGCGGCATTTCCTTTCACATCAGTAGAACTTCCCCACCAACTGCCGATTGCTCCCTTGTTTATAAATGAGCCTGCATCATTGCGGTATCCACCTGCAAATGCTGTAAACCAGCTTTCATTAGTAGCTCCGGCATTTGGATTGTTCCAGTGCAGATTGCCGGTTTCTTTCAGTTTGCCACCTGCGCTGTTTTCACCTCCCAGAGCAGATAGGAGATCGTACCATTCTTCATAAGTGGGTAAATGCCAGCCGGGCGGACATGCAACTTGTGCAGCAGCCCAGTTGTAGAGCGCGCCATAAATTGGGTAATTGGCATTGGCTTTAGCAGCATTAATATCGGTGCCATTGTAGCCAAATACATAATAATAGGCTACAGAGGTGGAGCCGCTTGCCGGCCCTACTACATTTGGTAAGTACCTGAGGTTCTCAGCCAGCCATGTTTTGCCTGCAATGGTAATTGTTCTATACACATTACCATCACGTGTATCGGTAAAAGTATTCCCTGCTGACGTTTTAAACGACAATTCATTGCCATAAGAAGTTCCTGCATTATTGGTGGCATAGGCTCTTATATAGTAAGTAGTATTGGAGATTAGCCCGGTCAGATTAGCAGAAAATCCGGCTATGCCCGTACCATTATTGCTGCTTCCGCTATTGCTCTGGAGAGTAGGATTAGATGATGTACTCCACACTAAGCCTTTTGCCGTAATAGCCGCTCCACCATCTGAAGTAATGGTGCCACCACTTACTGCCGAAGAGGAAGTAATGTTGGTAACGGCATTTGTATTAAGAATAGGCAGCAACCCGGCTGTAATGAAAGTTACTTCATTTCCGTAGGCGGTGCCGGTACTGTTAGTAACATAAGCTCTTACGTGATAAGTTGTATTGGCGCTTAACCCGGTGAGATGACTTGTGAAGCCGCTACTACCGGTTCCGTCGTTCGTGCTTCCTGTATTGCTCTGTAGGGTTGGATTTGACGCGGTGCTCCATACAATTCCTTTTGCTGTAATGGCGCTGCCGCCATCCGAACTGATATCTCCGCCGCTTACAGCGGTGGTGGATGTAATATTGGTTACCGCATCAGTTGTAACAGAAGCAAGAGTTCCTGTTGTTTTAAAAGACAACTCGTTTCCGTAAGCGGTTCCGTTGCTGTTGGTAGCGTATGCTCTCACATAAAAAGTGGTGCCGGCAGTCAGACCGACCAGATTGCTGGAAAAGTTGCCGGTTCCGCTGCCGTTCGTTGTTTTACCCTGATTATTCTGAATAGTAGGACCAGAAGTAGTACTCCACACTATTCCTCTGGATGTTACTGAAGCTCCTCCGTCACTTGAGATATTTCCTCCACTTACGGCCGTTGTAGCCGTTATGCTACCTACGGAATTGGTGGTTAAGGTGGCTATTGAGCTCTGAGTTCTGAAGCTCAGTTCGTTTCCATAAGCTGTTCCCTCACTGTTGGTGGCAAAAGCTCTCACGTAATAAGTAGTATTTGCTAATAAACCGGTCAGGTTACTGCTGTAATTGCCTTTACCAGTGCCGTCATTAGTTTTTCCTGTATTGTTTTCAAGTGTAGGGCTCTGTGAAGTACTCCAGACTACTCCCCGTGCAGTAACATTTACACCACCATCGCTGGTAATATCACCACCGGATGTAGCGCTGTTTCCTGTGATTCCTGTAATGGCATTGGTTGTTAATGATGCGGTAGCGCTTTGCGTTTTAAAAGAAATTTCATTTCCGTAAGCGGTACCTACACTGTTTGTAGCATACGCCTTTACATAATAAGTAATGTTGGGCGACAACATGATGAGCGGCGCATTAAAGTTGCCGGTTCCTGAGCCGGCTTTGGATGTACCCATGCAATTTTCCAATGTCGGATTAGGGATTACGTGCCACACAATACCGCGATCGGTAACAGATGCACCTCCATCAGTAGTAATATTTCCGCCACTTAAAGCCGAGGTTGAGGTAATTTCACCGGCTGAAAAAGTTGTCAAAACGGCTAAGGCTGTTGAAGTTTTAAAGGTAATTTCGTTGCCATAAGCGGTTCCCACACTGTTGGATGCGTAGGCTCTCGCATAATAAGTAGTATTTGGGTTAAGATTATTAAGGACAGATGAAAAACTACCTGTACCCGTGCCGTCACTTGTTTTACCTGCATTGGTTTCTATGGTTGGATTTTGTGCAGTACCCCATACTACTCCTCTGGCAGTAATGGCACCGCCTCCATCATTGCCAACGTTGCCGCCGCATGCAGCGGTAGTGGCAGTAATATCTTCAGCCTGATTGGTGGTAAGAACAGCCAGTGTACTCAACGTTTTAAAACTCAGTTCGTTTCCATACGCTGTTCCAATGCTGTTAGTAGCATAAGCCCTGGCATAATAGGTGGTATTAGCATTGAGGCCTGTGATGCTACTTGAAAAACTACCTGCACCTGAGCCGTCACTTGTTTTACCATTGTTACTTTGTAAAGTAGGGTTGGCGGATGTACTCCATACCAAACCCCGGGCTGTAACCGGAGATCCGCCGTCATTGCTGATATTACCTCCGGCAACAGCGCTTACTGCTGTGATATCACTAATTGAGGTACTGCTGAGTACCGGGCTCGTTTTTGCCACCCTGTCACGACGACAGCCGGTAGTTAACAAAAAAATCAGTGTTGTTATAATCGACAGGAAAACCAACAGATTTCCTTTTCTCATTTTGCTCCTATTTAAAATTAAAAATACACATACATAAACGCTTTGCTTAACAAAATTTGCAACAAAACAAATGATGTGAAATGATCGTACAATGAAGAAATAATTCATGCAGGCTTCAAATAAACATCAGTTTGATTTATCAAAACGCATATTTAGATAAAGATAGGATTAAATGATTAAATAATTTTTGCTAAATATTTTTCTCTTGAAGTAATAACACAATTTTTATTTATTGAGATGTAGTTTATAATAAGTGCCTGAATAACAATAAATTAGATTCAACTATTAAAAGTATTATTCGTGTGCAACCGTTTACAAACGACTACATTCGAAAGTAAATCCTTAAAAACCGACTCCGGCTTTTTCAGAGGTACATCTTTGTGTTGTCAATCCGATAGCGCTTTCAGGTTGATTGAAATAACAAATTTTTTAACCGTGCTTTTAAAAACGGCACACAAATTTTAAAATCATGTACGCACTTAAAAACAAAGTTCAGTTAATCGGAAATCTGGGAAATGCCCCCGAAATTAAAACAACAGAAGGTGGTAAGAAAATGGCTCGATTCAGCATTGCCACCAATGAAACCTACAAAAACGCCAAAGGCGAACGGGTAACAGAAACCCAATGGCACAATCTGGTGGCCTGGGGTAAAGTGGCAGAAATTGCGGGTAAATATCTCGAAAAAGGAAAAGAAGTGGCCATAGAAGGAAAATTGGTTAGCCGCAGTTATGCAGATAAAGACGGTAACAAAAAATATATTACCGAGGTGGTGGTAAATGAGTTATTGCTCATTGGCAGCCGTCAGCAAATTTTTGATTGATTGCCGGAATTCTTTTCATAAAGCCGCTTCCAAAATTTACAAGAAGCGGCTTTTTGTTTTATTGATTTAACAGCTTTTTCTTTTGAGCTTCATATTCTTTTTTGGTTAATACGCCGTCATCGTAGAGTTTTTTAAGTTTTGCTAATTCATCAGCCACACTGCCCTGATTCACCACATTAACAGTAGGGGCAGTAGGAGTGGGAATTAATTCATCCGCTTTGACGGCTTTGTCAATTTCGATGGTAAATCTGCCGGCTGCACCATTTTTCACCACCATTGTCCTGTCTTTGTAGATTTTCAGTACTTCATGCCTTCCGGAATTATAGCTCTGATCCACATCGTGTTTGATGTTTACCTGCTCGCCATTCTCTTTGGTTATTTTGACGGCATCCAAAAACTTACCGGCGGTTACATATTTGAAACTACCATCGGGGTTAGATCCAACGCCAAGTTGAATCACATCGCCAATGTTAATCGTCCAGTCTTTGTCCACAACGAGCAACTTCAATTGTTTTTGTGCCAATGATGCGGAATTTAAAGACACTAAAATAATCATTAGAAACAATAACTTTCTCATACCATCTTTATTTGAATTATGAAATCAATATCAATATTATGAAATTTTGTTCGATTTTTATTGTTCTGTGTATCACTAATTGAGGTGAGGTCCGATAACTGATGAAACCGGTGAAATAGTTAGTAATTTTGTGGAAACAAATCCTTTGAAGATGAAAACAAAATTTGCCATAGCCGCCATACGAAAAAACGGTTTTTTGGTGTATAAAGACTCGAAATCCAAAGAAATGATGATCCGTAAAAAATCAGAATTTGCATTTCCTGAAAAATTTTATGAAGCCGTTGTCCGATTTGACAGCAGGGAGGAAGCAGAAGCCTTTATAAAAGATAATAAGATGGTAAGTGTGGAGGTTGTTGAATTGGATTAGGTTCCGGCATTCATCAGCTTCTCCAAAACGTAATAGGTGATGGGGCAAAACTCACTGTTTTTGATGGTGAGCGCTTGCCTTTTAACAATCACATCCTCATTGGTGTAAGGGAATCGGGCACAGTCTGAAGGTCTTTTTTCATAAATCATGCAGGTATTGTCGTCGTTCAGGAAAGGGCAGGGGCTGCTCTTCACCACAAAATCACCGTCTTCATCTACCCTCAGGTAGGTTTCAATAAAGACACTTTCTTTCATTCCAAAATGTTTTGAAATTCGTTTTATATCAGGTGTTTTGAAGCGGGGTGAATAATTTTTGCAGCAATTGGCGCATGTGAGGCAGTCAATTTTTTCGAATGCTTCTTCGTGCAGCGCCGGAAGCTGTTTCAGGATTTTGTTTTTATCTGTCCGTTTCAGAAACTGACGATATTGTTTTTGATGTTCCTTAGTTTTCTTTTCCCAGTTATGAAGAATATTGTCTGCCATTTAGGTTTCAAAGTTATGGAAAAGGACTATTCTTGTTCCTATTACCTCGTGCGAGCAAAGATATCTTTTATTGGTAAATTGGTTTAAATATTTTGAGTAATAAGAAATGAAAAGTATAGGTGTTTATATGGATTCAAGTTTGTCAATATAATATTGAAAATGAATTATTTTATTAAATTACGAAATTTCGGGGTATAAAAATTATATCCTCTTGTCAATTTGACCGAAATTAGCAATAATGCAAAACAGGTATTTTAAAAATCTTGAATTCTATAAATAGGAGAAAAAATTTCGTAATGATTAACTTATCAATATCTCTCATAAAGAAAAATAAAAAATTAATTCTATCCACCTTTTTGCTGCTTTCGATAGCTTTTTCCATTGGGTTCACGAAAACTGAAACTACCGTTGATGACCCGATTCTGTCATATACTGTTGACCCGAGAGTTCAGGATTTGCGTTTTTATTGGAAGGATGAAAAAGGAAAAAATTTTGGCAGTATTCAAAACTTGAAGACTTATATCAAAGGTAAAAATCAGACACTAATTTTCGCAATGAATGGCGGTATGTATATGCAAGATTTAAGGCCGTTGGGGCTTTTTATTCAGGACGGAAAAACTTTAAAGGCTATAAACAGGGCAAGCGGTGCCGGTAATTTCTATCTGAGGCCTAATGGTGTCTTTTATTTTACAACCGATCAAACTGCTTTTATTCGTAAAACGACAGATTTTGCAGATAACGGCAAAATTAAATATGCCACTCAATCAGGACCTATGTTAGTTATCGACGGACAAATTAATCCATCATTTAAAAAAGGTTCAGTAAACCTGAATATCCGAAACGGGGTTGGCATATTGCCAGGGAATAAAGTGGTCTTTGCGATTTCTAAAACCGGAGTCAATTTTTATGACTTTGTCCGATATTTCCAACAACTGGGGTGTAAGAATGCATTATATCTCGATGGTGCAGTTTCGAGAATGTATTTGCCTGAAAAATACCGAATGGACTATGACGGAAATTTTGGAGTTATCATTGGTGTAACCAAACGAAAGTTGGCGGGTAGATAATTTGGCGATTATAATCAAGTATCTACCTGATGAAGCTTTAAATTAGCAATCATCTAAATTAAATGAATGTTTCTTCTTGTTTGATCAGAGGTTGGTAACACACTGAAATCAACTGATGCCAAATAAGTTAAGGTTATGTCAAAGAAGCATAGGGCTTATGACAAGCTTTTAGCCCGGCATAGAGGACAAACCTCATCAAAAAGAATTTCATATTGCCCAATACTTCTATTTTTGCAAAAAATCAGCATGAACCAGTCTGTTATAGCCAATTATGCAAGGCTTAAGATAACTTTACTTTATGTACCGATAGGTTTATTGCTATTGATGATTATTGGGTTGTATATACAGAAAGCTTTAAGTATAAATGGTTACGGGCTGGTTCAAAAAGGGCTGTTTTTTTTCCTTAACAGTGAATTGGGCAGTTACCCCGCCTGGATGAATAATCTGACTCAAATTGGCAATGAGTGGGTTTTTTTTGCTTTTTTCAGTATTTTGATTATTTATGCATCGGAGGTTTTCGGCGCTTTGATTTATGCGCTTCTTTCATCTGCTCTATTTGTCAATTTATTTAAAGAGCTATTTGCAGTGCCTCGTCCGGCAGCTTTTTTTGAAAGTAGTCATTTTTATATAATCGGTCCTGTCTTACAAGGCCATAATAGTTTTCCTTCGGGCCATTCTGCCACTATTTTTGTAACAATTACTGTTTTGATGTTTGCTTTTTGCCCAAAAACAATAAAGTATAAAATTGCGTGGTTCATTTCTCTGGCTTCTGTCGGCCTTCTTCTGTCGGCAACACGGATAGGAGTTGGCGCTCATTATCCCTTGGATGTGTTTGCTGGTTGTGTTTTAGGTTATATTTCAGGGCTTATAGGTATTTTTATCAATCGTAAATATCGTGGATGGAAATGGATGGACAAACCTAAATTTTATCCTTTTTTCATCATTTTACTGTTGATTTGCAGTGTTTTAATGGTGATATATATATTTAATCAACAATTAATAATCTATTATCTTGCCTTTATCAGCACGCTCATTTCTTTGTTTTTTATTTTGAAGTCTTATGTTGGATATGTTAAAAAATAGAATAAATCTGAATTTTACACGCTTTTCTATTATCATTAGTGTTCTCACTTTTTTATTGTTTCACTATTCGTTTTATGCATTTGTATTTAAGAATCATTCATTAAACAGTTTTGGAGACATTGCATTTATCATTTCCTTGATGATAGCTATGCTCGTAGCCAATTTCTTTATAGTTTATCTGATATTTTATTTATCTGTTTATTTTGGTAAATTTTTATTCTCTCTTACTTTTATCCTAAGCGCAATCGCTGTTTATTTTGTTAATACATACGGCGTGATAGTTGACGAAAGCATGATGGGTAATGTCGTTAACACCAATTTTCAGGAATCAAGCAGTTTTTTTTCGTTCAAATTTGTAATTTATATCCTGTTTTTGGGTGTTCTTCCTGCTGTCTTTATCACCAGATCTAAAATCAAAAAGCCGCCATTAAAGCGTTTTTTGATAACATCTTCCCTTAGTTTACTTTTTCTGATAGTTTTAGTATTTCTCAACGCTCCAAATTGGTTGTGGATAGACAAAAATTCAAAAACACTGGGCGGCCTGGCCATGCCATGGTCTTATTCTGTAAACCTGTCTTTGTTGTTTGTTCATAAGGCTCAAGACAACAAAAAAGAAATAAGACTACCCGATGCCACTATCGCCGATACCGGAAAGTCGGTGGTGGTACTGGTGATTGGTGAATCTTCGCGAAGCGCCAATTTTTCTTTATATGGTTACAACAAAAATACTAACCCTTTACTTTCTCAAACACCCGGCGTGCATGCTTTTAAGGCTGTCTCCAGCGCTACTTATACTACTGCCGGGGTAAAAAGTATTCTGGAATATAAAAACACAAATAAGTTATATGAAATACTTCCAAACTATTTATACAGAAACGGAGCATGTGTAATCTGGCGTACAAGCAATTGGGGGCAGCCTCCACTACACATCAAAAATTATAAAACGGATCAGCAGTTGAAAGTAGCATGTAAAGGAGAAGATTGCAATTATGACGGTGTTTTGTTGACGAATCTGGAAAAAGAGATTCTTGCATGCAAAGAAAATAAAGTGCTGGTGGTGTTGCATACCATTACCAGTCACGGCCCGCTGTATAGCCAGAAATACCCGCCTAAGTTTGGTACATTTCAGCCGGTTTGTAATAGTGTAGAATTGGGAAATTGCTCACAGGAAGAATTAGTTAATGCATACAATAATTCTATCGTTTATACCGACTTCCTGTTACATCAGATTATTGAAGAATTAAAGAAGTTGAAAGATTATAAAAGTACCATGATTTTCGTTTCTGATCACGGAGAATCCTTAGGCGAAAATAATCTGTATATGCATGGCCTGCCCATTAGTATGGCGCCTAAGGAGCAATATGAAATTCCGTTTATAGTATGGCTTTCTGGCAATGCAGAACGGTTGAAACCTAAGCCTGATGAAGTTTTGAGCCAGTACCATGTCTTTCACAGCGTTTTACATTTCCTTGGTTTTAAAAGCCCGGTTTATGATAAAGCCCTGGATATTTTTCAATAGGAGGGATGAAAAATTCGTCGTAACCCGGGAAGCAATCCAATATTGAAAACCTAATATGAAAAATAATGGACTTTATTTTTTTGTGCCTTCTGCTATAAAGGCTTGCCAATATTCATAGGTTTCCATTTCACCTGTATCCAATTTGAAGCAATATGATATTTTGTTCACGTTAATAATTTCAAAATCAATTCTGGTTTTTAAAGGCCCTCCGTCATAACAAAATGTATGATATTCACCATTTTCGCCACACAAATCAATTCCATCTGGCAATAATTGAATTAAATCATGGTCAATGTCTTTACCAATGAAGCTATCATCCAGAACATCAGCCTGCGTTACAATTATTTGGGCTTTGATACCTGAGTTGAAAAATTCGTCAAGCACTTCATGAGAAGTTTTGCCCCAAAGAGGTTCAACGACCTCAATTCCCAAAGGGTTAAGTTTGCTTTCCCGATATGACTTTACCTCTGAAAGATAGAGGTCTCCAAAAATGAAATGAGTTACGCTTAGTTCTTTAAAATGATTAACAACCTTGCTCATTCCTTCCTCATAGGTTTCTCCATTTTTGCCTATTGAAATTGTGTAAAGCGGGATGCCAATACTTTCTGCCTGTTTTTTTAATAGTTCCAAAGGAATAGCATGCATTGACGAGGCGCCCGTTTTTTCATCGATTGTAGTCAGAAGCGAAACCACTTCATATTCATTTTCCTCAAATATTTTTTGAAGTGCTAAAGCAGAATCTTTTCCGCCACTCCAGTTAAAAACTGCTATTTTTCTAAAATCCATTCTGTTCGTTCAAGAAGTTATTGGTCTGTCATTAAGATACCAGTACGCCTGACAATATTAATAAATATTATCCTTCGAAAAAATAAATCATAATTAAATTTCAAATATTACTTGAACCCGCACCTTTATTATCGTTGCAAATTTATTGAATGTGTGGCTTGTTTATAATGTCCATGTTTTTTATAAAATTTTACTTCAAGTTAATTTTAAAGCGAAACAATATAAAACCTTGTAAAAAAAGTTTAAGGAAATATTCAAAAAGGTGATAGAGACGTAGGAATTATCAAAATGTTGTTTTTTCTTTGAATTAGTTTGCTTAGTTTTACTCCAATAATTCTAAACAATATCTCAACTCAATAAATGGCTTAATGAAAATTTTTAATTTGGTTATTATTTTTTGCTTGCTGTCATTTAATATCAACGGTCAAATTGCAGCTGGTCAAAAATATACGATTAGAGGGACTATTTATGAAACTGAAGGAATTTCAGGAAAAGGCCCGTTGGCAAATGCAAGTATTACAATTGAAGCTTATGGACTGGGGACAGTTAGTTTAAAGGATGGTTCTTATTCATTGAATAATGTACCAAATGGACAGGTGAAGCTAAGTATATCATATGTTAATAAGATATCTATTGATACAATGATTCACGTATCTCGTAATATGAAATTAGACTTTATGCTTGATGAAGAAAATTTTCGCTTGAACGAAGTTACTGTAATAGCCGAAAATACAAGAGCAGGTCAGTCGACAGCTTCAAAAATTTCGTCAAATGCTATGGAGCATTTACAGGCAGTTAGCTTAAGTGATATAATGGCACTGCTACCGGGAGGTATAACTAAAAACCCTACATTAGATTTTGCATCCCAAATTAATATCAGAAATATTTCAACGGAAGGTGCAAATATGAATGCATTAGGTGCTTCAATTATAAAAGACGGAGCACCCGTTTCAAACAATGCTAACCTTCAGACTATGCATCCATCTGTAATTGGAGGAACAGTGGCTTTGAGTGGGGGATCTTCACCTGGCGGAGGAATAGATGTAAGAAATATACCTGTGGAAAATATCGAGTCTGTAGAGGTTATCAGAGGTATTCCTTCGGTTGAATATGGAGATTTAACTTCAGGAGCAGTAATCATCAATTCAAAAGCGGGAAAACAACCATTGCAATTGAAAGCTCGTACTAATCCGCATGTTTATCAATTTTCGGCTCAACAAGGATTTGAGCTAAGAGGCAATAAGGGGGCTCTTAATTTAAGCGCTGATTACGCGAATAATACTACAAACCCCGTACAATCATATCTTCATTACCAACGAGCTTCTGCTAAAGCAATTTATTCAAATACTTTCCTCAATAATAAATGGAGAAGTAATACAAGTTTTGATTTTGTATTTGGAAGAGATAAACGCGATCTAAATCCAGATGATCAAGTCAGAATGATCGCTTCCGATGGACGAACAGCAGGTAGTACAATTAACACAAATGGTACAATTTTTCTTAACAAGGGAATTTTGAGAAATATAAAATATGTATTATCGGGTAGTTATACGAATAAGAATAGTGAATATCAGGAAAATTATACTTCGGCAACAGCGCCTTATTCTATGACCTCTGTTGACGGAGCCATCATTACCAATAAACCCAGAAATGATTTATTTGATACTTTAGGCCAAAAAATTACAAACTGGTCAGGTGTCAATAATTCCGACTATGCCCAATATTTACCTTCTTCTTACTTAGGTAAACAGAATATCAATGGTAGAGAAGTAAATTTATATGGTAAACTTTTATTTACATTATTTAAGCGAATTCGAAATTCAAATAACAGAATTTTGGTAGGCTTGGATAGTAGAATTGACGGGAATCTAGGCGAAGGAAAAACTTTCTCTTCCAATACTCCACCTTACAGAAACCTACAGGCAGTAAATGCATCATTTAGGCCAAGAGCTTACAAAGAAATTCCATTTTTGAAACAATATAGTGCTTATGCAGAGGAGAATTTTAATTTAAAAATTAATAATAAAAACAATCTGAATATTCAAGCAGGGTTACGTTATGATTTGATAAATAAAATGAAAGGCTTCTTATCTCCCAGAGTTAACGGATCTCTTGAAATTATTCAAAATACTTTCTTTCTACGTGGTGGTTATGGTGTAACAGCCAAAATGCCTACTTTAATATATATGTATCCGGAAAGAGCTTATTTTGAATATATAAATATTAATGAGATGGCCAGCACTACTATTCCTGAAAATGAAAGAATTATTATGACAACAACGAGAGTATTTGACACCGATAATCCAGCTTTGAAAATAGCGTCAAATAGTAAGTCTGAAATAGGTTTTGATATACAATTAAAAAAAATGACTCTGAATGTAACAGCGTTCAAAGAAAGTCTAAAAAACGGATATTCGATGTCTCCGATTTTTGCACCATTAATGTTTAATGAATATGTCAGAGCCTCAGCTTCACAACAGGTTTATTTCTTACAAGAGAGTAATCCCGTGCTGGCAAAATATTTTGTTCCCAATAATAATTTGATTGTTAACACAAAGGGTATTGAAGCCGATTTGAATATTCGAAGGATTGAATCAATTCGTACCTCTTTTTCATTAAATGGTGCATGGCTGCAATCACAAAACTATAGCAGTGATTTCACATATTTTGATGATTTTAGTGGGATAGGTGGAAAAGACAGAACACATATCGGATTATACGAGCCAGCAATGAGTCGTAGAAATACTGAACAATTAAATTCTGCTCTTAGAATTATACATAACATACCTCAAATTGGATTAGTAATATCTTTAACTACTGAGACTATGTGGATTACTAAGGATTGGTATCAATTTGGTAATGATACGATTCCTGTTTCTTACATTTCAAAACTAGATGGTAAAATATATCCTTTTGACCCCCAAAAGGCGTCAGATCCTGAGTTTAAGAATTTGCTCAGAAGGAGGGATGACAGACTATATATTACAGAATCCTATCCGCCACTGCTTAATTTCAATATAAATTTAACCAAAGAAATAATGAACTTCATGAGAGTATCATTTTTTGCAAATAATTTTTTGAGGAGTTATCCATTAACGGAACTAAAGCGTTCTCCCGGAACATTTACTTCCCGTAATAAGCAATTCTTTTTTGGACTAGAATTAAATTTCTTAATAAAATGAAAAAAAAGCAGTTTATAAATGCCATTGGTCTCTTAATTCTGATTTCAGTTCTATTTACGAATTGCAGTCGTTATAAAGAAATTTTAAATACTGATAAAATCAAATTAATTCATACGACTGTTAATCCAAGTATTGATATTAATGGACTTGAATCATTTGAAGGGCTTAAAATTATTTTCACCAATTTCCTAGAAAATATAAAAATCGAAAAAGAAATAACCGGAACTTCTATAAGTGTAGAAGGGCTTATACCCGGTATATACACTATAGTAATTAGTGGTAAAGCAGCTAATAATGAAGGTCAATTGTTTTATTTAAACGGTAGTTTAGTAAACTATCCGATATTCAATGATAATGAGACTATTAAAATATCTGTAACTGGTTTAAGAATAAGCCCACTGGTATTTAAGGAAATTTATTTTGCTGGTTCTCCAAAGAATTATTTCAGAGATCAATTTTATGAAATTTATAATAATTCTGATTCACCATTATATCTGGATGGCCTTTATTTTGCTGCTTTGTATCCTACTATTGCTACAGAAAATTTACCAGTGTGGCCGGAAAGTGACGGGAAGAATTTTGTCTATAGTGATAGGTTATGGAAATTTCCAGGAAACGGAACACAATATCCATTGAAGCCAGGTGAAAGTTGTATTGTTTCTCAGTTTGCTGCTAATCATCAAATGGGAATTTACAATCCCAGTTCTTCCATTGATTGTTCTTCTTCGGAATTTGAGTTTAATATGAATAATAAAAACTTTCCTGATCAACCTGCGGTAGATATGGTTCATGTATTTAGTAATGGAAGCAGTGCAATGGGTACATTACCCCAATATTTAACTTCAGTATTTGGAGGGGCCTATGTTATTTTTAAAGTGCCTGATGGTGTAATATATGACCCTGTAGGAGATAAAACCTTGCAAACAAAAAATTTAGCTACTACGAGCACTATATTGTATGCAAAAATACCAATAGCTTATGTCTTGGATGGTGTAGAAGCAGGGCATAATGAGACTATGGTTAAAGCAAAAAGAATGGCTGGCGTACTGGATGCAGGTATGACTTATGTGGGAGCTACTTATAATGGATTAGGAGTAGCAAGAAAGAAAATTGCAGAAAACGAAGATGGCACTCCGGTTCTTCAGGATACTAATAATAGTACAGATGATTTTGATAGAGGAGTTGTTCCTATGTTTAGAAGATACAATTCAAAGATGCCATCCTGGAATCATACTTTAAATTAAATTGAAAATGAAAAATTGTTGGAATGAATAAAAATAAACAATCTTTATTTATATTAATTATCGCTATAGGTATTTTTTATCCCTTTTTGTCGAATTCTCAACAAATAGAAAATTTAAACCATACTCCTGCTGCGATTGAAAAATTTAAATTAAATCAAATTTGGAATAAAACTGATAATGCAGCAGGATTATCATTAGATAATACAGATTATTATTCTCTATTTGAAGCAAGTTATAATTTAGAAAAAGGCGATTTTAAAAGACCTCAGAAAGGTCTAAAAGAAAATGAATTGAATTTTGGTACTGAAGGAGGTGTAAAAATTAAAAACTGGTACGTTTGGGGGAATTTTAGTTATAAACGAAACGTTATTAAAGACGCTAATTATAATGCATCAATTATAGATCCGTATCGCGGTATGCCTTATTATATCGCAGACAGTAATCTAAGTAATTGGAATAATCAACATTATGATTTGTCTTTTAAAATTAACTTCCCGAAAATTAATAATAAAATAGCTTTAGGTCTTGGGGGTGATTATTTGGCTTCATTGGGTGCCAAACAAAGGGATCCTAGAACTGAAAACTATTTTATGAAAATAAGACTGACACCATCAATAGTTTTTTCTCCAAATATGAAAAATCATTTTGGGGCAAACCTGGAGTATTATAACCTTAAGGAAGAATCCCGAATGGAAAATATTAACACTAATATTTCTCAAACATATTATAGACTTTATGGTTTGGGTAACTCCATTATTGGTTTAGGAAGCGGGAGGTCAACTAACTACACCGGAGATAATTTTGGAGGGGGGGGACAATATAATTTTACAGGGAAAGTCAATCTATTGCTATCTAGTAACTATTCTTTGAAATTTGAAGATGCACGCGTATCATTTTCAACACCACAAGATGAAGGATCTACAGAACAAAGAGTATGGGTAAACAAATTGCTATTACATATACCCGGACAGGGGCAAAGCCATTATATTTATGGCCGATATACTAAAAGAGATATTAATGGAATCCAATATATTACTCAACGAGACAATTCGGAATCTCAATCTGGCTGGATAACTTTATTTAAAAGTATTCGTTCTACCTACTCAGAAAAACTATATCAATTTGGCTATGATTGGACTAAAGACAAGGCCAATGAGTATTCGTGGTTGTTAGGAACTCAATTAGAGTTATATAATAAAAGTGATATATATCTTATTCCTACCTCATATAAAGATTTAAAAAATGTATTTATCAATATTCATAGTAAAAAAAATGTTTTTGTATCAGAACACTTAAGAAAGCGACTTCTCATTGATATTTCTGCGGGTATTAATAAAAACATTGGTGGCGAATACGTATATAACGGGCAACATGCTGATTATCCGATAGTGACGCAGTTAGAACAAGGAGACTTTAACTTTTTAACAACAAATTTTAAGACCTTAGGTATTTCTGCTACCTATTCTCAGCAAGTTAAAAATTCATCATTAGCGAATATATTTTTTAAAGTGGAAGCTAATTATTCCAAAGCAAATGAAAACTTTCTAAAATACAGAAACCTATTTGGTTTATCCCTGGGGTGTAATTTTTAAAAAGATTATTTAAATGAAAAAATAAGAATGAAAAATAGCTTACTGATATTAATTTTATTATATTTTGTTTACGGATTGAAAGCTCAAAATATTATTAAGCCTTCAATTAGTACTAAAACTACATTTGCAATTATTATTGATGATACTAGTTTTTCCAAAACTAAGAATGACGTTTTGGCCTACAAATCAGTAATTGAAAAAGATAATCTGGGAACTTATATTATCTATCATAAATGGAAATCGGCAGATGAGATAAGGAATCTCCTTCTAAAATTATATAATGACAAAAAAGCTCCTTTGGAAGGAGCCGTTTTTATAGGAACAATACCAATTCCGATGATAAGGGATGCGCAGCATCTATGTTCGGCCTTCAAAATGGATCAGGACAAATATCCCTGGCGCCAATCCAGTGTTGCATCTGATAGATTTTATGATGATTTTAATTTGAAGTTTGAATTTTTAAAAAGAGATGAGAAAAATCCTGAGCTGTTTTATTACTCTCTAAGTTCTGATGGCGTACAGAAAATAAATTCCAGTATTTATTCTGCTCGAATAAAGCCTTATGGAAATAAAAATATTGATAAATACAAACAATTGTCTAATTATTTAAAGAAAGTAGTAAACGAACGGACAAAAAATAGAAAGAATATAGTAGATAATATAACCATGGGTAGGGGGAATGGTTATAATTCGGAATCCAAAGTAGCTTGGGCTGGGGAGCAAATAGCTTTGAAAGAACAGTTCCCTTATGCTTTCTCAAGTGCGGGAAACATAAAATTTATTGACTACAATTCTCAATGGCCAATAAAAAAATTCTTTTTAACTGAGGTACAGCGTCCAGAATTGGATATTATGATTTTTCACCACCATGGTGCCTTCAATAAACAATATTTGAATGGTTTGAAGGAAGGAAGTGATCCCAATACTTCGATAGAGAATCTAAAATTATACATTCGTTCTAAGGTAAAATCAACTTTTGAGAATGGTAAATCCAAAGATGAAGCCATCGATTATTATGTATCTAATTTAAATATACCAAGATCTTGGGCCGAAGAAGCTTTTGATCTCAAGAAAGTAGAAGAGGATTCTTTGCTAAATTTATCACTTGACATTTCAATAGAAGATATCGGAAAAATCAGGCCTGGAGCTCGTTTTATCATGTTTGATGCCTGTTATAATGGATCATTTTATGAAAATGAAAATGTTGCCGGAGCGTATTTATTTAATGATGGCAATACAATTGTGGCTCAAGGGAATACAGTAAACGTAATTCAGGATAAGTGGCCTGATGAATTTCTGGGGCTGCTCACTTCGGGCTTAAGAATAGGAGCCTGGAATCAACTAATCAATTTTCTTGAAACACATTTAATAGGAGATCCAACATTTCATTTCGCAAAAAATGACAATTTAAATTTTGATATCAATACTACTATAAAATTAAAATCAAATGATAATTCATTCTGGCTTCATTTGCTTAACAATAACCATGCAGATATTCAATCCTTGGCATTAAGAAAACTTTTTCAAAATAACTATTCAGATATCTCTAATCTTTTGCGAAAGACTTATCTAGAATCCCACAAAATAGTGGTAAGAGCTGAGGCTTTTTTTTTATTAAGCAAGCTTAATGATAAAAACTTTATTGAGGTATTGAAACTGGCATCAAAAGACAGTTATGAATTAATTCGTCGTTTTGCCATAGAATATATTTGTAAAAGTGGAAGTTATGAATTAATTCCGTCGTTTGCTTCGAGTATGTTTTTTGATAATACATCTGAAAGGATTCTCTTCAAACAAAAAAGCCTTATGAAATTACTGGATTTGGAAAAATTAAAAGCTGAGGTTAATAGGCAGGCTGCTCTTCTATCCTTTTATGATAAAAAAGATATCGAGAATATCCTTTTTTCTATTGATAATAATATAGCTTCTTATACCAAAACTATGCAAATTATTTCCGGTAAAGATTCTACTATTAAAGTCAAAAATAAACAGTTTGAAATACGATCTTTTAGAAACAACCCTATAACCCGATCCATCCCGGAATTGTTAAAGTTGGCTACAGACCATACAAATGACATAAGTATAAGGTTATATACAATTGAAGCATTAGGGTGGTATAATTATTCCTATCAGAAAAACAGAATTATTGAAGGATTGACTCCTTTGACATTAAATAAGAGCGAAAATAAATTAATTATAAATGAAGCAATAAAAACTATAAAAAGATTAAATTAAATAATTTGATTTCTCTAAAATATTATAAAAATAATTTTCAATAATCATATAAATATAACTAAACAAATGAAAGTTAACTTCGTTTACTATTCCCTTTTTATTGGTTTCTTTTTCTTTTCGATCCAAACACAAGGACAAAAAATTATAAAGCCATCAATAAATTCTAAAACAACTTTTGCTATAGTAATTGATAACGAAACCTTTAATAAAGCTCAACATGAAGTAATTGAGTACAAGCAAAATATTGAAAAAGACGGATTAGGCACTTATATAATTTCTCATAATTGGGATAACCCGGATGAGATAAGAACTATTTTAAAAAAGCTATATTCAGAAAAAAGTCCTTTGGAAGGAACGGTTTTAATTGGAAACATCCCAATTGTAATGATCAGAGACGCTCAATTTATGACTTCAGCCTTTAAAATGAATCAAAAAATCAGGTGGGACAAATCATCAGTACCATCCGATAGATTCTATGATGATTTTGACCTTAAATTAAAATTCTTGAACAGGGATACGGCTAATGATCGTAACAACCTATATTACTATTCTTTGGAGGCAGATTCACCTCAATATATTGAGATGGACATATATTCTGCAAGAGTTAAACCTCCGGTGGAAAAAGGTGAAGATTTTTCTGAAAAAATAAAAAACTACTTACAAAAAATAAATAAAATAAGAAGTCAACAGTATCCACTTAAAGATATGATTGCTTCAATTGGTCATGGTTACAATTCGAATGCTATAAATTCAGTAACAAGTGATATAGTTTCTTTTAAGTCTCAATTCCCTTCCCTTTTTAAACCTGGTGGTTCCATTAAATTTCTAAATTTTCGAAATGATACTTTTATGAAATTTAATCTTCTAAGAGAACTTAAAAGAGAAGGCTTGGATTTTGCTTTTATGACAGGGCATGGTACTGCTACTCTGCAATTAATAAATGGATATCCTTTAGCATCAAATCCTCAGCCTTCAATGGAAAATGTAGCCAGATATCTGAGGTCAAAAATAAGAGATGCAAAAGAAAGTGGCAGAGATCTTGAAAAAGTTAAAAGCGATTTTAAAAATTCTCTCGGTGTAAGTGATAAATGGATGAATGACGCTTTTGATAAATCGAGAATTGAAGAAGATTCTATTTTTAATGAAAATCTTGATATCCAGATCAACGATATTAAAGATGCTCAAATTAAAGCTAAATTTGTATATATAAACTCATGCCTAACCGGGTCATTTCATTTAAAAAATTACTTAGCAGGTTATTACCCTTTCTCAGATAATCAAAATATTACAGCTGTTGCAAATAGTGTAGGTGTATTACAGGATATTTGGTCAACGGAATTATTGGGCTTATTGCAACATGGTGTTAGAATTGGGAACTGGTTCAAACATATTGCCTATCTTGAAACTCACATTTTTGGAGATCCAACTTTCCATTTTCAGAGTAATAGAAGTAGTTCAATCAATAATTCAATCAGTACCAAAGCAAATGTAAGTTATTGGAAAAATTTGCTTAATGAAAATGATGCTGATTTAAAATCTCTGGCATTGATTTATTTAACTAAATTTCTACCTGAAAGGGAAGTTTCTATTATCCTAAAGGAGAATTATTTTAACTCTCCCTATGAATCAACCAGAATGGAAGCTTTTTCACTTTTGCGTAAATTCGAAAATGAGTGTTATTTTTCTGTCCTTCACGCAGCGAAGAATGATCCCTATGAATTTATAAGAAGAATGGTTACCTATGATTTAGGAGAGTTTGGTGGTGACAATTTTGCAAAGGATGTTATATCAATGTATATCAGTGACCCTCATTCAGAACGAATCAATTACAAACTCAGGAATATTATGGACTTCTATAATCCGAAGGCTTTGAAGGAAGAAATAAATGCCCAAATTAAAACTAATAAAAATATCATTAATTCAGATAACCTTGTTAAACAACTGTTCAAAAATATCGAATACAATAGCACAAAGGTTGATCGGATGGATTCTATTATCAAGAATAGTAAATTGCCAGAAAAAGAAAGATTAAGTGAGATTACTACTTTGAGATTATATCGCTATCATAAATTGGTTCCGACGGTTTTGGGAGTTATTTCTAACCCTTCAGAGTCTGAAGCCATAAGGGTTGCTGCTTTGGAAGCTATGGGTTGGTTTAATCTATCGTATCAAAGACAAAATATTCTGCATACCTGTAATCAACTTCTTAATGACAGCCTTACACCTGAAAGTGTAAAATATCAGGCATTAAAAACGAAGAGGAGACTAAAGATCGGTTAATTGGCTAATTGTGTTTTCATCTTTCAATGATTTTTTCGTATGAAATTAAAAAGTATCCCTTCGCCCGACCCTGTCATTATTGTTTAAAGTTGGCTGCATAATTTTGCGGCGGCAATAGGTATAGGTTTTCCTTTTTTGTGCTGTTGATTTTTTCGAGCAGGTGGGTGAGCCAGTGT
>ENA-UOUJ01000638-UOUJ01000638.1-activated-sludge-metagenome-genome-assembly--contig:-NODE-638-length-21677-cov-3.964018_pt1 | contig 21677 bp, 19 predicted proteins | sample MGYA00249839_ERZ747224 | MGnify/ENA primary metagenome ERZ747224 (study PRJEB28782, sample SAMN03220277) | activated sludge metagenome | biome: wastewater; feature: sewage sludge; material...
CGACGACGGGCTGCTGCTGGTCGTAGCGAAAGACGACCGCCGACTGCGGATCGAGGTCGGCTACGGACTCGAAGGCGTGATTCCCGACGCGCGCGCCCGGCAGGTCATCGAGAACACGATCGCGCCGCACTTTCGCCAGGGCGACTTCGCCGGCGGCATCGAGGCCGGTTTCGACGTGCTGACGCGGCTGATCGACGGCGAACCGCTGCCCGCCCCGTCACGGGGCAGGCCGGCCGATGACGGCAGCGCCGAAGGCTGGCTTGCGGGCCTTCTGGGTGTCTTCATGGTCGCGCTGGTGCTGCGCCAGTTCCTCGGGCGCTTTCTCGGCTCGGCGGCCGGCGGCGTGCTCGGCGGAGCGATGGCGCTGGCCGGTGGCGTCGGGCTGCCGCTCGCGATCGGCGCCGGCGCCCTGTTCTTCGTGTTCCTGATCATGATGGGCGGCGGAGGCGCCGGCATGGGGCAGGTCGGTCCGCATACCTGGCGCACAGGCCCCGGCGGTTTCCCTGGCGGCTTCGGCGGGGGCGGCGGCTTCGGCGGACGGGGCGGGCGTGGCGGATTCGGCGGTGGCGGGTTCCGCGGGGGAGGCGGCGGCTTCGGTGGCGGGGGCGCCTCGGGCGGGTGGTGAATGGAACGCGGACCCGCCAGGATCTGGGCTCATCTGGTCTGCGACGCGCGCAGCGTGCGTCGCTCGTTTCCCGATCCGGTGCTCGAGCGGATCGAGCAGGCGGTCAGCGAGGGCGAACGCAGGCATGGCGCCGAAGTGCGGATCGCGATCGAGGCCGGCATGCACTGGACTCGGGTGCTGCGCGGGGTCTCGCCGCGCGAGCGCGCAATCGAGGTGTTTTCGGAACTCCGGGTCTGGGACACCGAGGCGAACAACGGCGTGCTCCTTTACCTGCTGCTGGCCGACCACGCGATCGAGATCGTGGCCGACCGCGCCGCAGCGGCCGCGCTGAGCACGGCGCGGATGCAGCAGGCCTGCGAGCGCCTTCGAGCGGCCTTCGTCGAAGAACGCTACGAGCAGGGCGTGCTCGAAGCGCTTGCCGTGCTGCACGAAGATCTTGCGCTGGCCTTCCCGATCTCGGCGCAGGCTGGTCATGCCGACGCCGACGAGCTGCCGAACCGGCCCGCCATCCTTTGAGCCCGCGGGGCGTATCATCAGGACCCTGTCATGGCGTCAGCTTGTCCGATGATTCAGTGAACGATTCGAAGCAGGCAAGGCCAGCGCGAGCAGACGAGGCCATCGCGCGCTGGCGCGAGTTGCTCGGTGCGGCGAACGTCGATGGTCCCGAGGTGGCGCAGCAGCGCTACGGAGCGTGCACGACCGGATTTTCGCGGCGGATCGCCGGTGCGCTGCGACCTGCATCGCGCGACCGGATCGTCGAGTTGCTTGCGGTCGCCCGGGAATGCGCGCGGCCGCTGTACCCGATCAGTACCGGCCGCAACTGGGGCTACGGGACCGCACTGCCGGTCGTCGACGACTGCACGATCGTCGACCTGTCGAACCTCACCGCCATCCGGACGATCGATGCCGATCTCGGACTGTTCGAGGTCGAACCAGGCGTCACGCAGGCCGCGCTCCACGATTACCTGCAGGCCAGCAAGCTCAGGTTCATGGTTCCGACCACTGGGGCGGGACCCGACGCCAGCCTGCTCGGCAACGCGCTCGAGCGTGGCTACGGGATCACGCCCACGGCCGACCACTTCGCCGCGGTGACCCGCATCGAGGCCGTTCTTCCCGATGGCCGCGTCTACCGTCCGGCCTTGTCGCAGCTCGGTGCCGAACTCGCCGATCACGCTTTCAAATGGGGGCTCGGTCCGTACCTGGACGGCCTGTTCACGCAGTCGGGTTTCGGGATCGTCACTTCGATGACGCTTGCGCTGGCCCGGCGACCGGAGCTTGTCGAAGCTTTTTACTTTGCGGTGCCGGATGCCGGCGCCTTCGAAGACGTGGCGATGGCCGTGCGCGGCTCGCTGCAGGAGCTCGGAAGCGTTGCCGGATCCGTGAACCTGATGAACCGGCATCGCGTCCTTGCGATGACGGCTCCGTATGACGCCGCCCGCACCGGCGACGACGGGCTGCTGACCGACGCCGCGGTGGCCGACATGGGCCGCCGCTATCGCGTCGATCCGTGGATGGGCATGGGCGCGTTGTATGGACCTCGCGAGATTGTTGCCGCGGCCCGCAAGCTGGTGCGCCAGCGGCTGTCGGGTTCGACCCGGCGTCTCGTCTTCATGACGATGCGGCGTGCCCGGCTGCTCGAGGGGGCCAGTCGCAGGGTTCTGGGGCGCTCGCACGGCATTCCGTCCTTGCTCGGACGAATCCGGTCGTCGCTCGAGATTCTCGAGGGCCGACCCGATCGCGTCGCCCACGGCCTGCTGTACTGGCAACGGGGTGGAGCAGACCTCGAGAAGACCCCCGATCCCGCGCAGGCAGCTTGCGGTCTCATCTGGTACGCGCCGCTCGTGCCGTTCAAGCCCGACCTGATGGCCCGGTACGTCCGGACATGCACCGAGGTCCTGCGTGCTCACTCGATGGAACCGCTGATCACCCTGAGCACGTTGACCGATCGATGCCTGGACAGCTCGGTGCCGCTGCTGTTCGATCCGACCGTACCCGGCGAGGCCGATCGCGCGCACCGCTGTTACGCCGCGCTCGTCGCGGCGGGGCGAGACCTGGGATGCATGCCGTATCGACTTCATGTCGGTGCGATGGCCGAGTTCACCGGCAGCGGCGGGACCTTCTGGGATCTGGCCGCCCAGCTCGGGGAGACGACCGATCCTGGCCGGATCCTGTCTCCGGGCCGCTACGCGCCACTTCCCGGCCGCTGACGTCGCCGTCCTTCGCACCGACGCCCCGAGGCTGCGCCGCGGGACCGCTGACCGCTGGGTATCGAGCGCGCACTGTTCTCGTAGGGATGCGGTGGACCGACGCCATCGATATGGGTCCGAGCGCCTAAAAGTTCTCGTCGGTTTTCCTTACAATGCTTAGGGGGTGGCCTTGCGTTTTTGCGGGCTCGCGTCGATTTTACCCCTTTGCTTCAATGGCTTACCGATTCCAATGGGCGATGGCATGACGCTTGCTTCAAAGGATCCGCGTGGGGGATTCCCCGACACGGCCCAACAAAAGAGGGGGTTCATATGAAGAAGAGTCTTGCGGTACTGGCGGCCGCGGCAGGATTTGCGTTTGCCGCGCCGGCCTCGGCAGTCGTCGTAGGCGGCATCGATTTCGGCACGATGGGCGAATCGCCCAGCAACCGCCATCTCGAGACCGCGACGCTGGCGCAGCAGTTCGTCACCGGCAACGGGCAGGATGCCCGGGCCTATGGCTTCATCACCAGTGTGAACGGCGACACTACGTACTGCGCCGGTGGCGGTAACTGCGGCCTGTTCTACATCGCGGACTTCCGCGGCTCGCAGAACTTCAGTGGCAGCTACGTCGAGTTCACGAGTTCGACGATCCAGGTGTACTTCACCAACGACGCGTCGTTGAACCTGCTGAATCAGAATTCGCTCGTCAACATTGCGACGATCGAGGCAATGACGCCCTGGGTGACGCTCTCCGGTCACAACAACCTCGGCGGCACGGCTTCGCCCGATGCTGTGACGACCGGCGCCGGCAGGCTGACCGGTTCGACGCTGAGCGGCAATGCCGAAGGTCTGCTCGACGTCACCGGTGGCATCGCCGAAGTCGCCGCCTTCCTCGATTCGAACACGATCGCGGATGCGGCGGGCGGTTTTGCGGACATCGCGTATACGGCCTCGTTCAACAACTTCGTACTGAACCAGTTCGACGTTCAGGCAGGTCTGGCCAACGGCTGCCGCAACGGTACGGCGGCAGCGGGCGCTTGGTGCTACCAGGGCACGTCGAACATGCGCGGTGAGACCATTCAGGTTCCGGCGCCGGCCCCGCTCGCGCTGCTGGCCATCGGCCTGTTCGGGCTGGGAGTCGTGAGCCGCTCGCGCAAGTCCTGAGCGGAGGACGCCGGCGGTCCTTCCGGCGAGGCTTCCTCAGGGAATCCTCTGCCGGAAGAGGCGGCCTGCGTAAAGATGTCACCCGGGAAGTCGCCTTAGGGCGACTTCCCACATCGTGTGCCGGCTCGCGAATGCTTCGCGCTCGCTGCGCAGCACGGAATCCAGGTGTCGGGTTTCTTTACACTGGTCGGCCGTGAGGCCCCCAGAGCCCTCGGGTCCGTGATTTTTCTCCCGTATTTTCATGGCTTTACCGACCTCTCTGAAGATCGGCACGTAACTTGCGTGCCTGTCTGGCGTGGGTACTCCCCGATGCTGCACTGAAACAGAGAGGTTGCATATGAAGAAAAGTCTTGCTGTCCTGGCTGCCGCGGCCGGATTTGCGTTCGCCGCCCCGGCTTCGGCAATCGTCGTAGGTGGAATCGACTTCGGTACGATGGGCGAGTCGCCCACCAACCGGCACCTCGAAACCGCAACGCTGGCGCAGACCTTCATCAACGGTAATGGTCAGAACGCCACGGCCTACGGCTTCATCACCACTGTCAACGGCAACGCCTCGTACTGCGGTACCGGTGGCAATTGCGGGCTGTTCTACATCGCCAGCTTCAATAATTCGCAGAACTTCAGCCCCGACTACGTCGAGTTCACGAGCTCGACGATCGACGTCTATTTCACGAACGACGCGTCGCTGAACCTGCTGGATCAGGATTCGCAGGCAAACCTGGCATTGATCGCCGCGATGACTCCCTGGGTCACGCTGTCCGGTCATAACAACCTCGGTGGTGGTGCGGCGCCCAATGCGGTGGCAACCGGCAGCGGCACGCTCACGGGCGAAACGCTGAGCGGCAACGCAGAAGGCCTGCTCGACGTGACCGGTGGCCAGGCAGCCGTCGTATCGTTCCTGGATTCGGACGGCGTCGGCGATGCGGCGGGCGGTTTCGCGGATATCGCGTACACGGCCTCGTTCAACAACTTCGTGCTGAACGAATTCGACGTGGCGAACGGCCTGGCGATCGGTTGCGCTGATGGCAGCGCTTCGCCGGGTGCCTGGTGCTATCAGGGGACCTCGAACTTGCGCGGTGACACGGAGATTGCCCAGGTGCCGGCCCCGGCTCCGCTGGCGCTGCTGGCCATCGGGCTGTTCGGACTCGGTGTCGTGACGCGTTCGCGCAAGTCCTGATTGCTTACGGTTGCTGGCGCAGCCATATCCGCCGGCAATTGAAAACGCGCCCCTCGGGGCGCGTTTTTTTTTGGCCTGGCGCGGCTCCCTGGCGCAGCTCAGAGCTGCGAGAGCAGTTCCTCCACCAGTTCGCCGACGTCCAGCAGCGCCTCGTCGCCACCGAAGCGCCCCATCAGCTGCAAGCCGACCGGCAGCGGCAGGGACCGCGGGTCTTCGGGATCGGCCTCGAAACCTGCCGGGATCGACAGCGCCGGATGGCCGCTGACGGTGATCCAGTAGCAGCCCTTCAACCAGTCGATATAGGTCTTCAGCGGCTCGCCATCGACTTCGGTCGGATAGGCCAGGTCATGCGCGAAAGGCAGCACCTGCGCAGTCGGCAGCAGCCAGGCGTCGAAATCCTGCATGAACGCGGCCGTGCGGCGGAAGATCCGGGAACGCATGATCGATGCCGCGGCGATTCGTTCCGCATCGAGCGCCAGCCCCTGCTCGATGTTCCAGACGACGGTGTCCTTCATCCTGGCGCGATCGCTGCGGTAGAGATCGCCCCAGTTTTCGACGAAGTACTCGCCGCGCAGCACCTGGAAGCAATCGTCGGCACCGGTGAAGTCGGGAAAGGCGTCGACCAGCTCGATCCGACCTGCGCGCGCCGCCTCGCGCAGCCGATCGTGGACTCGCTGCATCGCCTTGCGTACCGGCGAACAGACCGGCATCGTGCCGCCGGCGTCGACGGTCCAGGCAAGCCGCGGCGGGCGTTGATCGCGGTTCCCGGCGTTCGTATCGAGCTTCCGGCGGCGCTCGGCGGCTTCGCGATCGATCGACTCGATCCACTGCGAGAGCGGGCGCGGCGCCATCGGCGCGTGAATCGCCCGGTTCACCCAGCGCAGGTCCGCGACGCGCGGGGCCATCGCGCCGACCGTCCCGAGCGAGCTGAAGCCGTTGGCGCTGACCTGCATCGCCGGGTTGGCGATCGACGAGGGGCGAAGTCCGGCGACACCGCAGAAGGAAGCCGGATTGCGCAGGCTCGCTGCCAGATCCGAGCCGTCGGTCACGGCGGCCATCCCGCAGGCTGCGGCCGCCGCACCGCCGCCCGACGAGCCTCCGACGGTGCGGCTCGGATCGTGGGGATTCAAGGTTTTTCCCAGCACCGGGTTGAAGGTCTGCGAGCCGGCGGCGAACTCGGGCGTGTTCGACTTCGCGATCAGGATTGCCCCGGCGCCGAGGATCCGTTCGACGATCGGATCGTTGCTGTCGGGCACGTGCTCGGCGTAGATCGGCGAGCCGAAGGTCGTGCGTACCCCGGCAGTCCGGTGCATGTCCTTGGCGGCGTAGGACAATCCGGCCAGTGCGCCGATCGGTGCGCCGCTGCGCATCGCAGCGTAAGCGCGTTCGGCGAGTTCCAGCGCCTGCTCGCGGGGCACGCGGGTCGGCAGCGCGTTGATCCCGGGATCGAGACGGTCGATCGCATCGAAGCACTCGCGCATCAGGCTTGCTGGCGTGCGTTCGCCGGACTGGAATTCGCGCAACAGGGTCGCGATCGGAGGCAGGGGTTTCGGAGCTGGCAGCGATTCTCGGGTCGTCATGTTGCGAACATCGGGAGGCGTCGGAGCATGCCAAGGCCGTGCCGCGCTCCGACCGCTCGTGTTGAGGGCGCTCAGCGCCCGCGTTCAGACGGCGAGAAGCAGGCGCTGGCAGAGTCCTATGTCGACGCCCAGGCCATAGCCGTGGGCCAGGGCGCGCGCCGAATCATACAGGCGTCGCGCGCGCTCGGCAGGCGGGCAGGCGGCCAATTCGGCTTGGTAAGCCTCGATTTCGGAGCGCAGGCGGTAGCTGGGATTGCTCAGGTACCGGTACAGATGGATGACCGCCCCGCCACGCCAGAACTGCTTGCAGTGCTCGAGCTCGTGAACGACGGTCGGCCAGTCATCGGCGTAGTCCATGCGCAGCAGCACGAACGGTCCCATGCACAGGCCGACGATGCGCCCGGGAAGCCGGCGCACGACCAGCACCGGGACCGGAATCACGTGCCAGATCGAATGGAGTCGAATTCTCATTTACAGTCGATCAAGCAACATTCGTGCCGTTCTGCTGTCGCGGGAGCTCCGGGCGGCAAGCCTGCGCCAGCACGGCGTTCCGCGTCGACGGGCCGGCCGGCAGCCTCGGTTCGTGGCGGCCGGAGCTGTCGACGCCGGTCGGAGTGTCAAGAAGGCCGACACCGCAACGACCGACTCATCGGGCTGGCTCATGGCTCATTGCGCAGGCAGTCCGGTGGAGAAACGGAAGATCGCCGGGCTATCGCGAGCCGCCGACGGTGAGCCGCCCACGATACGGTCGCGATGGTATAAGTGCTTGCGTGAACCAGCGATGAAGCGCCCGGGTCGCCGCTGCGATCCAGTCGACCAGATGGAAACGCCCCGCCTTTCGCACAACATTCTCGGTGGTCCGCTGCTGGCCTGCTCCTTCGATCCGTTGACGGGATTCACCCGCAGCGGTTGCTGCGAGAACGAGCCTGAAGACCTCGGCCAGCACGTCGTCTGCGTGCGGGTCACTGCCGAATTTCTCGCCTTCTCGATGGCGCGGGGCAACGACCTGTCGACACCGATGCCTGCCTACCGGTTTCGTGGCCTGTCACCCGGCGATCGCTGGTGCCTGTGCGCAGCGCGCTGGCTCGAGGCCTGGCAGGCCGGCGTGGCACCGCCCGTCATCGTCGAGGCCACTCACGAGGCCGCGCTCGAGACCATTCCGAAGGAGCTCCTGCTGGCAGCCGCCTGGTCGGCAGCCGATCCGTCGCAGTCCCGTTCCTGATCCGATTTCGTCGATCGCCCCTTCCCGTTCGTCCGGTCGCCTCCATGCCCGGAATTCCGTGGCAGATCCACCGCTTGCATTCGTGAAACTACTGATCGTTCCCGTTACCCCGTTTGCCCAGAACTGTTCGCTCCTCGTTTGCGAGCAATCCGGCCGCGCCGCCGTCTTCGACCCGGGCGGCGACCTCGACCGGATCGACGAGGCGCTGCGCGGCACCGGCGCCTCGCTCGAAAAGGTGTTCCTCACTCACGGTCACATCGACCACTGTGGACAGTCGGCCGACTTTGCATGGCGGCACGGCGTGCCGCTCGAGGGCCCGCATCGCGACGATGCCTTCTGGATCGACCAGCTGCCGGACCAGGGCCGGATGTTCGGCTTCCCGCCGATCGCCGCGTTCGAACCCGACCGCTGGCTCGACGACGGCGATGTCGTGGAGTTCGGCGCCCAGCGACTGCAGGTGTTCCATTGCCCCGGCCACACGCCGGGCCATGTCGTCTTCTTCCATGCCGGTGCGCGACTCGCGATCGTCGGCGACGTGCTGTTCCAGGGCTCGATCGGCCGAACCGACTTCCCGCGCGGCGATCATGCCGCGCTGATCCGCTCGATCACGACAAAGCTGTGGCCGCTTGGCGACGAGGTTTCCTTCGTGCCCGGACACGGGCCGATGTCGACTTTCGGAGACGAGCGGGCGAACAATCCGTTCGTCGGGGATGCTGCGCTCCGGACGCGCTGAACGGCTTGCCGACTCCAGCCGAAGGGCGGCCAGGTCGAATCAGCGCTTGCCCCCGCCCCACGAATCCTTCAGCGTCACCGCCCGGTTGAACACCGGTGCGCCGGGCTTGGAATCGACGCGATCGGCGACGAAGTAGCCGTGCCGTTCGAACTGGAAGCGGTCTTCCGGGTGCGCGCCGGCCAGCGTTGGCTCGAGCATCGCGCGAACGACCCGTTTGGAATCGGGATTCAGCGCGTCCTTGTGGTCCCGGCCCTCCGCTTCGGGCTGCGCCTCGCGATACAGGCGGTCGAAAAGGCGCACATGCGCTTCGAGCGCGTGCGCGGCCGAGACCCAGTGCAGGTTGCCCTTGACCTTGTAGGTGTCGGCGCCCGGTGTTCCCGATTTCGAGTCGGGGAAGTAGTTCGCATGGACTGCAATCACACGGCCATCGGCATCCTTGTCACAGCCCGTGCACTCGATGACGTAGCCGTAGCGCAGGCGCACGCGGTTGCCGGGATAGAGGCGGAAGAAGCCCTTGGGCGGCTGCTCGGCGAAATCCTCGCGCTCGATCCAGAGCTCGCCGCCGATCGGGAAGCGCCGCTTTCCGCGCTCGGGCTGCTTCGGATGAACCGGCGCCTCGCACTCGTCTTCGAGGCCGACCGGCCAGTTGTCGATGACCAGCTTCAGCGGATCGAGCACGGCGACGGCGCGCGGCGCCTTGTCGTCGAGATCGTCGCGCAGCGACTGCTCGAGCGCGCCGATGTCGATCCACGAGTTGGCCTTCGACACGCCGCTGCCCTCGCAGAAGCGCCGGATCGATTCGGGCGTGTAGCCGCGCCGGCGCAGCCCGGCGAGCGTCGGCATCCGCGGGTCGTCCCAGCCGTCGACGAGGCCGGTGGAGACCAGCTCGCGCAACTTGCGCTTGCTGGTGACGAGGTAGGTCGGGTTCAGGCGCGCGAACTCGATCTGCTGCGGCAGCGGCTTGTCGAAGAACCCCCCCTCGGCCAGCCGCTCGAGCAGCCAGTCGTAGAGCGGCCGGTGATCCTCGAACTCGAGCGTGCAGATCGAGTGCGTGATGTTCTCGAGCGCGTCCTCGATCGGGTGCGCGTAGTCGTACATCGGATAGATGCACCAGCGATCGCCGCTGCGATGATGCTCGGCGAAGCGGATCCGGTACAGCGCCGGGTCGCGCATGTTCAGGTTCGGCGAAGCCATGTCGATCTTCGCGCGCAGCACCTGCGTGCCCTCGGCATGCTGGCCGGCGCGCATCTCGCGCAGCAGGCGCAGGTTCTCGTCGGCCGGCCGGTCGCGAAACGGCGAGTCGCGCCCCGGTTCGGTCAGCGTGCCGCGATTCGCGCGCATCTCCTCGGCGCTTTGCGAATCGACGTAGGCGTGGCCGGCAGTCACCAGCCACTCGGCCATCTCGTAGAACGCGTCGAAGTAGTCGCTGGCGAAGTACAGGTTGTCTTCGTGCTCGTCCTTCCAGTCGAAACCGAGCCAGCGCACGGCGTCGATGATCGCGTCGACGTACTCCTGCTCCTCCTTCTCCGGGTTCGTGTCGTCGAAGCGCATGTGGCAGCGCCCGCCGTAGTCGCGCGCCAGCCCGAAGTTCAGGCAGATCGACTTCGCATGGCCGATGTGCAGGTAGCCGTTGGGCTCGGGCGGAAAACGCGTGCGAATCGCGGCCGGATCGAGCTGCGCCTGGCGATGATGCACGGCGACGTCGGGATGGCCAGCCCAACGGCGGCCCGTATGGCGGCCCGCCTGCAGGTCGGCTTCGATCGTCGAGCGAATGAAATTTGAGGGCAGTGGCGTGGCCACGCCGGACGGTTTGCCGCCCGGGTTGCTGGATTCGTTGTCGCGCATGGAGCCGGAGTATCGTTCAACCGGCATTGTACGAGCCAACGCCGCGGCTGTCGGGCGCAGATGACCGGGCGCTCGCGATGCCGTTGACGATGAATCTCCTGCTGATAGTCTGCCTCGTTCATGAACTTCGATACGACCAAGATCCGGTTCGCACTCGCCTTTCTGCGGGAGCCGCAGCGCGTGCTCACCGTCTGCCTGACCGTGATGCTGGGCGCGCTGGCGCTGATCCTGGCCGACGGGTTCATCGATCGCACCTTCTTCGTCTTCCGGGAAGACATCATCCGGGCGCACTTCGCGCACCTGCAAGTACTGCCCGAAGACGCGGATGCGCGGCTGGGCCCGGATGGCGAGGGCGCGAAGGTGCGGGGCATCGTCGAACGAGCCCTTGCCGACTACCCGGGAACCGTCGTCGCGGCTCGGCTGGGGTTTTCGGGACTGGTCGCCCACGGCGAACGTACGGTCGGATTCCTGGGCGAGGGCGTCGAACCGGACAAGGAAGCCAGCATGTCCAAGGCCGTCGTGGTGAGCGAGGGCCGGCCGCTGGCTGTCGACGACAGCGACAAGGTGCTCCTCGGCGAAGGCCTGGCAAAGAGCATCGACGCCGGTGTCGGAGACACCGTGACCTTGCTCGTCAACCTTCCGGCAGGGGGCGTCAACGCGATCGAGGCCGTGGTCGGCGGGATCTTTCACACGGCGACCAAGGCTTACGACGACCGCGCGCTGCGTTTGCCGATGAGCGCTGCACATCGCCTGATGCGCAGCGAGGGCGTGTCCAGGCTGATGATCCTGCTGCCCGATACCGAGCGGGCCGGTGAGGCGGCGCAGCGGCTGCGGCCAGCGCTTGCCGGCCAGCCGGTCGAGGTCAAGGTCTGGAGCGAACTGGCCGACTTCTACAACAAGACCGTCGATCTGTTCAGCCGGCAGCTGGGCTTCGTGCGCTCGGTGATCCTCGTCATCGTGCTGCTGGCGACCTCGAACTCGATGGCTCGCAACGTGCTGGAGCAGCAGCGCGAGATCGGTACGATGATGGCGCTGGGTGCGCGTCGGCGCCACGTTGCACGCAAGTACGTGGGCCAGGCGCTGGTCATGGGGGTCGTCGGAGGCCTGGCCGGCGTCGTTCTGGGCGGAGCGGTCGCAGCGATCGTTACGCGAATCGGCATCCCGATGCCGCCGCCGCCCGGCACTGCCCACGGCTTCACCGGAGGCATCAGCTTCTCGATGGGCAGCGCCTCGCAGGCCTTTCTTTCGGTGCTTGCCGTCTGCCTGCTTGCTTCGCTGCTTCCCGCACTCAGAGCGTCGCGCGTGACGATCGTCGACGCACTGCGCTCGGATCGATGATGACCCCCATACCGCGCTCGCGCCAATCGATGCCTTTCGACAAGCTGTTCCGCGTTGCCCTGCGCAACCTGCTTCGGCAGGTCCGGCACAGCGTTTTCGCCCTGGCAGGAATCTCGATCGGGGTCATGGGCCTGGCGCTCGCCGACGGATTCATCCAGGACGTCTTCAGGCAACTCGGCGAAGCGACGGTCAAGGGGCAGCTGGGTCATATCCAGGTGGCGCGTCAGGGGTTCCGGGAAGGCGGGGCGGGTCGACCCGAGGCGTTCGTCATCGAGGACGGCGACGCCATCCGCAACGCGATTGCACGGCAGGCGGATGTCCGTACGGTCGCCGGCCGCGTGCAGCTGTCAGGGGTCCTCAATGCGGCGAACCGGGAGTTGCCTGTCGAAGTCGTCGGCAGCGAACCCGAACTGGAGGCCGATGCAGGCGACTATCTGACCCTGCTCGACGGCGTCGCACTGGAGCGCGCAGCCGAGTTCTCCGCGTTGCTGGGCGAGGGCGTCGCCCGGCAGCTCGGCGTGCGTGCGGGCGACTTCGTCACGCTGACGGCGGCGACCTTCGACGGTTCGCTGAATGCCCTCGAGCTGGAGGTCGCGGGCATCTTTCGCACCTTCAGCAAGGACTACGACGATCGCGCGGTGCGGGTGCGGCTCGCCGAGGCCCAGGAGCTGGTGCAAGTGGCCGGCGTGAACACGCTGGTGATCGGCCTGGCGGACACCGATCGGACCGCGACCGTGCTCGAGTCGATCCGCCGGATTCCGCAACTCGCCGGACTCGATGCGAGTCCCTGGTACGAGCTGTCCGATTTCTACGCGAACACGCGCGAGCTGTACGCGCGGCAGTTCGGTGTGCTGCAGCTGATCGCGCTTTGCCTGATCGCGATGAGTGTGCTGACCAGCACCAACATCACGGTCTTCGAACGCACCGCGGAGTTCGGGACGATGCGTGCGCTGGGTGCGCGATCGCGTACCGTCGTCGCGCTCATCGTGCTGGAGAGTGTCGTGCTCGGCTTGCTGGGGGCCGTTCTCGGCTCCGTGCTGTCAGTCGTGGTCGGCAGCGGGCTGTCGTGGATCGGCATACCGATGCCGCCGCCGCCGAACGCGGAGGCGGGTTTCACGGCACGCATCCTGTTGACGCCCGGAGCGGTGCTTTCGGCGTCGCTCGTCGGTGTCGCGTCGGCGGTGCTGGGAGCACTGCTGCCGTCGATCCGGGTGGCCCGGCTACCGATCGTGACGCAGTTGGGCCAGCGGATCTGAGCGGGCTGCCGGAGCAGCCCGCGGCCAGCCCCGCCGGGCTCGCCTGACTGGCGTCGGCCGAGCCGGCGTCAGCCCAGCTGGCGCAGCCGCCCGCAGATCCCCGCTTCCTCGTCGGGCGAGAACGCGAGCGGGTACAGCGAACGCATCTTGTCGGCCATTTCTCGATGGCCGCCGTACAGGCCGATCTGCCGCTCGCACTGAGCGAGGTCGAGCCTGAGCAGCACTGCAGGCGCGTTGACCCGCGGACACGTGCGCTCGGGCCCGCAGACCTCGAAGCCGAGCGCCGCGCGATAGAAGCGCACATGGCGCGGATTCACTTCGATCAGCAGGTCGGTGCAGTCGTGCAGCCGGCGGGCGTACATGTAGGCGATATGGAAGATCATCGCCAGCACCTCGCGCGAGCGCTCGCCGGTTTCCACCGCCAGCTTCGTGAATTCGCACAGTCGTGCGCCGTTGCGCCGGAGTTCGTCGACTTCCCCGCCGTATAGCGCGTCGACGAGCAGGCCGTCGGGCGAATCGAAGCCGACCGAGATCGTGGCCAGCGCCTTGTCGTCGTCGCTGGCGACCAGCGTGACGCCGTGCGGCCGCTCCGCCGCTGCATTCGTTTCAGTGCTGTCGGCCGGCATGTAGCCGCGCCAGCTGTAGCGCTTGTGGATCAGGTAACTGGCGGCGCTGCGTCTGCCTTCGCTGTTTGCGAGCCGGATCTTGAAGCGTTCCGGCGTGTCATGCAGCCTGCGCAGCACCTGCGGATCCTCGACATCCGGCGCGACCGGCAGTTCGGCGCAAAGGCCTTCGGTGCCCTGCAGAACGTTGATGATCGTGTCGGGGAAGGGGTCTTCCGGCGCAGTACGTTCGGTGATTTCGCGGCTCTTTCTGGCGTCTGGTTGCCAGGCCGCGTTCGATGATGTTGCTTCGTTCATGTTGCTTACCCTCGTGGCCCGGGCCTTTCGACCCGAGTCCTGACGAGTCTGAGCGCTCGCGGGCCGCCTGATAAGGCTCGACGGACGAGTGGCCAGTTTGTCCGACGTCGACGGTGCGATCGCTCGGTGCGTCGATCAGTCGAGCCGCTTCATGTAGTCCTTCGTGAACATCCGGTTCGGCAGGTCGCGCGGCGTGAGCTCGGAATACTCGAGGACCGAGCGATCGCCTTCCTTCACCGCGTCGGTCATGACCAGCCGGGTCGGGCGTACGCGGTCGCCGAGCTCGGCGAAGTTCTCGTAGGTGCAGGTCTTCAGAAGGCGCCCCGACACCGCGTGGAACTCGGCCTTGTACGGGTGCCTGTCGGCCGCGCGCACCCAGTAGACGACTTTCGGATAGGTGACCCCGCGGGCGGCGGCGACGAGTTCGAGCACGTAGTATTCGTGCCCGTCGATCGTCTCGGTGCGCAGCAGCTTCGCCGTGTAGTCGCCGGCGAAGTTGGCCCGGGCGAGGTCGCCGTTCGCCACTTGTCCGGTCAGCCTCTGCGACAGCGACAGCCGCACCGGCTGTGACACGCTCGGCATGTAGACCCAGAGTTCGCGCCCGCGCATCAGCATGTTCTGCCCGCGTTCGGTGGCCGGTTCGAGGGTCTGGACGATGGTGTTCTCGTTGCCCTTGGACAGGATCCGGTACAGGCGGGGCTCGAGTTCCTGTCCGCCGCTCGTCGACGAGACGCTGACGTCGACCTGGAACGCCTGCTGCGGGAACCGGATTTCGTCGGCCTGCCGCACGATCTCCGCCGCCCGGCTGCCGTCCGGGTCGCTGTCCGGATCGAAGGCCGCCGACGCCGGCGTCGCCTCGCCGCCGGTCGGCTGATCGCCGACGGCCGGTTCCGCGGCCGCTTGCGCATTTACCATTGGTGCCTCGGGTCTATCCATTTCGGGCTGAGCAAGGGTTGCTGCGGGCAGCGCGCAGAACAAGGCGAGCAGCAGCCTGTCGATCGTCTTTGCCATGGTTTCCATCGTTTCGAATCGGTTACATTCGGGCCTGACCCGGTGCGCCCTTCCGTCGGTCCCAGGTCCTACGGAGTAGCGGATGGCGCTAGTCACGCTTGAAAACATCTCGAGAAAGTACCGTCTTGGCGATCAGATCGTCGATGCGCTTCGCGACATCGACCTGAGGATCGAGGAGGGTGTGTTTCTTGCCATTGCCGGCCCTTCGGGCAGCGGCAAGTCTACGCTGCTGAACCTGATCGGCTGCATCGACACGGCGAACGCCGGTCGGCTGGTGATAGACGGTCACGAGGTCAGTGGCCGCAGCCCCGACGAGCTGGCCGACTACCGCGCGCGTACCGTCGGGTTCATCTTTCAGACCTTCAATCTGTTCCCGGTTCTGTCGGCGTACGAAAACGTCGAGTATCCGCTGCTGCAGTTTCCCGAGATCGACGCCCGGAAGCGACGCGAACGAGTCAAGCGTTTCCTGGAGCTGGTAGGGCTGACCAAGTACGCGGATCACCGACCCAACCAGCTTTCGGGTGGCCAGCGCCAACGGGTCGCGATCGCGCGTGCGCTCGCCGTGAAACCGCGGATCGTGCTGGCCGACGAGCCGACGGCCAACCTCGACCACGAGACCGGCACCGGCATCCTGCGACTGATGAAGTCGATCAATCGCAAGTACCGCACGACCTTCGTGTTCTCGACGCACGACGATCGCGTGATCGCGGCCGCCGACCGGCTGGTGAAGATCGAAGACGGACAGATCATCGGCCTGGGCGTGCGCCGCGGGACGAAATGGACGATGGTCAAACCGGGGACCGACGAGGCCGCGCTTGCCGATGCGGCATCGGAACCCAAGTCGGAGTCGCAATGATCGGAAGAATCCGTGACGAGGCCGAAGCGGCCGTATCGTGCAGAGGCGCTGCGGGCCGTTCCCGGTTCGCGGCTCCCGCCCGCGGGGGGCTGGCAGCCATGGCGCTGCTCGCTGCCGCCTTCGCGGCGACACCGGCCTCCGGGCAGCCCGCGATGCCCTCGGCTGCGCCAGCAGCGTCGGCCGCGCCCGTTGCAAGCGCTTCGAACGGAACCGGTGACCCCGGTGGATGGTGGCGTGGCTCCGATACGCGCTGGAACGGCTGGTTGCAGGTCGACGCCGCCTACGCATGGCCGGTCAGCGGGCGGTTCACCAACCTGCGCACGCAGGGCGAGTTGAGCGGACAAGGCAACTGGGGCACCGGGCTGAAGTGGAAGCTGTCGGCCAGGGCGCACTACGACGCCGCCTACGATCTCTCCGACCACTATCCGCCGTCGGTCAAGCGCGACCAGCGCGCGGAAATCGGCCTGCACGAGGCGTACGTCGACTTCTCGCGCGGCGACTGGGAGTTCCGGCTGGGCAAGCAGAACATCGTCTGGGGCGAAATGGTCGGGCTGTTCGTGGCCGACGTCGTCTCCGCCAAGGACATGCGCGGCTTCATCCTGCCGGAGTTCGACCAGATCCGGATCCCGCAGTGGGCTGCCCGGGCCGAGTGGTTCGCTGGCGACTCGCATCTCGAACTGCTCTGGGTGCCTTTTCCGGAGGTCGACGACATCGGTCAGCCGGGCGCCGAGTTCTTTCCGACGCCGCTTCGCTACGACGGGCTCGGCTTCGAGGTCATCGGCGAGAAGAAGCCGTCGGGCAAGCTGTCGAACTCGGGTGTCGGGCTGCGCGCGTCGACGCTGGTGGCGGGGTGGGACCTGACGGCCTTCGTGTATCGCGCCCCCGATACGCAGCCGGCTTTCCACCGTTCCTTGCGAGCCGAACCGACAGGCGCGCCGACGGTCGTCTACCAGGCGAGGAATGACCGCGTCACGCGCTTGGGCGGCACGCTGTCGAAGGACTTCGACGGCATCGTCGCCAAGGCCGAAGTCGTCTATACGGACGGCCGCAGCTTCAACCAGCTGGAGCTCGACGCGGGCACCGGCGTCGTGGAGCTCGACACGATCGACTGGGCGGCAAGCATCGATGCCACGCCGGCCGAACGCTGGCGAATCAATGCGCAGTTCTACCAGCGCGCCTTCCTCGACCACGATTCGCGCATCGGACTCGATCATCGGGAGAACGGGGCGAGCCTGCTCGTTTCACACGAACTGGCGCCGAACGTCGATGCCGAGATGCTCGCCTTGACGAGCCTGAATCGCAGTGACCGGCTCGTTCGAGCAATGCTGACCTGGATGCGCGGGCCGAACGTACGGATCCGGGGCGGCATCGACGTCTTTCACGGCCATCCGCTCGGGATGTTCGGCCGGTTCGCCGATAACGACCGGGTCTGGGCAGAGTACCGCTACAGCTTCTGAGACGCGAGCGCGGCGCGCCGGCGCCGGGTCGTCGCGGAGTTACATGATGTCCGCGGGCGCCGCCATCGACGAGACGCAGAACCTGGCCGCGATGCGATCGACCTCGCTGGCCGGCAGCGACATCGGATAGAGCGAGCGGATCTTGCGGGCAAGCTCGGGGCGTCCGCCGTAGCGCGCGATCTGTTGCTCGCCGTAGGCGAGCGGCAATTGAAGCAGGACGGCGGGCGCATCCACGCGCTCGCAATGGCGCTGCGGTCCGCAGATCTGGAAACCGAGCATCCGCGAGTAGAACTGCACGTGCCTGGGGTTGACCTCGGCCACGATGTGCGTGCCGCCGTAGCGCCGGCGCGCGAAGATGAAGGCCACGTGGAACATCAGCGCGAGCAGTTCGAGCGAGTTCTCGGCGCGGTCGACGGCGAATCGCGTGAATTCGCACAGGCGGGCGCCACTGGCGCGCATTTCCGCGACCACGTCCGGATACAGCTGCTCGGCGTTCAGGCCGTTGGGGGAATCCAGGCCGACCGAGATCGTGGCGATCGGTTCCGAATCGTCGCAGGCGACGAGCGTGACGCAATCGGCATCGTCGGCAAGCGGGCTCGTCATGTAGCCGCGCCAACCGTACATCCGGTCCACGAGTTCGTCGGCCTGATCGCGGCGCATGCGATTTTCGGCCAGGTGGATGGCGAGGTTCGACGGGGTCAACCCCGGAACTTCGATGAGCGGCGTCTCTTCGTGTTGCGCCGCTCCTTTCGGTTTCGTGAACAGATGTCCACGATGGAGATCGCCGAGCAGGCGCGGCGTTTGCTCGTTAAGCGCGTGGTGCAGACGTGCGGTGTCCAATGTCCTGTCCCTTGAAAGCAACGAACCTGGGTCTGAAGCCGGGTTTGCGCGGGAAAGCCAGAGGCTAACGCACGGAACTGTTGACGCCCACGTTGAAATCTGATGGAAGTGGGACGAATGCCCGGCGATCTCGCGGCAATTGCTCGAGCCGCTGACGAACGGCGGCTCGCGCCTCCGGGACGGCGGACCTCGCCGGAGGCAGGGACGGAATCGATGCCTGCCCGGCTCAGACGCCGAGCAACTCCACCTCGAACTGCAGCGTCGCATTCGGCGGAATCACGCCGCCGGCACCGCGGGCTCCATAGCCGAGTTCGGCCGGGATCACCAGCATCCGCGTACCGCCGACCTTCATCCCCTGGACGCCTTCGTCCCAGCCGCGGATCACATGGCCGGCGCCCAGCGGGAACACGAAGGGTTGGCCGCGGTCCTTGCTCGAGTCGAACTTGCGTCCGCGTTCCCCGTTCTCGTAGAGCCAGCCCGTGTAATGGACGCTGACGCGGGCGCCCGGCTGCGCCTCGGGCCCGTCGCCGACGACGGTGTCTTCGTACTGCAGGCCCGAGGGGAGAGTCTGGTAGTTCATGGATTCGCTCCGGTTCGTGGTTGATGTTGGCGCCGCCGCGGCCCGGGCGGCCGCCATCACGGCGAGTTGCGCGCGGATCTGCTCCACGCGCCTGCGGTTGATGCCGAAATCGTAGCGCCTGGCGCGGGCAGCCGAGCGCACGTGGATGACGCCCGCCGCTTCATCGGCGAGAAACTCGATGTCGTCGACGAGGCGCAGCCAGCGCGACCGGAAGCGGGCGTGCACGTAGCCGCGCCGGGCCGACACGATCCTGCCGCGCGGCATCGTGGAGACGATGTCTTCGAGCTGAGCCAGCGCCACGAGCGGGTTGTCGCCGGCCGGCAGCGGATCGATGTGGTGGCGCGGGCTGGTCGAGAAGCTGCTGACTGCGTTGCGCCGATTCTCCCTGACCGGAGCCAGGCGGCCGTCGTGGATGCCGAGATGGTGAGGATGTCTGCCGAAAAACGAAACCATTGCGGAACGAACACCAAGCGAAGTCGAACGATGTGCAATGGAGCCGCCTGCCGCGGCTCGACCAGCGGGGCGCCGGTCGAGCCGCGCACCGACGCACGGAGCGCGCGCCGCGCGCCCGCACTCATCCGGCCTTGCGCAGCCGTCGTATCAGGCTCGAGGTGTCCCAGCGCCCGCCGCCCATGCGCTGCACGTCGCCGTAGAACTGGTCGACGAGCGCAGTGACCGGCAGCGGCGCACCATTGCGCTTGGCTTCGTCGAGGCAAAGCCCCAGATCCTTTCGCATCCAGTCGACGGCGAAGCCGAAGTCGAACTCGTCGTCGACCATCGTGGTGCCGCGATTGTCCATCTGCCAGGACTGCGCAGCGCCCTTGCCGATGACTTCGAGCACGAGTTTCATGTCGATGCCGGCCGCGGTGCCGAAGTTCACGGCCTCGCTGAGCCCCTGGACGAGGCCTGCGATGCAGATCTGGTTGACCATCTTGGCCAGCTGGCCTGCACCGGGGGGGCCGACCAGCGTGATGGCGCGCGCAAAGGCGCTTGCGACCGGCCGGATCCGCTCGAAGCTCGCCGGGTCGCCGCCGCACATGACGGTCAGCACGCCGTTGACCGCGCCGGCCTGTCCGCCGGATACCGGGGCGTCGACGAATCCGAGGTTCTTCTGCCCGGCGATCTCGTGCAGTTCGCGGGCGACCTGCGCCGATGCCGTCGTGTGGTCGACGAAGAGGGTGCCGGCCTTCATGCCCGCCAGCGCGCCATGTTCGCCGAGCACGACCGAGCGCAGGTCGTCGTCGTTGCCCACGCAGCAGAACACGATGTCGGCGTCGGCAGCCGCCTGGCGCGGCGTCGACGCGGCCCGGCCGCCGTACTCGTCGACCCATTGGCCGGCTTTCGCTGCGGTGCGGTTGTAGACGGTGACCTGGTGCCCGGCGCGAGCAAGATGGCCGGCCATCGGATAGCCCATGACACCCAGGCCGAGGAAGGCGACCTTGTGCGGGGTGACCGGGTCGTAGCTGCGCTCGCTCATCGGGTTTCGGCTCCTTTGGGGTAGTGGTTTCGCTGGATTCTCGCGCTCTCACGCTCTCAGCAGCCGAGCTGTCGGGCGAGGTCGAGAAAGTCGGTGGCGTGCCAGTCGTTCGCCGGGTCGGGGCTGACGTCCTTGGGCAGCGTCGGCCCGAACTCGAAGCGGCGTTCGATGTAGGCCGCGCGCAGCCCGCAGGCGCGTGCCGCGGCCAGGTCGTCCTGGTGCGCGGCGACCAGCATCACCTGCGCCGGATCGAGGTCGAAGACCTGGCAGACGCCCAGGTAGGCTTCGGCGTCGGGTTTGTAGCTATGGAAGGTTTCTGCCGACAGGATCAGATCCCACGGCAATCCGGCGCGCTTTGCCATGTTCGCCAGCAGGCTCAGGTTGCCGTTCGAAAGCGTGCAGACGGTGAATCGCTGTCTGAGGCGCTGCAGTCCTTCGACGGCGTCGGGCCAGGGATCGAGCCGGTGCCAGGCGAGGTTCAGATGGCGTCGAGTGGGCTCGTCGAGATCGTTCAAGCCGAACTGCTGCAGGATCTCGTCGAGGATCGACCGGTGCAGCGCATCGATCTTCGTCCAGCCGAGTTCGCCGCGGCGCACGCGCGCCATCGCCGGGCGGTAGCCGGCGCGCCAGGCGATCGCGAACTGCCCGGGGTCGACCGGCAGCCGAAGCTCGGAAACCTCGCGCACGATCGAGCCGTACCAGTCGACCACGGTGCCGAACACGTCGAAGGCGAGGACGCTCGGCAGCGACTGCCGATCGCCGTCCGCCGATTGCGAATCGGGCTGCCGCGGCGTGTCCGGCTGCGGACGGGAATACGAACTCGGCTGCGAGGATTCCTGCTTCATCGTCGATCCGGGCTGGGAGTCGATCTTGGCTGGGAGCGCCCGAGCATAACAAAGGGCGCCCGTGCTCGACGACCGGATCGCGACGGATCGAAAAAGGGCCCGCTTTCGCGGGCCCCCGGAATTGGCGGCGCCCGAAGGCACCGCCTTGCCTGGCACGAGGCCAGGCTTAGTTTTCTTCTTCTGCGAAAGCTTCCTCGCGCTTCTTGGCGATCGCGGGCAGGAACACGATGACCAGCAGCACGGCGGCGATCAGCAGCAGCGTCAGCGACAGCGGCCGCGTGACGAAGATCGACCATTCGCCGCGCGAGATCGTCATCGCGCGCCGCAGGTACTCCTCCATCAGCTGGCCGAGCACCAGGCCGAGCAGCAGCGGCGCCGGTTCGCAGCCCAGCTTGCGGAACGCGTAGCCGAGGATCGCGAACGGGATCGTGATGAACACGTCGAAGACGTTGTTGTTGACCGAGTAGACGCCGACGCAGCAGAACAGGACGATGGCCGGATACAGCAGGTGATACGGCACCGTCAGCAGCCGGATCCAGATGCCGATCAGCGGCAGGTTCAGGAT
>ENA-UOUJ01000639-UOUJ01000639.1-activated-sludge-metagenome-genome-assembly--contig:-NODE-639-length-21677-cov-3.651697_pt1 | contig 21677 bp, 22 predicted proteins | sample MGYA00249839_ERZ747224 | MGnify/ENA primary metagenome ERZ747224 (study PRJEB28782, sample SAMN03220277) | activated sludge metagenome | biome: wastewater; feature: sewage sludge; material...
TACTCGTCATTGACGCCTTGGGCGGCCAGTCGGTCTATATTCCGGCGTCGAACGAACGGGGCCGGCTGGCCGAGGTGATCGGCGACGAGGGCATGCACATCTACCGCTACGAGGGTGGCGGTATCATGGCCAACAGCGGCTGCAGTGTGAAGTTCGTTCCGAACGACCGAGGGCGCTACACCGCGCAGGCCATGGAGGCCGCCATCAACAATGCAGCGGACAGCTACGTGGCGCGGACCCGGCTGGTGAACGTGGAGAACACGCACAACCGCGGCGGCGGCTCGGTGTGGGACCTGCAGGAAGTGCAACGCATCCGTGCGGTCTGCGACCGGCATGGACTGGCGCTCCACCTGGATGGCGCGCGCATCTTCAACGCCATGGCCGTGGATGGCCACACCCCGATCGAATGGGGCGCCCCCTTCGATTCCGTGAGCGTATGCCTGAGCAAGGGACTTGGCGCACCCGTGGGCAGCGTGCTGCTGGGTGGCCGCGAGTTCATCCGCGAGGCCCGGCGGGTACGCAAACGGATGGGTGGCGGCATGCGCCAGGCCGGCTATCTGGCCGCGGCGTGCATGCATGCACTCGACCATCATGTGGACCGGCTTGTGCTGGACCATCGGAAGGCCGCCCGTCTGGCCGCAGCGCTTTCCGGCCTCCCCTACGTGCAGACGGTGCTGCCTGTGGAGACCAACATCGTGGTCTTCGACCTCGCCGGCGGACGACTGGCTGCCGATGTGCTCGACCTCCTTCGGGACAAGGGTGTACGCGCCCTTCCCTTCGGCCCGCACACGATCCGCATGGTGACGCACCTAGATGTGGACGACCAGGCCATCGAGCGCGCGGAGAACATCCTTGGCGAACTGCGACCATGAACAGGAAGCTGCTCCTACCCCTTCTGTTGCTTGCGGCGGGTTGCACACCCACCCAGTACCTGCACAAGGGCACTTACGATGGCATCGACGTCTCCTACCGGTGGAACCACCCGGCCGGCAAGCCCAGCGAGCTGCTGCTGCGGCTGGAGAACACCACGGACAACGCGCTGCGCATCGACCTGGAGATCGACCTCACCTGCCAGGGCCGCGCCGTGGAGACCTTCAATGCCGACACGTGCATGCGTGCCGGGCAGGTGCTCAATGGCAAGCTGAACGGCATCTACTTCATTCCGCAACAGGTGACCACGGAACAGATCCGAACGGGCGGCACCGACCTCGGCCTGGGGCGCACCACCGTAACACCTTGTGATCGACCATGAGCGCCCGCGCCACCTCGGACCGCTGGCTCATTGCGTTCTTCGTGGGCACGTTGATCGTGGCCTTCGGCACCTTGGCGTGGAGTTACCGGCAGGTCGAACGGCGGGAGACCGACCTGGCCGAACTGGCGCTGGCCCGGAACCAGATGATGGTGACCAACAGGCTGGACGCCCTGTTCCGCATGACCGAGGAGGACCTGAAGCAGGAGGCCCGTGCGGTGGCCTACATGGACACCACGGACCGGGCATCGGTGCTCGAACGGTGGCAACCCCTGCTGGACGCCCATTGGGAGATCTCGGCCATCCGGCTCGCGGACGAGCTGGGCAATGAACTAGCCCTTTCCCGGCAGGGGACGGGGCTGATGTGGTTGGAAACACGTGAAGGATCGCGCAACTCCCCGCCACTGGTGACCCTGCTCGATGTCGGTTCGCAGGCCGTTGGGGTGCCCGACCGCCCGATGAACGACACGGTGCATGACCCCCGGCAACGGATCTGGTTCAGCCGCTCGTTGGAGATCGGAAGTCGTGAACCGGTGTGGACACTGCGGCGCTATCCCGATGACAAGGCCATCCTCCAGGTATCGCTGTTGATCAGGAACCCCGGACCGGACCAGCCCCATCAGGTGATGATGTTCGACATCGACCTCTCACGATCGAACACCTTCCATGCCTACCGCGCCGACCTGGGGGTGCTGCGCTCCATCCTGCTGGACGATGAGGGATCCCCCCTGGTGTTGATGGAGCCCACGGACAGCCTCACCCGCCTGGCCGTTGAGCAGGCACGGGAGACCTGGTCGCAGGTCCGCTCGCGCCGCACCTTCCGTTTCAGCCTTGGTAGCAAGGACCACCTGGGCACAGTGACCGCCTATCCGCTCAACGGTGCGCAACTGCTGCTGGGCAACTTCCTTGACCTTGACGCGATCAACCTGTGGACCGGCCCGGAACGCCGCATGGTGTTGCTCTTCGGACTGTTCCTCACCATCCTGAGCGGGTTGCTGTTGGCCACCTGGCGGGTGCGTGCGGTGGTGCGGAAGCGCATGCGGAAACAACAGCGGACCAATCGCAACCTGCAACGGAAGCTGGCCAAGGCCATCGGCGAACGGGACGTGCTGAACCGCGAGGTGCACCATCGCGTGAAGAACAACCTGCAGGTGGTGAGCAGCCTGCTGAACCTGCAGGCCTCCCGGCTGCAGGAAGGTCCGGTGCGACAGGAGTTCCTGCGTGGCAAGCGCCGCATCGACACCATCGCCCTGGTGCACCACAAGCTCTATGGATCGAAGGACCTGCGGAACGTGGACCTGCAGACCTTCTTCGGAGGCCTCATCGATTCCTTGAACGAGATGCACCGGCCGATAAGCAAGGCGGTGAGCCATACGATCAACGTGCATGGCCTGGTGGCCGATCAGGATACCGCGATCGAACTGGGCATCATCGTGTGCGAACTGGTGAGCAACGCCTATCAGCATGCGTTCCCGCACGCCACGGGTGGCCATATCGACATCGGATTGCAGCAGGTGGAAGGAGGTCTGTACCGCTTGCTGGTGAAGAACAATGGCAAGGGCCTGCCCACCGATTACCGCGAAGGTTCCGGCAAGTTGGGCCTGGAGATCGTGGACGCACTGGCCTCCCAGTTGGACGGCAGTTTCCACATCCGCACGAACGGCAGCGTCGCCTTTGAAGTACTGTTCCGCATGCTACGCGACAGTGCATCGCCCGACCCAGTGACCGGGGATGTGGAGCCGAACGAATAGGCCTGATGGTCACTTCGCCTTCTACCTAACAGGTGAGGCCAAGCTCAACGGAGCCACTCCACCTCCACCCGACGCTCGCCTGGGTCGCGCCCCACGCTGCGGCTGTCACCGTAATAGTTCACCAGCTGACGTCCACCGCCGATGCCCCGTTGCATCAAGTAATTGCGCACCGCCTTCGCCCGTTCCTCGCTGAGGCGCAGGTTCACCGCCGGGTCCCCGCTGCGGTCGGTATAGCCGGTGATCAGTACACGGTCCTCGGGTGAGCGCGCCAGCTGCTCGAAGACCTCGTTGAGCACCACGCGGTACTCGGGATCGAGCTCTGTGCTGTTGCGTGCGAAGCGGATCACGATGTTGCGGCCTGTGAGCATGCTCAGATCGGCCAGGGGATTCTCGTCCTGCCGCCGGTCCATGTCGCGCACATCCAGCTCCAGTCCGCTGAGCCGGTCCTCCAGGTCCTCCATGCGGTCGCGCAGCTCCCATAGCTCCTTGCGCTGATCCATACGATCGATGCGCTGGTTGATCGCATCCAGCTCCTCCTTGAGCCAACGATCACGCTTGCGCACCTTGGGTGCAACAGCCTCGGCCGGGGCTTCGGACGAACCGGCCGTACGCTGGGCCATGGCCGCCATGAGCTGCTCCCCGAGAGCCGGGTCCACACCACCACTTCCGGTATCGGCCAGTTGAAGGTCGAGCGCACAGAGGAAGTTCTGCTCATCGAACACCGTACCGCAGGTGGAATTGATGCGCACCTCCGTCGCCCCCTTATTGACATCACCGAGCACGCTCACCGCGGCCAGCGGAAGCAGATCGGCACGGACCTGGCGTTCCAGTTCCTCGCGCTGGGACCGCACGTAGTGATAGATGGCGATGTACTTGTCCTCCCCATCGCCGCTCACCACACCCGTGCGGGCCTGGCTCCAATCGATCTTCACCAACCGCTCCAGCTGTTGCCGGGTGGGCTGGCTCAATCCACCGAAGACCGCCTCATCGCTGAACGAAGCGACCGCCTCCCGGACCAGGGCATCGATCTCCGTCGCCATCTCACCGGGAGGCAGATCGGCCACCACACCGGTGCGTGTGAAATGGATGCGGGCATCGAGGTAGGTGCCAATGGCGGCCTCCAGCACGCGGTCCAGCATCAGGTGGACACCGGCATCCACCTGTATGCCCTGTTGCCATTGGAACTGCGGCGCCGCGCCGGGCACATTGCGCCATACGGCTTGGAATACGGGCGCGCCCACTTCAGAGGCTCGGCGGCCCTGTACGATGATGGTACCATCCTGCTGCTCACCGGACAGCTGCAGCACCTCCTGCGGCAAGGCCAACAACGGAGCACACCAGCACAGCGCGATCAATGTAGCCATGGACAGCGCGTGGGTCCACCAGTATGTTGAGCGCTGCTTCACTGGCCAAGAAGCTCGGTCAATTGCCGCCGCTCCCGGGCCCAACGGTACGCCTCCTCGCGCCAGCCGAACACCCGGAAGGGGAACGCGGGCTGATGCACCTGCTTGAAGAGCACGCCTTGGAGCCGCGCCTGGAGGTCCGTGGTGAAGAAGGCCACGGGATGGCCCTGCGCACCGCACATGCGGCGCAGCAGTTGCCGGGCCTCTTCCTGCACCACCACACCCGCAGGATACTCCAGCAGCACTGGCGAACGACGGGTAGGGTCAAGAGCGGAGATGAGCCGGATCAGCTCCTTCATGTCCCTGGTGCGCATGGTGGCACCGGGTGAAAGCACCAGGTGAAGGATGCCATCGTCCTTCCACAGCTCGAACGGACTGCGAAAGGCGCGCTTCTCCCAGCTAAGCATGCCGAAAGCTAGCCCCGGGGGATGCGGGACGTGGGGCCCTTTCCGGCCATGATCTCCACGATCGCTGTGGAAAACCTCAGCGCTTCACGCTACCCTCCACCACCCTTCCAACGGAGGCATCCGGCAGGGCCATACCCACAATGGCCGCTATGGTGGGCGCGATGTCCGCGATGGCCGTGCGCTCCAGCACCTCTCCCGAACGGACCCCCTGCCCGTACCAAATGACCGGTACGTGGGTGTCGTAGTTCCAACCACTGCCGTGCGTGGTGCCTTTGCCGGAGGGAACTCCCTCGGCCTCGATATACCCCGGCCGCAGGGCATAGACGATATCCCCGCAGCGCTGGGACATGAAGCCATTGGCCAACATCCGGTGCAGCTCGTTCCGGGGATGACCTTGCTGCAATTGTTCACGCGTGACCGCCACGGCAACAGCGGGATGCTCCATCAAGCGGCGCGCGAACTGCTCCAAGGCCGTCTCCGAGCCACTGAGGTGCACTTGACCGTCCATGACGTTCTCCAACGTACCGAGCTGGCCCCCGCTCACCTGCGCCGGCATGCTCTTCCAGATCTCCTGGGCCAGGGCCTGCATGTCCACATAGCCAGCACTCGCCTGCTGGTCCTTCAGGTATTGCGGCACATCCGAAGCGCCATGGTCGGCGGTGAGGAAGACGGTGTACCGGCCGGCACCGACCCGCTCATCCAAGGCCTTCAGCAGGCGTGCGATCTCCTGGTCCAGCCGGATGTACATGTCCTCCTCCTCGATCGAGCGCGGACCCACGCGGTGTCCCAGGATGTCGGGCGCACTGTAGCTCAAGGCGAGCAGGTCGGTGATGGCATCCCGGCCCAGCTCCTCGCCGTCCATGGCCGCCAGCGCGAGGTCCGTGGTGAAGGTGTTCCCCCATGGGGTGTACGACAGCAGTTCTAGTCCGCTGCCCGCCCGCCGCAGGCTGTCGAGGTTCACGGGCAGGATGGGTCGCAGTCCCCGGGCCAAGGGCACTTCGTAGGGGCTGTCGTCCGGAAGCGGTGTGTGGTAGCGCTCCCGTGGGAGCAGTGGCGACCACGTGTTCTTCAGGTACTTCTCGGGAAGGGCCAGCGCGTTGAACTGCTGCACCCAGGCGGGCAGTTCGTCGCGGTACCAGGTGCTGGTGACCACCTTCCCCTCGCTGCCACCGATGTACCAGTAGGCCCCATCGCCCATGCGTCCGATGGGCAGCACGGCAGAGCGGTCCTTCAGCGCCACACCGATGGTCCGCGCCTTGCCATCGAAACGCAGCTCCAGCTCATCGGCGATGGTGGTGGACAGCAATTGCACGGGGGAGCGCTGCGCGGCGGGCGAGGCACTGCCCACCCCCTTCACCAAGGTATCCTCCACGCAGTACACGGTGCGGCGGGACCGTGGATCGAAGCGGTGGTTCGAGACGATGCCATGGTGGGCCGGTGTGGTGCCCGTGTAGATGCTGGCATGCCCGGGGCCCGTGAACGTGGGCATGTAGGTGAAGTGTGCATCACGCTGGAAAGAGCCCTGCTTGATCAGGCGTTTGAAGCCGTCCTCGCCGAAGTTGTCCCAGTAGCGATAGATGTAGTCCGTGCGCATCTGGTCCACCACGATACCCACGACCAAGCGCGGCGGAGCCTGCCAGGTGGGCAACGATGCATCCTGCGCGGACAACCGCAGGGTGACGAGGAGAAGAGCGACCAGGAACGGATGCTTCATGAGGAACGCGCCAGAAGATGGAACAGAAGGATGCCAGCCCCCACGCTCACCACGATGTTGAGGATCGCGTGGCCGATCAGTCCGTCACGCAGCAGCAGGTAGTTCTCGTGGCTGAACGTGCTCAGGGTGCTGAAGCCGCCGCAGAAACCGATCGCGAGCAGGGCCCGCCAGTGCTCACGTCCGGGAAGATGCACCTGCCAGCTCATCACCAACCACGCCAGGAGCCCTGTGGCGGCGAGGTTGGCGGCCAGGGTGGCCCAGGGAAAGACCCCAAGGTCCAGCCGGAGGAACAGCCTGCTCAGCGCGTACCGGGCCACGCTGCCCAAGCCTCCTCCGAGAAAGACCGCCAGCCAGAGCTTCATGGGATGGACCGATGGTTGCAGATCGCCCGGAAACCACGAACGGCCAATGCCCCGATGAGCCCCCCATAGAGGCCGCCCACGAGCACATCGCCGGGATAGTGCACCCCAAGATAGATCCGGCTGTAGGTGACGAGCGCTGCCCACACGAACAAGAGCGGTACTGCCCAGCGCGGCCGGCCCGACAGGATGCCGCTCATGAACATGGCGATGCCGAAGTGGTTGCTGGCATGTGACGATACAAAGCCGAACTGCCCGCCCCGGTAGACCTGCCCATCCGGGCCAACGAGCAGATGGATGTGATCCTGCAACGCGGCCACATGGCTCGGCCGCAGTCGCTGCACCGTGTTCTTGAAGAGGACCACGGAGCCGGTATCGGTGCACACTACCATGAGGGCGATGACCGGAACGGACCACGCCAGACCCCGCCAGCCATATCGCCGCCGGATCAGGTAGAGGAAGAACACATAAAGGGGGATCCACAGCTGCAGGTCGCTGACGTGCCACATGAACCCATCCAGCCAGGGCGCATGAAGCCCGTTCAGGAAGAGGAAAGCGGCCCGGTCCAGGGCATCGAGCTGTTCGATCAGGCCCATGCGTCGCTGTCGGCGGAAGGCGTCCCGTGGAGCATGCGCCAGAGCTTGTCCTTCAGTTCGTCCAGTCCGATGCGTGCCACGCTGGAGATCATCACGTGGTCCACGCCCTTGGGCAGCTCGCGGCGCAGCTGTTCCATGAGCTCATTGTCCAGCATGTCGCACTTGGTGATGGCCAGCAGGCGCGACTTGTCCAGCAGTTCGGGTGAATACTCGCGCAGTTCGTTCAGCAGCACCTGGTAATCGTGCGCGATGTCGGCACTGTCCGCAGGGATCATGAACAGCAGCACGCTGTTGCGTTCGATGTGCCGCAGGAAGCGCAGTCCAAGCCCGCGGCCCTCATGCGCCCCTTCGATGATGCCGGGGATGTCGGCCAACACAAAGCTCTTGTGGTCGCGGTAGGGCACGATGCCCAGGTTCGGGGTGAGCGTGGTGAACGCGTAGTCGGCGATCTTGGGCTTGGCCGCGGTGACCACGCTGAGCAGGGTGCTCTTGCCCGCGTTGGGGAAGCCCACGAGGCCCACATCCGCGAGCACCTTCAGCTCCATCACCACCCACTTCTCAATGCCGGGCTCGCCGGGCTGTGCATAGCGCGGGGTCTGGTTGGTGCTGGTCTTGAAGTGCTGGTTGCCCAACCCGCCCCGGCCACCGGAGAACAGGACGTGCTCCTCACCGTCGCGGGTCACTTCACAGAGCACCTCGCCGGTCTCATCGTCCTTCACCACGGTGCCCAGCGGCAGTTCGATCACCTGGTCACGGCCACTGGAGCCGGAACACTGGTTGCTTCCGCCGCCCTCGCCATCACCGGCAATGACGTGCTTGGTGTAACGCAGGTGCAGCAGGGTCCAGAGCTGGGCGTTGCCCCGCACGATGATGTGACCGCCACGGCCACCGTCACCGCCATCGGGGCCGCCCTTGGGCATGTACTTCTCACGGCGCAGGTGATTGCTCCCCTTGCCCCCCTTGCCGGAACGGCATTCGATACGGATATGGTCGATGAAGTTCATGTGCCCGATGGTCCATTTGTTCCTGTGGTCATGTGCGGGTGCGCACACGATCGCACGGGCCCATGTTCAGCCGATCGCCTTGACCAGGCGTGCGGTGATCTCCGCGATGGTGCCCACCCCTTCGACCGCCTTGTACTTGCCCTGCGCGCCGTAGTAATCCTTCAGCGGCGCGGTCTTGCTCTCGTACTCGCGGATGCGGTTGCGGATCACGGCCTCGTCCTGATCGTCGGCACGGCCGCTGGTGGCTCCGCGTCCGAGCAGTCGCTTCACCAGTTCCTCTTCCGGCACTTCCAGGGCGAGCATGGCCACGATGGGCTCCAGCTTCTCGTTGAGCATGGCATCGAGCGCCTCGGCCTGGGCCTTGGTGCGCGGGAATCCGTCGAAGATGAAGCCCTTCGCATCGAGGTTCGCCTCGATCTTGTTCCGGATCATGCCGATGACCACCGCATCCGGTACCAGTTGCCCCACATCCATCAGCTCCTTGGCCTGCAGGCCGAGTTCGGTCTCCTCCTTGATCTCGGCGCGCAGCAGGTCACCGGTGCTCAGGTGCACCAGTCCGTAATGCTCGATCAGAAAGGTGCTTTGCGTTCCCTTCCCTGCGCCCGGGGGGCCGAAAAGGACGATGTTCAGCTTCTTCATGCGGGTTGATCAATGATCCGGTAAATGCCGGTGAGATTGCGGCCAAGACCGTTGTGGTCCAGCCCCGAACCGACCACGAAGGCGTTGGGGATGCGGATGGCCACATGGTCGATGGGGACCTGCTGCTTGTAGGCATCAGGCTTGAACAGCAGGGTGGCGATGCGCACACTGGCCGGGTGCCGGTCACGCAGCAGGTCGAGGATGTGGACAATGGTGCTGCCGGTGTCCACGATATCCTCCAGGATGACGATGTGGCGCCCCTCGATCCGCTCGTTGAAGCCGATGAGGTCCGTGACCTTGCCCGAACTGCTGGTGCCATGGTAGCTGGCCACCTTCACGAAGGTGATCTCACATTCGATGGTGAGGCGCTTGAGCAGTTCCGTGGCGAAGAAGAACGCACCGTTCAGCACGCCCACGAACAGGGGGCGCTGGCCGGCATAGTGCGCATTCAGCTCCTGGGCCACGCGCGTCACGGCCGCGTTCACCTCGTTCTCGGAAATGAACTGTTCGAATTCGTGCTCATGCAGACGTACGCGCATGGTTCGGGCAAAGTGGGGCACGAAGGTAGCGATCGGGTCGTGCGCCGACCACCACGAACGGGCCCGCTCTGGAACGTGCGCTCAGACCGCTGCGCGGCCACTGCGTTCGCGGAAGGCCTGGTCCACCGCTCCGGGCGATGGGTAGTTGATGAGGATGGAGCGCACGTCGTTCCGCTTGTACACGAACATACTGGAAGCGGCCACCGCACTGGCGCCCGCACCAATGGCCGCAGCCAGATCATTGAGGTCACGCGCGCCGCCCAAGGCCACCACCGGGACCTGCACGGCGGCGGCCACCTCGGCGACCAGCTCCAGATCGTAGCCCTTGAAGGTGCCTTCGCGGTAAATGGCATGGAGCAGGATCTCACCGGCCCCGGCATCAGCAGCCTCGCGGGCCACTTGCACAGGACCGCGCTTCGCACTGCGGCTGCCCGATCGGCCCACCACACGCAGCCCGCCGAACAGGGGCTTGTCCACATCGATGGAGACCATGACGCTCTGCGAACCATAGCTCGCCGCCAATTCAGTGACCAAAGCGGGCCGGTCCAGGAAGGCCGAGCACACCCCCACCTTCTCGATGCCGAGATCGAAGACGCGCTTGGCATCGTCCACGCTGCGAATGCCGCCCGCATATCCGATGGGCATGAAGCACTCCCCGGCCATGCGGCGCAGCAGCTCATGGTCGGGCCCTCGCCCGGCCTTGCCGGCACGGATGTCGGTGATGAGGAGCTCGTCCACCTCCTTGTCGTTGAAGATCCGGATGGCCATCAGGGGGTCGCCGATGTAGCGCGGCTCGCCAAAGCGAACGGTCTTCACCAGGCGGCCCTGGTCGATGCCCAGCACGGGGATCACGCGAACACGTTTCATGCGGGCTGCCATTGAATGAAGCGCTCCATCAAGGCCATGCCGAAGCGATGGCTCTTCTCGGGGTGGAACTGAACGCCCACGATATTCTGCCGTGCCACCGCGCACACGAACGGATAGCCGTGCTCGCACAGGGCCAGCACATCGGACGGCTCCTCGCACACCATGTGGTAGGCATGCACGAAGTAGAAGCGTTCTTCCAGCCCATCCATGGGAAGAACGGGATGATCCTTCTTCACGGTGACCTCGGACCAGCCCATGTGGGGCACCTTGGCCCCGGCCATGCGCTCCTGAGCGAAACGGACCACATCGGCCTTGAACCAACCAAGGCCGGTCGCATGACCTTCCTCACTGGACCGGGCCATCAACTGCATGCCCAGGCAGATGCCGAGGATGGGCTTGCCATCGCGCAGAACGGCCTGGTCCAGGGCCTCCTGAAGGCCCCGCTGGCGCAGCTGTTCCATGCCCTTGGCGAAATGGCCCACACCGGGCAGGATGAGGCGCGAGGCCGAGGCCACCTCCTCCGGCGAACTGCTGATGATGCAATCACCACCGGCCTTCCGCACCATGTTCTCCACGGACGCGAGGTTGCCGAGCCCGTAATCCACAATGATGGTCATTGGTCAGGGCGTGAATGGATGGTTGCATGCCGACCAACCGCCTGCGCTGATCGTTCGACCCAAGGGTCGTGGGAACGGGTCCATGGAACTGGAATGCTGCTTCAACGCATGAGCGGGCGTTCCGGTTCCGGGAAGGCCGAGGACCAATGCGAACGCACGCCCCGAAGCGTGGAAGATGGTCCGCCCGCCCGTGTGGAATGGGGCACTCGTGGAGTTCATCATGCGTGGCGGCCCGTCCTTCCGAAGGGTCAAAAGTAGGCGCGATGGCCGTCCACGTCCAGCGCTTTGGACGCACCGTTGGGCAGTGCATACCACGGCACCGCGCTCGACTGGCGACCGTACCGTACTTTCGACCACATGCGGTCCATTCTAACAGGCCTATTTGCAGCCCTGACCCTGGCTGCCACTGCGGGTGGGGACCATTTGCCCATGGGTGCCCGTGCGGCCGGCATGGGCTACACGGGCCTCGCCACGGCCGACCTCTGGGCCCTGCGGCTGAACCCTTCGGCCATTGCCGGACTGGAGCAGGCGACGGCCGGCCTCTTCTACCAGCAGCACTACCTCGCCAACGAACTGGCCCAGCAGGGCCTGGCGGTGGCGCTGCCCGTGGGGAAAGGCGCCTTCGGCATCGCGGCCGACCGCTTCGGCTATGACCTCTACAACGAGACGCGTGGGAGCCTGGCCTACGCCATGCGCTTTGGCGATGGGTTCCGGGCCGGTGTTCAGCTGAACTACCTGAACGTTCGTTTGGGACAGAACTACGGAAGCACCGGCGCGTTCACGGCGGAACTGGGCATGCAGGCCCGGCTGACCGAAGAGCTCTGGATCGGCGCGCACCTCTACAACCCCACCCGGGCCCTGCTTGGCACCATGGGTGAAGGCGCGGTGATCGTGGAGGAGCGCGTGCCCACGCTGCTGCGCGCGGGTCTGGCCTACACGTTCAGCAAGAAACTGGTGATCACCGCCGAAGGGGAGAAGGACATCGACCGGCAGGAGCGCTTCCGGTTCGGGATCGAGTACAACCCGAACAAGGTGCTCTTCCTGCGCACCGGCATCAGCACCGGCCCGGTGCAGGGGCACTTTGGTGCGGGCTTCCGCGTGAAGCAACTGGACATCGACCTGGCCGTGGTGGCCGGCACCCCGTTGGGCACCACTCCGGTGGTGGGCATCAACTACCGCTTCCCATGAGGCAACTGGCCTTGGTGATGGTCCTGCTGGCCGGCACGGTCGCCGCACAGGTGGACGGGGTGCCGCGGGACCTCATCGAGCAGCGCATCGAGGAGGCCGCCGAGCGCCTGGGCGACGACAGCGACGTGGACCTGAACAACCTGTTCGAGGCGCTCACCGACCGGTACCTGGACCCCATCGACCTGAACCATACCGATGCGCAGGAGCTGAGCGCGCTCTTCCTCCTGGATGATGTCCAGATCGTTTCGCTGCTGCAGCACATCCGCAGGAACGGCAAGCTGCTCAGCGTGTACGAGCTGCAGACGATACCGGGTTGGGATGCGCGCACCATCCAGCTGATCCGCCCCTTCGTGACCGTGCGCGAGAACCCGATGGCCACCACGGCCGACCTGAAGCAACTGCTCACCAAGGGGACCCACGAGGTGATCATGCGCAGCATCGTGAACGTGGAGGAACGGCGCGGCTTCATGGACCGCAGGAACCCCTTCGGCCAGGAGTATCATGACCCGGAAGGCGACCTGCTCCCCAACCTCGGCGACCCGGGCGTGGTGGACTCCCTGCGGGCCAACAACAGGCTGTATCTCGGGAGCCCGTACAAGTTCTACACGCGCTACCGGTACCGCTACCGCCACAACCTGAGCTTCGGGTTCACCACCGAGAAGGACGAGGGCGAGGAGTTCTTCCGCGGCACGCAACCCGGCTTCGACTTCGTGAGCGCCCACCTCTTCCTGCGCGACATGGGGCGCGTGAAGGCGCTGGCCATCGGCGATTACCAGGCCCAGTTCGGCCAGGGGCTCACCTTCTGGAACGGGCTGGCCTTCGCCGCCAAAAGCAGCTTCACCATGAACGTGAAGCGCAACGCGGTGGGCCTGGCCCCCTACACCAGCGTGAACGAGAACCTGTTCATGCGCGGTGCGGCCGCCACCCTTTCCGTGACCAAGCGTGTGGAGGCCACGGCGTTCTGGTCGCGCAAGCAGATCGATGCCAATGTGGGCACCCTTCAACCCGGGGAGGACACGCTGGGCACCAACATCCCGGAATCCACCTTCACGAGCTTCCAGGAGGATGGCTTCCATCGCACCTACACCGAGCTCAACAAGAAGGACGCCGTGCTGGAACAAGTGCTGGGCACGCACCTGAGGTACCGTGGCAAGGGCTTCAGTGTGGGCGGCACCGTGGCGCATGTCCGCTTCGACCGGCAGCTGGACCGCAACCTGCAGACCTACAATCAGTTCGAGTTCAACGGCAAGGAGAACACCACCGCCGGGCTGGATTGGAACCTGTTGTACCGCAACCTGAACTGGTTCGGCGAGGCGGCCACCAGCGCCAACGGCGGACTGGCCATGAACACGGGCGTGCTGGTGGCCGTGGACCGGCGCGTGAGCCTCAGCATGTTGTTCCGGGATTATGGCCGGGACTTCCATGGCCTGTACAGCGTGGCCTTTGCGGAGAGCACCAACCCGTGGAACGAACGCGGCATCTACACCGGGGTGGAGATCAGGCCGAACCGGCAATGGAGCATGAACGCCTATTTCGACCGGTTCCGCTTCCCGTGGCTGCGCTACCAGGTGAACGCCCCTTCCGAAGGCTCGGACTGGCTGGCGCAGGTGAACTGGCGCCCGAGCAAGAAGGTGGAGCTCTATGTCCGCATGCGTCGCCAGGACCGTGCGCGCAACACCGCGGAGGAGGTGGATGGCATCCGCCCCGTGGTGCGTGTGGAGCAAACGAACTACCGGTTCAATGCGAGCTATGCCGTCAGTTCCTCCGTGAGCCTGCGCACCCGGTTCGAAGTGGTGGACTTCCAGCGAGGTGAAGCGCCCCGCGAGCATGGCTTCCTGATGTACCAGGACATCGTGCACCGCCCCTTGTCCAGCCCGGTCGAGCTCACGTTGCGGTTCGCGCTGTTCGAAACGGACAGTTATGACTCCCGTCTATACGCCTTTGAACAGGACCTGATCGGCGTGTATTCCATTCCGCCCTACTCCGGAAGGGGTATGCGCTGGTACGGCATGGTGCGTGTCTCCGCGTTGCGGAGCGTGGACCTGTGGCTGCGTTACGGCGCGTGGATCTACCAGGACCGGAACAGCATCGGCAGCGGCCTGCAGGAGATCCCCGGCAACATGCGCAGCGACATCAAGGCCCAGTTGCGCTGGCGGTTCTAAGCAGGCATCCGCATCACGACCTTTGCGCACCGCCATGGCGCTGCAGCATATCCGACTGGATGCCTCCAACCCCATCGCCCTGCTCAGCGGGTCGAGCATGCCGCGACTGGAGTTCAGGCAGGCGCTGTTCCGCAGCCCGCTGCCCGGTTGGCAACGACGCCTCTACCCTGCCGCGCTGATCGTGACCACCACGGCGTTGGATGTCCGCGACCGCAAGCTGGTGGTGGACCACCAGGCCATGCGGTTCAGCATCCTGTACGACGAGACCTGGCCCGAACCCGTCTTCCTGAAGATCACGCGCTGGCCCTACAGACCGGTGGAGCTGCGTGCAGATGCGCCCGTGGCCTACTGGACCGTGGAGCTCCGACTGCGCGACCTGCGCCTGGGGCCTGAGGAATGGGTGGAAGTGGCCTTCCTGGGCTGAACGGCTCAGCGACCGGTGGCGGTGTGGAAGGCGCTGTACGGGATGGACCGTCCATCCTCGAAATACAGGACCGACCCATGCCGATCGGCCACCCGCCGGTACTCCTTCACCTGGCCAGTGCGTTGCGGAAGGCGGATGACGGTGATCACGCGCTGGCGCTCCACGATGAGCTCCTCTGACCTTTCCAGCAGGGGCGCTTCAGCAACATCCGCCCTTGCCCCAGAACTGGCGCGGACGGGAGACACAGCATCCCGCGAGCGGGTCACCACGGTTGGTGAGGTGATGGCCCGAGCAGCAGACACCTGCCGGGAGGCCGGCACCATTTTCGGCGCTGGTGATACGCCCTCGGCGGAAGCGGCGATCACGCTCCTCGCAGGCACTGCAGGCGCTGTCCCTGCCTTTGTGCCACCCTCCAGCGCAGCGGTGTCATAGACCCGCTCGGCCATGGGTCGTCCTTCCGTGTCGAAGCGTTCCCACACGCCGATCTTCCGGCCGTTCTCGAAGCGTCCGCGGCTCTCCACCTGACCGTTCACATGATAGTAGATGAAGTCACCGTGCATCTCCTTCAGTCCGGCATCGCGGAAGCGTCCTTCTGCGAGCAATCGACCTTGGGCATCATAGGCCTTCCCCACATAGAGCCCGTTCCTTTTCCCATGGCGCTCGAACTTCAACTCGCCACGCACCAGGGGCGTTGAGGTGTTCCATGCGCGCGGTGCTGCACCCTCGCGCCGAGCGACCAGTTGCTTCATCCGCTCCTCCTCCGGGCTTCCCGGCACAACACGATAGTCCGTGCGATGCACGAAGTCACGCTTCTCGGGCACGTACCGAACGGATCCCACAGGCCCATCGTAGGCCATGACCCTGTTCCAACCCTGCTCGAACAGGGTGACCTGGAAGGGGAATTGGAAGGCCCTCTCCAGCTCCTCTTCGGGCACGTTGGTGTCAAAGTAGACGACCTTCGTCACCATCCCTTCGCGTTCGAAACTCAGGAGGTAGTTGCGGCCAAGGCCCAAGTTCAGCGTGAAGTGTCCGGATACATTGTCCAAGGCCATGCCCGGAGTCTGCAGATCGGTAACCACCACCCGCGCCGTTGCGCTCCTGTCGCCGCGTATGACCATGACCCCATCGAGGTGCAGGCTGCCTGTGCTCGTTGCGTTACCCGCGGCAGGGTCCATCAACAGCGCCGAGGTCATCAGGACCGCTCGTAGTTGCTGTCTCATGACGTAAGGGGGTTGTTGATCGATGACCGCCACCGTCCTCTTGGAGAAGGTCCAGTTCCAGGGGCTAGGCGGAGAGGACGGCGGGCGGTCATCGAATGATCATTCATGCTTTCCAGCCTGAAGCTAAGCATGAAAGATGCCGATCGTCCATCCCGAACGATCGTATGCCCACTAGTGGGGAGGGGCGCCGAACGACAGCCGGGATCAGTACAGGGCCATGTCGAAGCGCCGACGCCAGTGCTGGTAGAGCGGATGCTCACGTCCGAGCAGGTTGAACAGCGCCACGCAGGCACGCCGGGGCAGCTGGTCCATGTAGTGCTTGTCGCGCTCCACAGCGGTGATCCAATGCTCGAGGGCCGCGCTGGCATCGTTCGCCTTCACCGCCTCGATCCCCTGACGCATCGGGTCCTTGGCGTGTCCTTCGGCGAGGTCGTGATCATCCATCCGTACCACGCGGGCCAGATCGAGGAGGGCCTCGGCGTCCGGCAGGTGTGTATGGCGTTCCAGGAGCTCATCCACGTCGGCTGGGGAAGCCAGCACCAACGTGCGGGCCAACAACAGCCGGGCCTGCTCATGGCCGGGCTCCAGGTCGAGCACCTGCCGCAGCAGGGCCTGGGCTTCGGGCATCCGCTCCTGCTCCAGTTCCTTAATGGCCTGGAGGAACAGCTCACGACCCGGTGTGGGCAGGTGCATGTCCACCCACTGCTTCAACTGCGGCTCGGGAAGTGCGCCGGCCAGCTCACCGATCACCTCGCCCTTGTGGAAAAGCTTCACGTTCGGGATGCCGCGGATCTGGAACCGCATGGCCAGTTCCTGGTGCACCTCGGTGTTCACCTTCACCAGCTCCCAACGTCCATCGGCCTCGCCGGCCAGTTTCTCGATGATGGGCCCCAGGAAGCGGCATGGGCCGCACCACGGCGCCCAGAAATCCACCAGCACGGGTACGTCGTGGCTTCGGCGCATCACCTGCTCCTCGAAGTCCAGCACCTCGTAACTGGGTGCGGTCAGCGGTTCATTGGCCATGGTCGGTCTTCTTTTGCGGAAGGATGAGGCCGAGCGTGAGATAGCCCATGACGGCGCCGTAGGCCGTGCTGGTCCACCAGCGACCGGTGATGGCACACCCGTTCAGGCATCCATACCAGTTCCAATAGGCCCAACCGGCCACGGCACCCAGGGCGACGAACAGGGCGTACAACATCCAGCGTTTCATGGGCACAAAGGTCGGCACCACCCGCAGGCGACGGGCGTGACGGAGGTCACCGAGCCTGGACCGCGGGCCTGGCTCTTTGGCCCTCTTCTTCACCGCCCCCGCGCGATCCCTCACCTACGGCTGCGACCGCCCGGTCAAGAGCCGACCTGCGGTCCGGGAAAAGTACCTTTACACGACCTTTCGTTCCATGCGCCTGCTCCTCCCCTTCCTCTTCCTGCTGCTGGCCCTGCCCGGGCGTGCGCAGCTGAACAACTGGGACCCCACCTGGTACGCCACGGACAGCGCGCTGATCTTCCACGATGACCTCGACTACTACCTGAACGCCTACAGCAAGAACGAGATCAAGGTGATGCGCAAGCAGGTGAACATCTGGCGCATGAACTTCGACAAGGTGATGCGCCAGACCATCCGCGACATCCGCACCTACAGCGAAGGCGGTGGCATGGAGCCGCGGACGCATGACTTCACCCTGCCCCTGGCGCAGGAAAGCGGCAGTTACCACCTGCTGGGCAACCAGGGCAAGATCAGGGCCTTCATGTTCGGGAGCATCAGCAACCCGCCATCGCGCATGCAGATGGAGCGCTGGAGCCGGCTGGTGCAGAAGTACGCCAAGGAGGAGGTGCAGTTGTTCGTGATCTACGGACCGGAACTGCACCCCGGCGACAAGCGGAAGTTCAAGGACTACCCCCAGCCGAAGAGCGAGTACGAGAAAGCCGCCTATGCGAAGGAGTTCGCCCAGTTGGGGAAGCTCCCGGTGCTGGTCGATGGGCTGAACGATGCCGTGTTCACGGCTTACGGCAAAGCCCCGAACGGCGCCTACCTGGTGGACCAGGACGGCCGCCTGGTGTTCCGCGGCACCTGGGCCGATGCCCGGAAGATGGAGCACATGATCGACACCCTGCTGCGCTGGTACAAGGCGGGGCGCCCGAAGGATTTCGTGGCCCAGTGACCAGCCTTGCCTACACCTTCACCGTGCGCCAGCCACCGCGCTGGAACAGCACCGCGCTAAGCACGGCCAGCAGGCTCTCACTGATGGGCACGGCCGCGAAAGCACCCTGCGCACCCCAGCCCACCACGCTGGAGAGGTACCATGCCAAAGGGATCTGTAGCAACAGGAAACAGAAGGCATTCATCCACGTGGGCGTCAGTGTATCGCCCGCTCCATTGAAGGCCTGGGCGAAGACCATTCCGTAGCCATAGAAGAAATAACCCAGGCAGAGGATCCGCAGGGCGGACACGCCGTACTCGCCCACCACCTCACCCTCGTTGAAGAACCCGATGAGCTGGGGTGCGAAGAGCCAGAACACCACCGAGACGCTCACGAGGTAGATCATGTTGTAGTGGCCGCACAGCCACGCGGATCGGGCGGCACGATCCGGCTGACCAGCACCCAGGTTCTGACCCACCAGCGTGCTGGCCTCGTTGGCCATGCCCCAGGAAGGCAACAGGGAGAAGATCATGATGCGTACGGCCACCGTGTAGCCAGCTGTGGCCACACTACCGAAGGTGGCCACGATGGAGCCCAGGAACATCCAGCTCACCGAGGGCAGCACGAACTGCACCACGCCACCGGCCGAAACCCGTATGATGGTCCACATCACGGATGGCAGCAGCACCAGGGGCACACCGCGCACGGTGATGCGGCCCTTGGGGGCGAACAGATGCTTCAGCTGATACAGTACGCCCGTGCCCCGACCGATGGTGGTGGCCACCGCAGCGCCCGTGACCCCGAAGCCCTCCCAACCACCGATGCCATGGATCATGATGGGGCACAGGATGATATTGATGCCGTTGGCGAGCATCAGCGAACGCATGGCCATGGCGGCATCGCCAGCACCACGGAAGATGGCATTGATGGCGAAGAGCAGCAGGATGATGACATTGCCGCCGAACATGATGCGCACGTAGTCCGCACCGATGGCCTGGACCTCCGGCTCGCCGTTCATCAAGGCCAGCAGTTCACGCGGGAAGAACAGACCAGGGATCGCCAGGACCACCCCGAGCGCCATGGTGAGGAACACCCCCTGCAGTGCGGCACGTGAGGCACCGGCCGGATCCTTCTCACCTGTGCGGCGCGCCACCACACTGGTGATGCCCATGCCCAACCCCCAGGCCACCGAATACACCAGGGTGAGCAGCAGCTCGGTGAGGCCCACGGTGGCGATGGCATGTTCGCCAAGCTTGCTCACAAAGAAGATGTCCACCAGGGCGAACACGGCTTCCATGCCCATCTCCATCACCATGGGGATGCTGAGCAGCACGATGGCACGGCGCACCCCCACGGTGGTGTAGTCGCGCTCCTCGTTGCCGAGCAGGCTTTCGCGAACAAGGTCAATGACGGCGCGTAAGGTCATGTGCGGAGGGGTACGACGAAAGTGATGGACCTCGCGTTGTCCGGGCCGCGAAGGTCCGATTAAGGACCGTTGCCGCACACGCCGTTCGTCACAGGGGCCGCATCCACGACGGCCTGTTCAAATGCGGCGAGGCCTTCGGCGGCATACCCCCAGTCTCCCCGGGTACCTTTGGGACCATGCGAAGTGAACTGTTCCTGCTTTCCGCCCTGCTCCCGGCGCTGGCACCCGCCCAGAACCTGCTGGAGCGCACCCTGGCCAACGACACCATGCCCAACGTGGTGGCGAACCCGGGCTTCGAGGAGGTGGAACGGACCTATTGTGCCTGGACCACGGACGTGAGCAAGTTCAACGCGGCCGTGCGCGGGTGGAGCTCGCCCACGCAGACCACGCCGGACCACTTCAGCACCACCCTGGACCCCGAGTGCTGGGCGCACCCCCGCAAGCACAGCAGCGGCAAGCAGACCACGCACAGTGGCAACGCCATGGTGGGCGTGAAGATCTACGGCAAGGGCAACACCCCCACCTATTGGCACGAGTATGTGCAGACCGAGCTGAAGGAACCCCTGCAGGCCGGCGTGCGCTACATCGCCGAATGCTGGGTGCTGCGCGCACACCGCAGCAACGAGGCCAGCAACAACATCGGCATGTACTTCACCGATGCGCCGGTCTCCACCCGCGACTGCCTGCCCCTTTACTTCACCCCGCAGGTGAACGAGGAGAAGGTGGTGAAAGGCGGCTGGCACAAGGTGCGCGGTGTGTTCGAGGCCACGGGCACCGAACGCTTCCTGATCATCGGCAACTTCTATGGCGATGAGGTCACCTCGCACGAGCGCCAGCCCGATGGGGAACGCGGGGCGTACTACTTCATTGACGATGTGAACGTGCGGATCGCGCCGACCGGCACGGCCCTGACGCCCAAACCGAAGACCAGCACACCGCCGCCGCCCCGCCCCGTGGTGCCCGACCATACCAGCAGCACCACCGTGGACATCCACCAGGTGGAACCCGCCGTGGGAACGCGCGTTCGTTTGGACAATGTGCAGTTCGCCTTCGACAAGGCCGATCTGTTGCCCGGCTACGAGAAGGAACTGGACAAGCTCGTGGACCTGATGACGGACTTCCCTTTCATGCGGGTGGAGATCGAGGGCCACACCGATGATCAGGGCAGCGACGAGTACAACCTGAAACTGAGCGATGCCCGGGCCAAGGCCGTGGTGGACTACCTGCTCAAGAAAAAAGTGGGACAGGAACGGGTGACCTGGAAGGGCTACGGCGAATCCAAACCGCTGAAGCCGAACACCAGCGAGGAGCACCGCGCGGTGAACCGTCGTGTGGAGTTCCGGGTGATCGAACGCTGAGTAAAAAGAAAGCGGCCCGCCGGAACGGACCGCTCACTTCCCCGGATCGGTCGGAGTATGTTCCACCCTTAGGCGTGGGCGTGCTGCTCCTGCAGGATCTGCCGGGCGCGTTCCAGGATCCGGGTGTCGTCCAGTGCAACGACCCCTCCATCCGGACCGCTCTCGAGGTGGACCCCCATGGTCTTGCCGTTCGGATGGCCATAACCGCCGAAGTAGTTCCACACGGTCTCCACATTGAGGTCGAGCTCCCGCGCGATGCGATGGATGCTGCCATCGGGCAGGTTGTCCTTGATCCGCCGCAGTTCATTGAAGGTGATGTTCATGACGGGACCGGTTTTGGTTGGTGAGGTGCCTTAAAGCTAACGCCACCGGTGCCCCCTTTACAAACGCGATCGGCACGGTGTTCGCGCAGTGGCGCTATCTTTCCAACCATGTGGCGCCGCGTCCTCCCGCTGCTGCTCGCCCTGCTTGGGGCACTTCCGCGCTCGGCCGCCCAACAATACGACCTGCGCACCTTCTCCCTGGAACAGGGCCTGCCCAGTGCCAGCGTGAACGCCCTGTGCGAGGATGCCGAAGGCTTTCTCTGGGTGGCCACCGACCAAGGGGCCGCACGAGG
>ENA-UOUJ01000640-UOUJ01000640.1-activated-sludge-metagenome-genome-assembly--contig:-NODE-640-length-21638-cov-17.510263_pt1 | contig 21638 bp, 17 predicted proteins | sample MGYA00249839_ERZ747224 | MGnify/ENA primary metagenome ERZ747224 (study PRJEB28782, sample SAMN03220277) | activated sludge metagenome | biome: wastewater; feature: sewage sludge; material...
TGCGCCTCAATGAGCCGCGCTACGTCACGCTGCCCAACATCATGAAGGCCAAGAAGAAGCCGCTGGACACCGTCAAGCCCGAGGAACTGGGTGTCGACGTGGCCCCGCGCCTGAAGACCCTGAAGGTGGTGGAGCCGGCCAAGCGCGGCGCCGGGGTGAAGGTGGCTGACGTGGCCGCGCTGGTGGACAAGCTCAAGAACGAAGCCAAGGTCATCTGAGGCCGCAACGAAGGAAGAACGACCATGACCGCACTCGTCATCGCCGAACACGACAACGCCAGCATCAAGCCGGCGACCCTGAACACCGTCACCGCCGCGGCTGCCGCGGGCGGGGACGTCCACATCCTGGTGGCCGGCCAGAACGCCGGTGAAGCCGCCAAGGCCGCCGCCCAGATCGCGGGCGTGGCCAAGGTCATCCATGCCGACGGCGCGAGCCTGGCCGATGGCCTGGCCGAGAACATCGCCGCGCAGGTGCTGAGCCTGGCGGGCGAGTACAGCCACATCCTGTTCCCGGCCACCGCCGGCGGCAAGAACGTGGCCCCGCGCGTGGCGGCCAAGCTGGACGTGGCGCAGATCAGCGACATCACCAAGGTCGTGAGCCCCGACACCTTCGAGCGCCCGATCTACGCGGGCAACGCCATCGCCACCGTGCAGAGCAGCGATGCCAAGAAAGTCATCACCGTGCGCACCACGGGCTTCGATGCCGCAGCGGCCACGGGCGGCAGCGCCGCCGTGGAGACCAAGGACGCCGTGGTCGACAGCGGCAAGAGCGCGTTCGTGGGGCGTGAGGTGAGCAAGAGCGACCGTCCCGAGCTGACGGCGGCCAAGATCATCGTCAGCGGCGGTCGGGCGCTGGGCAGCAGCGAGAAGTTCCAGGAAGTGATCACGCCGCTGGCGGACAAGCTCAACGCGGCCATCGGCGCGAGCCGAGCGGCGGTGGACGCGGGCTACGCGCCGAACGACCTGCAAGTGGGGCAGACGGGCAAGATCGTGGCGCCGCAGCTGTACATCGCGGCGGGCATCTCCGGGGCGATCCAGCACCTGGCGGGCATGAAAGACTCCAAGGTTATCGTAGCGATCAACAAGGACCCTGAGGCGCCGATCTTTAGCGTAGCCGACTACGGACTGGAGGCTGACCTGTTCACCGCTATGCCGGAGTTGATGGGGAGGCTATGAGCTGACTGTTTTCCGTTGATCCCGCTTCCCCCTACCCTCCCGATCCTGGCACATTCAAGACAACGAACCCAGCTTCGAGTATGGATCTTCACTGCCGTGCGACACTGTGCCTCACTGACAAGAACGTGCGGCGCGCGTAAGGTGGACTCGCACGCAGCCATCTCTCTAGATCGCGAGACCGCGTCGGCGGCCTAACTCCCACGTAGTGCTATTGCCCCGGATGACAGCCGTCAAATGTTGCCCCAGACGTCGCTCAACCAAAGGTTTCCACGGCACGAGTGTGAAACCCAGGCCGTCGTCCAACATGGCGAAGCGCCCGCTGACCAGTAGCGTGGTTGGGCGAGCGTTGCAAAGCTATCTGGGCGGACACGCCGCACCCGCACCACACACACTCCAGCATCGCCGAGGTGCTGACGCTGGAGCGTGAGCACCTCATGGGCATGCCTGCGGTGTTTGATGGCTATGTGGAGCGGGGAGCCAAGGTCAGCAGCACCTGCCTGGTGACGGTGGCACGCAACCGTTATTCCGTTCCGTGCGAATGGGCGGGCAAAACCGTCAGCACCCGGCTGTACCCCATGCGCGTGGATGTGGTGGCCGCCGACATGATCGTGGCCAGCCATGGGCGCGTGTTTGACCGTGGGCACACCGCTTACGACTGGCAACACTACATCGATCTGGTGCAACGCAAGCCCGGCGCATTGCGCAACGGCACCCCCTTCATGGACCTGCCCGAGGCGTTGGCCAACCTGCGGCGCGCACTGATACGCCGCAGTGGTGGCGACCGCATCATGGCCGATGTGCTGGCGCTGGTGCCGGCCTCGGGATTGGACGCGGTGCTGGTGGCCGTTGAGCTGGTTCTGGAGCACGCCACGCTCAGTGGGCACATCAGCGTGGAGAATCCAGAAATTCTGCAGGGAGGAACAAGATGAAGCTCAAGCACATTGCAATATCAAACTTCAAGGGCATCCAGGCCGACAACCTCAGTCCGGAGTACTTCACATGCCTCGTCGGCGAGAACAATGCGGGCAAGTCGTCGGTCATGCAAGCCATCGTCTTTGCGTTGAACCGACCCAAGAACATACCGTCCGCTCACTTCTATGACTCGAGCCAGCCAGTGTCCTTCGATTTTGAGCTCTCAGGCGTCACTGAGGCGCACTTGGCTCGCCTGTCTGACGAAGCAAAGGGCAAGATTGCGGGACTCATCGTTGATGAGGAACTGGCGCTCCGCGTGGCCTATGCACCAGGGGAGTCAGTCAGCATCCAGGTGAAGGCGCAGCAGCCGAAGGAGGAGCGCTACAGGTCAGACGCGATTGACGCGGCGCTGTCCGGCAAGAAGGGGCAGGCAGCCATTGAGGAAGCCCTTTGGACGGCTTACCCCGAGTTCAAGGCAGCGTACTCCGAGCCGCTGAAGCTGCTCGGAACGGCCAAGGCGTTCGTCAAGGAGCAAGTTGCCAAGCTTCCGCCCGAACAGTTCACGTCGGGGTACACCGCCCTGCCCTCCGGCATCAGCGCCTCGATTTCGCCGCTCCTGCCTGAGCCCATCTACATCCCTGCCGTCAAGAATTTGAACGACGACCTGAAGACATCCCAGTCGACGTCGTTCGGTCGCCTATTGGGCCTCCTGTTGGAAGACATGGCCGAAGACCTTGCCCACGTAAACATAGCGCTGGAAAAGGTGAACTCGCTCTTCAACCGCGTCACCATAGAAGGGAAGGTGGTCGATGGCCGCCACGCCAAAGTCCGTGGTCTAGAGAGTGAAGTGGAAGGACTTCTAAGCGCGAACTTTCCGAATGTGAGAGTGCAGCTCGAGATTCCGCCGCCGGAACTGAAGACCATCCTCAATGCCGCTCAAATTTTCATCGACGATGGCTCGCACGACCTCATCGACAACAAGGGCGATGGCATCAAACGGTCGTTGACGTTCGCCCTGCTGCAGGCCTACGTGAATCGGCAGGACAAGCAGAAGGTGCAGGTCGACGCTGGTGGTAAGGCGCCGCGTCCACTCATTTTTCTCTTCGAGGAGCCCGAGCTCTACCTGCATCCACGGTCGCAACGAGTCCTCTTCAACACGCTGGCTCGCATCTCAGAGAACCACCAGGTCCTCGTGACGACACATTCGCCCCTGTTCTTCGCCCCAGGCGTCACCGCATCGTTCGTTCGGGTCGCAAAACAGGCAGCAGCGCCAAAGCCAATTGCCAAGCTGTTCCCAGTGAACTTTGCGCTCAACAAAGCTGATGCAGAGACATTCCGCCTTGCCCGGTTCGAGCACGCAGACGCGGCGTTCTTCAGCCAGAGCGTGGTGCTCTTCGAGGGCGAATCGGACGATGCCTACTGCAAGCACGTCGCCCAGTTGTTCAAAGATGAGTGGGATTTCGAACGGCGGAACGTCGCGCTTGTTCGGGTGTCCGGCAAGGGGAACTTCCTGAAGTTCCGTAACTTCTTCGAGAGCTTCGGCATCTCGGTTCGCCTGGTCGCCGACTTGGACGCAATCTTCGACGGCTTCAAGCACCTGGGCACTGACAAGGAGTCCTCAGACCTTCGCGACAAGCTGCTGCAGACGCTTGATGGACGGATTGCGGCATTGGGAACAAAGGCAGAACCCAAGCCGCGCCAAATTCAGCGGCGTGCGAACCAGGATTCATGGAAAGACAGGTACGAAGCCGCCAAGGCGGCGCTCCAGGCCGTACATGCAGGCGCCCCGGTGGACGCCAAGACCTACGAGGCCCTCGAAGGTCTATTCGTCTGGGAAAAGGAAATCGCCCGGATGCGGGTCTGCACTGAAGACACGGAAGCCGCTGCGGCCCTCGTTCCCTTGTTGGACTGCCTGCGCGGGCAAGGAGTCTGCGTTCTCTCTAGGGGCGCGATTGAGGACTACTACCCCGCTGCAGCGCCCGGGTCCGGCCCCAAACCCGACCGTGCGCTTGCGGCATGTGCGGCTGTCCTGACACGTGAGGAGGCGACAGCCCTGTCAAAACCGTTGGCGGCCGGCCGGCCGACTGAGCTTGAAGAGGTCTTCGAAGCTCTGTTCAATCATTAAGACGGAGGCAACCAGTTCGATGCTGACACCCTCCCTAGTGATGACTGTAGTTTGGTCAGACGCTTGACTCTCAATCCGAAGGGTCCAGGACTTGCTGGGCCATGCCGACGTGGCAGACCATGATCTACAGTCAAGTGCTCAAGATTAGCGGTAGCGGCGTGCGCAGTCCCATGGATACCCTCAAGGTTCGGGAACACTTGGTCAAGCCCATCAAGGCGATGATCGAAGAGAACCCATCGTTCGGCTACCGCACAGTGGCGCAACTGCTGGGGTTCAACAAGAACACCGTGCAGCGCATCTTCCAGATCCAAGCTTGGCAGGTGCGCAAACGCCCAGTGGGCTTCAGGCCTCGAATCCAGGCCTTGCCCTCGGTGGCCAAGGCGCCAGACGAGCGCTGGGCCACGGACCTGTGCCGGGTATGGACGGGGCGTGATGGCTGGGCTTCGCTGGCCCTGGTGATCGACTGCTACAGCCGTGAGCTGCTGGGCTGGCACCTCAGCCGCAGCGGCCGATCCAAAACCGCTGAGGCAGCCTTGGAGCAGGCGTTGATCGCTCGCTACGGCTGCCTGGGCAAGGTCAGGCATCCGTTCTTGCTGAGGTCCGACAACGGCCTGGTATTCACCAGCCGCAGCTACACGACCTTGGTCAAAAGCTACGGCCTGCAGCAGGAGTTCATCACCCCGTACAGCCCGGAGCAAAACGGCATGGTCGAGCGTGTGATCCGCACGCTCAAGGACCAATGCGTACACCGCCACCGGTTCGAAACCCTGCAACACGCCAGCCGTGTGATCGCAGACTGGATCGGCTGGTACAACCACCGGCGCCCTCACCAGGCGCTGGGTATGAAGACCCCCGCTGAGGCTTATGCTTTAGCGGCCTGATCTGTGCAGAAACCGCTGGGTCAATACAGGGCGGCGGCAAAGCTATCGCTTCGTTCCGTCCCGACGGACTATATTTGCGACGGTGCAAGGTCCACCTTCTGTTTGGAAATTTCCGACGAACTTTCGCGCAATGCGCAAGTGTCGAGAAATCAACAACTAATGAGCGATGATCTCGACGAACTTTATTTGTCGGAGTCACTATTCTGGGTAATTAAAGTCGTAAACACGCAATTAAAGTCGTAAACAAGCATCTAGCTTTCATGCGGGTTCGAGGGCGGGCTATTTGTATCCGTAAAGTCGTAAACAAGGACTGTCTTCGTTGTGGCGAGTGCAAAATGCGGTTGTTTTGCGCTGTGGCATTGCGATTGATGCTCTGAAACAGAGAGCGCTCCCGTTGGAGCGCTTTTTTGTGTGCGTTGAGATACGTGTTTTCCGTGGCCGTGAATGGCTGGAGGGGCGAGGTGACTGCTTCAGGCTGGTTGCCGACGATTAGTGGAAAAACTCAGACGGCAGCTGTGCAACGTTTGCCGTCATTCGTCCCGTACTATCGGCCAGGAGCGGACGTTCACTTTAGTTACGTCGCCGGGTCGTCGGATCGTTCAAAGAGCCTGTCCGCACCGTCCTCCAAAGGGATTTCCTGAGTGACGCGGACGCTGTGCCCGTCGGCAGAGGTGGTCCAGAAGCTTGCGCGCTCAGGCATACCTTCGAGCAGCCTGTCAATGGTGGTTCTATCGCCGCCAAATGCGAGGATCCGAAGAGATTGATTCCACTCCACCGCAAACGACCAAACCTCGGATGTGGTGCACTTGCGGATATAAATCTTGAAGTAACCGTCGGCCCCAACGCCGTGAAACCGTAGATCCCAACTGGTCACCTGCTGAGCGAACCACGTCGCTTCTACGCAACCCCAGTTCCCGCGCCCGTAAGCGCCTAAATGTAGATATTCTCCAAGGAGAAACCCGCCCCGGGCCGTGGTGTCTTCGTAGGTGCAGAAATAGAAGAATGCCCGGAAATGAAGTTCGGCTAGATGATGAATCCGATGGTGATTGATTTGTGGTTGCCCAGCAAAGGTAAATGAGGCAGAAAGGCCCGGACTCTGCTGGAGGATTTCAATTTCCTCGTGGCTGTTTGCCACGGATTTTCCGGTCCTACGGCTGCCCGTCTTGCTTGCTCGCCGTGCTACTTCTGCCGCAAGCTGCTGCTCAATCGCGGCATCTCTGGATACAGGCGTCGGCAGCATGGTGATCACGGAAATGTCATTTTCCAGGGCGGCCTTCAGGTTGTTGCACGAGCCACAGGCATTGAGTATGAGGTTCCATTGCGCTTCGAGCGACCCCTTCGGCACGAACCTGCGACCAATCACATGTTCTTTGGTCGAGCTGAGCGACGCACCAAAAACACGTCCGCAGTACGGACAGTTTCGGTTGTTCAAAAGCAGTGGGCGTTCAGGTCTAAGTTCTTCGTACCCATTCATTGCTCCTCCTTTTCGAGATTGAGTCACTGCTAGGTCTTACAGCTCAGACCGCTGCTGGCACGCTCTCGGCTCACCGGCTGTCAGACGTGAACGGGGACCCGTACCGGCAACTGCTGGCGCACCCAGTTAGATTGGACCAGAGAGCGCACTCCATCTGCATGTACCTGGGCATTGCCATCCAACGAACGCAGGCTCACGATCAGCGCGACGTTCACGGGCTCGGCCAAAGGCGGTTCATTGGCGCGAAGCAAGGTATCCAGCTGGATTGCCCACTGATCCCCCGCAACGCCTTGCGGGAAACGTTTTCGATGCAATTTGACAGGCGACCATTTGCCTCCATGTTCGATTTGCGCGGCTTCGTAGCCTGTGGTTCCGGCCTCCCCCTCCATGGGCACCTTCCCTGAGATCCGATTGCCATTCAGAACGCCAAAACTGACGTTCACGTTGGCTCGGACATACTCCGCCCCAGCGTTGGGATCCAAAGGTGGCGAGTAGGCAGCCGTGATGATCACCTCTGCCCTGAGCTTGCCGTTGTGCAGCAGCGAAGCCGGAATGGGGTACGGCGTCTTCCTCCACTTGAAACCCGGAACGACCAGGGCCTCGAACATCAACGTGAAGCAGTCGTCGCTGTCGTATAGGGCAGATAGCGCGTCCTTGGGGATGCCACAGCCGAAGTAGCGGCGCTCCACTGCTCCATAGTCGGGAGAGGCGAGCCGCGCCGCATGAATCATCAATGCCTTGACCATGTGCGGTGCTACGGCAAGATCAGCGTGGCCTTCCAGGCTTTGCCAAAGATGCCCAGCGACAGAGGTAACGATAGGCGTCGCAAAACTTGTGCCGAAGCTCCCATACAGTGCATTTGCGGGATCCAGCATTTTCAGGCTGCTCGCTCCTATGTTCCAGTCCGCATGCACGCCACCACCTGCATGGACCACATCTGGCTTCGGGGTGAATACTGGTCCAGGTCCCCTGCGGGAATATGGTGCTGGATGTCCTGCGGCCACCATCGCGTCGGGAGAGTCCAGATGAGCTACCGCTCCTACCGTCAGGGCTCGCACGGAATCTCCCGGGCTGCTTAGGCGATCCTGCAGGTCTGCTTCCGCGACCGGCCATCCCCGACGCGGCAGGCCCTTATAGTTGCCAGCCGCCACGACAAAGAGTACCTTGTGCTCATCGCTCAGCGCGTCCAGTTGCTGGGCGAAGTAGCTGAATTCGTGGTCCCCTATCTGACCACCGCCCAGCGACAGATTCCAGACCTTTACATGGGGGGCATTGCGCACGGCGTCCGCGAGGCGAAGGATCAAGTCCGTGGTGTTGCCTCCAGTTGCTTCCAATCCACATGTGTCGTGAACCTGGCATCGCGTGGGAGGAAGCCAGTCGTGATCGCCATTGATCACCTTGGCGCCCGCGACCAGGGACGCAACTGCGGTCCCGTGAACATAGTCTGTTTCGGGCGGAAGTACGTAAGGAGCCGTGGATGCAATCCATGGACGAAGGCTTGCCGCACTGGCGGCGGTTCCCGTGTCGAAAACCCCCACGATAGGGTGATTGATGCCGGGAGGTGGCGGCGATACCGGCCCGGGAATAAAACCAGGTACGGCAGAGGCGGAGTACATTTTTGGCTCTGGAAAGATAGAGCGCAGACCCGGGAACATGCTGAGCGCTTCGAGTCCCTCATCGCTGATCTGTTCGAGATCTACCCTGAACACAGGGGGGCCCCAGCGCTGGACCATCGCCATGGATGGCATGTTGAATCGCTGCAGCACCGCGCGCAGCGCATCAACGTTTTGTGCCGTAGCGTCGGCCGCGTGGTATCGAAACAAGCTGAGCAATGCTCTTCCGCGCTCGCGCAGTTCGGGCACCGTGGCGGACAGTCGCCGGTCTTTGTCCCAGGCTTGAATCCGTTCTATGGCAGAAAGATTGGCACGGATTTTTTTGGTCTCGCGGAAGCGAATGAGCCTTGCCAATGAGTCGATGGTCACAGCGTTAGCCGCCACGAGCATTTCTTCAATGCGTCCGACACCCGCAGACAGCAAGCCAGCTTCGGCCACCAAGGTGTTAGGCCGGTGAGATTTGGCGATGGCTTTGTCCCGCAGTTTGAGAATCAGCACCCCTGGGGAATTGGGGTAGCGCGCAATCTCTGGGCGAAGCGCACTTGCCGCTGTCACGAGCGTATCGTGTAACTCTGCCCGGTACTGCCGGGTGACAGTCACCAACTCCTTGGTACCGCCTCCACCGTTTTCTGGCGCCGACAGGTCTGCGCGTTGAAAGGGAATCCGGTGAAACGGATTGGTGTTGCGCGCACTACGCGCTCTCATCTCCTCGGTCGCCATTATCGTTCTCCTCCTCAATCGCGTTTCTGATCTGGCGCTGCGACACCCCATATGCAGCGGCCAATACCCTCTGAGAAAAGTATTTGGGATACCAATGGCGCAGCCATTGAATCTCTGACTGCACGCTGTGCAGCCGCTGCCCATTGTTCATCGCGACCGTCAAGCCCAGACGGCGGAATACCTCCGTCTCCTCGACATGTGGCTTGGCAGAGAGGATCGCCTTGCGCTTAGCGTCAAGGCACACCTGCTCAATAGCTGCCCCAGAGAGCCCTTCAGACCGCTGTGCCAGCTCCGACAAGCTCAATGGAGACGGTGTATAGGCGCCCAGAAACTGCGCCCACAACTGCTCACGTAGATCCTGATCCGGCAATGGCATGGCTAGCCGGTACGTGAACCGACGCCAGATGGCGTAGTCCAGCAACTGGTCGTGATTTGTCGCTGCCAGCAAAATGGTGTCATCAGGCAGTGCGTCGATGTTCTGCAACAGTGCAATCACGACACGCTGAAGTTCGCCCACGTCGCGTTCATTGCCTCGCGCGGTGGCCAGCGCGTCGAACTCATCAAGGAATAGCACGCATGGGACTTCCTGAGCATAGTCGAACACGCGCCGCAGATTCCGGCTAGTTTGGCCCAGCAAACTGCTGATCAAAGTGTCACACCGAACGGTGAGTAGTGGCAACTGGAGCTGTCCCGCGATCCACCTCGCCGTCTGCGTCTTGCCAGTACCGGGCGGGCCGTGCATGACCAAGCGATTAGGCTGGGACACTCCGGCAGCCAGCAGCTTGTCACGGTGCTGTACGGAAGACAAGAAATCCTGCAGCCGTGCTTGCAAAGCGCTGGGCAACAACAACTGGACCTCCCCAAGAACCGGGTGGCTGACATCAACGGTACTCAACCGGCTGTCTCCATCCACCGGAAGATTGCCCAAAGGAGATCTATGGGCCCCTAGTTGTGCGGACACGAGCGCCGCAGGCACACGCGCCAGGCGCTCGCGAATGGCTGATGCTTCGCGGCGGCTCCCGTCACGCTCTAGCTTGTCCGCAAGTAGGCCTGCGTAGTTCGCCGCCATACTCTGATTGGACTTGAGAGCGCCGTCGAGAATTTTAAGGACTTCGGAGAGGTGTTCCACGGGACAAGATCGTTAACGATTCAGTTTAGTGGAAAACTGCGTCGAAATGGATTAATTTTGATCCGTGAAAGGCGGATTCAGCGCAAAATTTCGACACTTCGATACGCTATCCAGACGATAGTGCCCGCTGCTACAGGACGAAGGTAGCCCGGAGGGACGCTACAACATCGTGCTGGGTTTTGGCTGCGTTGACGCCGTGGCTCGCGGTGCGAGCCGTCCCAACCGTAGCGGGTGTTTCGTCGTACAGTTTTTTTTGGAGCAGTGCACCAAGGTCGCTAATGTTGTGGGTCTAACAAATAGAAGCGCGATCTTTGATGAAGTCCATTTAGCGGACGCGCCAAAGCGGGGTTCGTACACTGCAGCCCGCCGCTGATGTCGAACGTTGAATGCTTGCTCGATTCCGCTAGCGGCGGCTCATGGTCGTTTGTACGCGTTCGATGGCTAGGTCTGGATGACGGCAATCGCTGCGGAGCTGACTTGACCGCACTTCGGCAGCTTCAGGCTGATGTGAGTCGTTTGCAACTATGGACATCGGCGACCGTTATCGCCGAAAGCGGTCAAGTGGACGCCGCCTGCTTTCTCGGCTACTTCACACCCTAAACAGGCGGCGCGGCGTAAGGGCGTGGCGAAGCCGTCTTGACGACGGGTGGTGGCTCAGGCTCGGATGTCATGCCCCATCTCCATGCGAGCTACTCATGGCGCTAATTCAGCCCAAGTGGGCCAAGGTCACTAAGCAACAGCTTCCCGAGCAACTCCGAGCTTGTAAAGACGGCGTAGTCGTGGAAGTTGTCGTCCTTTTTGTCGTCGCCAAAGTCGCACACAGACTTCAGAGATACCACATGGGGGCGCGGTTCGCCGGAGTAAGCTGCTGCACAGAAAACGGCGTAACTCTCCATCTCGATTCCAATTAGGTTCTTGTGTTGTGCACGGATTTCCTGCATAGAGTCGGCTGACTGCAGTACCGCCGCGCCGCTTGCCATTGCTTCGATTATCACTTTTGGTGGCGCACTTGGCTTTTTACCCATAAAACCCTCATGGATTGATCTCATTAGATCGCCGTCGTCCCCCAATGCGCGCAACGCTGAACGTACAGCCTCCTCTAGCCGCCACTGATAAGCCGCAGGCTGAAATTTGGGCTTCGATGCATGTTCGTCATAAACCCATTTGCCACTTCCCCAGTCAAAGCACGGATCAGCGACAAGTACGTCGCCCATATCAGCCTTTCCCCGAACTCCTGCACATATTCCGGTCATTACAAGGAGGCGCGGCCGAAAGTTGGTTATCAGCTTGGTGGCAGTAACTGCCGCAGGGGTCAAACCCATGCGTGGAGATGCCACAGCGACTATCTGCAAGTCCCGCTCGGCATGCTTTACGGTACCGACCAAGTATCGCGACGGGTCATGCGGAATTTGATATTCGGTCCAGCCGTATGGAAGCCGTTTGAGCCCTGCTAATTCCTCGCCCTCGAGTGCGACTAAGACGCCAACATCGATATGGTAGGTCTGGCCATCGTTGAAAAATGGAGGCCGGCTTCGCGACTTGAGATAGTTAACCGCTTCTTTGATGGAGGCGCTCCAACTATCGTTGGAGTAGGAGAAAAAAAGCAGCTTCCACAAGGGCATGGCGAACGCCGACTGGGCAGCATCGGCCCCATCGGTGTAGGCAGTTAAACCGACGACGTACGTTGGTGCTATAGCTCGAGCGTTGCCTTTGATGAAGGATAAAACATCTAGGCCGCCTCCAACGGCAATCTGATCATCAGCTCGCCGAGGGATGTTGATATCGAGTATAAGTAAATCAAACTTTTGTTTGCTGATCTGCCGCTTTGCCTCATGCGCGTCCGTCGCGAGAACGATGTTGTCGAGAGTAATTCCTTCGCAAGAGAGTAGCGCCGATGATATTAGTCGGCGTTTTTCCTGCTCATCTTCCACTAGTAGTATCTTGATCATCTTATTGTCCTGGTGAAATTAGCTTCAGCAACTCGTGCTGCCATGCCGAGCCAGATTGCCTGAAATATACGGCGCCGCGGAAGATGTCGGGGAAGTCGCGCGCACAACGGTCTACTAGCTCCGCAAAAGTTACTTGGTCAGCTCCTTCGCCAAACGTTTCCAACTGCGTAACAACGATTACTGAGACTTTGACGGCATGATGGACAAGTTTGCGCATTAAGTCGTACCCGCCAAGGGGGCGGAGTCGGCCTTCTCGATCACTCCCTGCTCGGTCAAATGTAGGAAGCGTCATGTCCAAAACGACCAAGTCCGGAGTGGCCTGCTGTATCGCCCTAAGGCCGCTTTGGAAACTTCCGTGTATTCTGCAATCTATGTTGGCGATATTTTCGTTTAAGAGGGCCTTTAGTCGATTGGCTTTGAGGAAGTCATCCTCAACAATGTAGATAAGCATCAGACAACCTCATCTCGTGCGATGATGTCGGAAAGACGAAGCTCAACCTCGAATCTTCTATTCTCTTCGGACACCTCTAGAGCGATTGAGTGTCGTACAGAAAAATCGTATTCGACGATTCGCCAAATTTTGCTCAGACCGCTCCCACCTTCCTGCCTTGCAAATTTCATTGCAGTGTCGCGTTGATAGTTGCGCGCCGCTTCAGAAGCAAGACCTTGCAATTCACTTATTGAGACCGAATCCGCCACTCTATTGCCTATTTTGATATACACCATTCCATCCTCTTCGGTGGCATCTAGCGTCACATCCTCCGGTACCGTTTCGTAGCCGCTGTGTCTAATGATGTTTTGCAGCAATATAAACAATATCTCGACCATTCCGTCAAGAAAACGACCGGCAATCTTCCTTGGAATGCTTGGTGAAATGGAAGGTTCTATGGACGTCTGGACGTAGCAGTTTGCAATCTGCTTTCGTGCTACGTCAAGCGCAAGATCAAACTCAAACGGATCACGCGTAAAGTCCAGCGGACGGCGAAACCAGTTGGATACCATCTCTATAGCGGACTGAACATTTGTTCTGCCGTTGATAATCGAATCTCGGAACTGCGAGTAGCCGGGTAGATGGGATAGGTTTGAGGTCGAAGTTAACAGTGAGTTAACCGCAGAAACAATGGCGGGGAGCATCCCTTTGCGAAGCTCGTTTCGGATATTCGAAAGCGATTTCTCTACGCTTGACCAACAAAACGCGAATAGGCGATCCACGAATTCGGAGTATTCCGTTTTTTCGCCTATCGTCTTCATGAACTCTAGCAGCTCTTCGTTGGTGACTAAAAAGTTGAACAGTCCTTTGGAGTGGGTATCCACGCCGCGCACATGCAAGAGCTCTCGGAGATACAGGTCCAACTGGTCCTGAACACGGCTTGTGAATTTCACTAGGGCGCGCTTTATCTCGGATATCTCGTCGGAGGTGGCACCTTCAAATGAGTCAGCCCACTTTTTAGGCAATATATAATCGTCATCCAGTTCTCCCTTTGATATGAGAAGATCTTGGACGGCGAGGGGACTCCGAATATGTCCCTCAAATGAACCATGTCGAATGGTGGTACTCAGATGCGTATCAAGGCCATAGGCAGGATTTATTGCGAACTGGGTTGTAAATTCGCTAAGCATGTTGCCGAAGAGCCCCTCGCGCTCCGAAGCCGGAAGTCGAAGGTCTTTTAGGTCGAACGCCGGATTATCACTAAGCAGATCGCCGATCAGCTTAGATATTCGCTCCACTTGATACGTCAAGTCTGGCGACCTTGATAGTCTTTGAAAGCGCTCGAAGGCGTCCTTGAGAGTTGCCTCTACGGCGCTTCTAATCCCGGCTTCATCAACGAATATTTTGCTCGACTCTACCTTTTTGAGCGCCTGATATATGTTTGCCTCTCGAGTGATCACTTTAATTTCGATTGCATATTGATCTTTGTTAGCTGGGTCAATTTCAATCAACCGTTGGCAAACTGCAATTCGCTCTTCGTCGATTTCTGTAACGCTTTCAAAATCGATGGTGTCGTCAAAAACTCTTGGGATGCAAATGTGTCGGAGAAAATATATAAGCCGCGATTCGCCAATTTCGGCAACTTGATCTACTAGCTTGCTGGGCCTGTCGCAGCAGAACTTCTCCATGATGCTCTCATAAGCATCTGAGATGTCGCGCTCCCACTTTGATGAAATATTTCTCGCCGCTATGTTCAAGAGAATGGCGAAAGATATGGTGCCCGCTAGGCTGCGATTGGGCGTGATCTTCTCGATTAGTTGCTCGAGTGGGTATAGCCGATAGGCGCTTGGATTTCTTAAGCAATGGTCTACAACCACAGCTAGTGCCGAAGCGGTCTCACCGTTGGCTAGTAGCACTCTGTATAGATAAGCGCTCGCTCTGTTAACGACGAAAGGCTTGTCGGATGTAAGCGCTGCTTTGTAAAACTCGGATGCGATGTCAAACGCTCCCCGACGCATCGCAACATGCCCTTTATATAGCGTCCTGCGGTCATCCGGGATGTCTAATGAATCTAAAACCTTGTTGGCCTCATCAGAGGGGAGTCGAAGCGCCTCCCGTAGACGAAGCGAGGTGGAATATGGAAAGTCAGTGAATAGCGAGCTAGGAGTGCTCAAGGAGTTCAAGACGTCTTCGTGCCAAGGATTGACCCCGGTGCAAGATAGAGCGGTGAATCGATCTAGGTCTGTGTATTCACTGCCGTTGGAGACGTTATCGTGCGTCCGCTCTAAGAATGCGGCTAGCTCTATCGAGATGGCGTGGCGCGGGCACATCAGACACAGCTTTTTCAGCCGAGCACGTGCGGCTGCGTAGCCTGGCCCTACCAGAAGAACTTGAGACATGCACGATACGATTTCCTCTGTTAAAGAGCCTTTGAGCGTGGGGTCGGATAGACCTAGCCCTGTCATCGCCGACGCTCTCGCTGTTAATTCAACCGAAGGTTGTATGTCGGCTAGGCACTTTTCGTATTTGCCTTCACTGTAAGCATCGAAATATTGAAGGTCGTCAAGATGCTGTTCGGTTCGTGTGTGCGTAATACCGAGCGCGCGTCTTAGCCCGTTCAATGCCGGGTCTGTTATGCCGTCCAGCAGTCGCACTGCACGTCCGAAGTTTGGTAGTGCCTCATTTCCGAATCGTGCAACCTGCAATTTGGCCATTGAAACGAATGCCAAGTACCTATCAATAATGGGGCGGCATTCTTCCCATGAGACGACTCCGGCAGGATGGGTAATCTTCGTTAGATCGTATGGTATGACGTGAAAAAGTGCGTAGTCGCCTAAGCCTCCGCCATCTAGTAGATCGGTTGCTTCCTGCGCAATCTCATTGTATGAATAATTGTCTTCGCTGCGGATGCTAAAATAGTATCCGAAAAGTCCCGCGAAAATGTCGACATCGCGATGACTTATAGCGGCTTCAAATAGAGCCTTTTGTGCGCTTAGGCCGTCCCTAAGCTGCACAAGCTGCAAAAGATTCTCTAGGTACCATAGCGAGACTCCGAAGCGGCTGTTTACGTCTTCAAGGGTTTGTTTCGCTAGGTCCAGTTTGCCTGCGACAAGTGAGCGTTCAAATTGCTCTTTCAGCGAAGCGAACTGAGTGATTTCGGAGCTGTAGTTCCGAAGCACTGCTGCAGTCCAAAGAAACTCTTTATCGGCATCTACACTTGCCAGCCTTAGATGATTTGTGAATCGTTGGAAGTCTGCTGGGAATGGATTCACAACGATATGGCCTGCGAGCAATCGGTCTTTTAATAGCTCGCGTAGTGCCGTTGGGATGTGCTCCGCCGGTATTTCAGTCCTCGCTCTCGCCAAGCCCCTGCGAATATTTGACGCCGAGTACACGGTGCGCCGAAACCGAATCAACGCTTCCCTGAAAGGTGCTGGTTTTGATTTTGAGATGCCGTGAGATCGCTTAGTCATTATTAAATTTCGCTCAAAACCCAGACAGATGCTGCTCACGCCCGCAGGAGCAACCTAATGCAAAAACAATAGGCCTGCATGTGCTTCTGCGCGATGTTGACGGTTTTCCCGCAACACACCAAGAAGTCAACATAATGGATGGTTGTGAAACACGACCACTGAATCGCCTCGGCATCGACGGAGGCCGTTTCGTTTTAGTCAAGTGAATCGCCCCGGGTTTCGAGGAGGCCAGTTAGTTTAAGTCAGACGGTCGCGGTCTGACCACCGCGTTGTCGATGATAATTGGCTTCGAACTCAGCAGGCGGGACGTGGCCCAGCGGCCCCATCAGCCGGTGATGATTGAACCAGGCCACCCATTCCAGCGTTGCCAGTCCAACCGCCTGCTTGGTCTTCCACGGCCCCGAGCCAAAGGATGGCCTCGGCCTTGTAAAGCCCATTGATCGCATCGACCAGGGCGTTGTCGTAGTTGCCCCCTTGGTGCCAACGCCGGCTAGATGTCGACTTGATGGCGCTGACCGACCATTCGCCCTTCGAGGTCGACTGACCGCAACCGCTGCTGAACCGACCTCCGGCGTGGCAGCTTCAGGCTGGTTGCTGCCGCTCGACTTCGGCGTCGTGCCATGTTCAAAGTGCCACAGCAGAGATTTCATCGGTCAGTACCGCAAGAGACCGGTCTACCACTTGAACCGGTCACTTGGCGGGAGGAGACTTGTGAGACTTCCGGGAATGGCGGCTTCCAACGTGTGTGAACGGGTCCTCTCGACCCCGAGCGGTCGTTGCGACTTCCGCAAAGCTGCCGGTCAGGTACCCAGGGATTCCACGAGTTTCGCTGCTCCGAAGCTGCCGTTCGTGACCTCACGCACCCGGCCATAAACAGACCTTCAAGAAGGAAGCCAGTTACCGGTCATTCGGCCTCGAGTACCATCCGATCCGCCGGCCGAAAGGGTGAATTGTCGAAGACGTCATCCTAAGGCTCATGGCACCAGACCTTGACACAGCACTGCGTCGGGCTACTGCGAGAGTCCAAACGTCGTCGGTGCAATCTCATTCCCGTCTACGACGAACGGCGCACGATTAGTGCGTTATGAGCATTCCACAGTCCGGGAACGAACTTCACTTCAGCTCCGTTCTTGAACGCGAACTGGGTTGAAGGTCCACCGTCTAAATTCAACGCCCTTTGGCAGCCAACTCCACCGTTGTTTCGAGCGGTGGCCAGCAGCTCTGCGAACTCGAAAAGGCTAAGTCCACGCCCAGTTTTGCTATGCAGTGATACCAGAACAATCGAACCTTCCCGAAGGCAAATGGCGGAGCGGTTCAAACGATCAAAGTCATTTGACTTGATGCCATTAACTCCCAATGCTTCAACGAGAACTGGGCCGGATTGAAGCACAGTCGTATATTTGGAAAGTGCTACTACATCCTTGGCCCACAATATGTCGTATTTGCCATCAATGCGAACAAACGCGCCGGACTGTCGATTAAATGTGGAGTTACGAACAATACCGTCGACTACGAGTGCGCCTGCTGGCGACAAGCGCTTGCGGTCATCCATATCAAAAAACCCCCCTTGAAACGCAACTAAACCGCTGTGAGCGGAGAGAAATTCCTTGGCAGTATTTCCGAAGGGGGATTGCTGTTCAACCACGGTAATTTCGAATTTTCTTGGATCGACCGTCCAGATATAGACATCTATATCAAATGATTTAACGCTAACCTGTTCAAGGAAAATATCTTGCACCGGCTGAGTTAATGGTGCATTTCGAAGTGAGGCTAATATAGCAAACAATGGCCGCTCAGTGACCTGTGCTGCTGAAATAGAAAGCCTTGGATGATCTGGATCCAATGCCCGGGCGCGCTCATAGAATTTCGTTGCCTCGCTCTTGTTACTTTGACGAGAAAAAAGTTCACCCATCGCCCAATACGCCATCGCAAAATTCTTATCAATTGCTATTGCCTTACTAAGAGAATTTTTCGCTCCCGCAATGTCACCAAGTCCCAATTGCCGCCTCGCCTGAAGAAAATGCGAAAATGCAGAAATGTCGTTTGTGGGGTGCTTGGCACTTCGCTTTGATCTTAGATTCGCTTCATTTACATCCAAACCTTGTATAATTGCCTCTGGCAGCACTTTGTAGATGGTTTTAAGTTCAATAGTTGTGCCGGAGAGTTCTGTAGAACTAATAAGCGATCGATCAGTATCCTTAAGTTGAATATCCAAATAGATTTGATCGCCTATCGATGAAGCTCGTATTGAAAAAGTCCTCCAAGCCTCGTCCTTGTCGCCAAGTTTCGAGCTTGAAAGTGGAGGAGCGACAATGGTATGGCCCACATTGGTAAGATACTCGGCGAGATTCCGATGCACCTTATCAACAACAAAACGCGCATCAGCAGCAAGTGTCGTTGTATCTACCTCCTCAATGAAAACGTGCCGCAACGAGGTCTTTTGTGAAGGCAGCTCGTTTTTAATTGAAGGAAGTCTACGCAATGCGTTTACAAGGATTTTTATGCTGGAGTGAGAGCGATCAGTCGGCTTAACTATACCGAGGTGATCTTCGGCGATCGCATCTGCAGGGCCATCGCAAAGGCCTGAACTACTAGACGGCGGAACAATTAACCCTACACCAGGAATTGGGACGGTTTCGTAGGCGCATTTAATTACCGGCGTGGATTTATCCTTCTCCTTAAGTTCTTTCCATCGATTGGTAATAGAAGTTATGAATCCGTTTCCTTTATCCTTAGGAAGCATGTCCACTAATACCGAATTATTTAGCAACTTGGAGCCTAGCAAGGCGACCTGTACTCCGTCGTACGGCGTCGCAAAGGTAACAAGTAGCGGTACCTTTGCCCTCATATCGGCAAAGGTGGAAAGTGCTTCGACTGCTACCAGTCCACCCATACTATGGGCAACGATTACCACTCTCTGGTACTTATCAAATTGGTAATAATCCCAATCGCTCTTCAATGCCTTGGCGGCCTCTGGAATGCTAAACGAGCCGTTCCTTAGGGGATCAGATGCATAGCCGAATGCAAAGGTGTCATACCCTTGTGAGAACTCAGGCAACTGAACCAAGTAGTCGGGCAAACTCGGTTTCCCCGGTTTCTTCCACGTTCCGATGGTGTCGCCAAAAATTCCATGGATGAAGAGGACTAATGTCGGAGAGTTATTATCTTGCGGAGTTTTTGGAAAGATGAATTGTGGTCTGGTCGTGTTGGGCTTTCGCGCCTCAATGATCGCGTCTGAAATAATGGATGCGGCTTGCGCAGTCGCCCAGTAAAATACTGAAAGCCCTGCGAGGAGAAAACTGACGAAGCTGTACTTCATATTTACTCCTAGATGGGCGGCACATCAGGAATCGGATCTCATGGCGATGACGCGAGACAAGAGCCTGCCACACACTGAAGTTTTTCGCCATACCTATGTATGGGCGTTTGGCTCGTGCACTACGACGATTCGTGTCACGTCCAAGCGAGCCATCGGCTCTGGCACCAAGACTCTTGCTTCATAGCCGCCCCACGTTGATTCGCCACTGACCGCTATCTATGTTGGTCGAACGGCAGGAGTGGGTCGGCTGCACTCGATGGCGTCCGGCAGCTTTCGGGATGCGAAACTTGAGCGGCCGGTTTCCGGCGCCGAACTAAGAAGGTTGCTCGTCGCGTCCCGACCCGTTGCGGCCGTTGAGCGTTGAGGAAAGCTGCCGCTCCAGTGAATGGTTAGGCCTCATGCCGCTGCCTCGAATTTACGTGTCGAGCGGCACTTCTTCCCAGGCCTCAGCCACCCCGATAAGCCAGTCTGCAGCATGACGCCGGAAGCTCACTCTGGGCAAGACGACTCGGGCATCGGGACTGCCGACCATTTTGTTCTCAACCGCGCGCGAGTGAAGCATGTACAAGGTGTCTGCTTCTTGGAGGACTTCGTTGATTGGCCTGAGCCTGGCCTGAGCAATGAAGTCGGCAGGATCTGACCCTCCCCGTGGGAAATGAGTTGCCAACTGGTCGGAGCACTCCGTGAAGTGGTCGAGCGCTACCAAACCAAGTGACCAAGCCAGCAACTGAATTGACTCAATGAGCCACCCGTGGAATGCGACTGACTGCGAGTCTGGGCTTGGGTCGACCAGGAGCTCTTGCTCAGCGGTCGTCAGATGCTGCCAGAGGCCGAACTGCTTCAGGCTCTCACTAACCTTGGGTGCAGGCGTGCCAAAACAGAATGCTGCAACGTAGCATGCGGAAACCGCGCGCGCTGCGACTGCCACGGAACTCTTCGGCCGAAGAGCAGGTAGAGATTCCAGTAACGGCAAGTGCTCACTCGGCATCAGATGCCAAGCAGAGAATCGACGTTCTGTCTCCGCACGGAGAAGGTATGGATCCATGAGGTCTTAGCATTCAAGGTGACCGGCTCTGCGAGACTTCATCGCGCAGCGTCCAGCGATCAAAGGGAGCGAGGGCAACCGCAGGGTTGCGGTAAGCGTCCAGATTCAGCGAGTGGCTATAAGTTTCCGAATGCGTGACCGAGTGGAACACCATCTTCAAATGGGTCAAGTCGCTCTTTGGCTTGTGCGAGCAGTATTTCCATGGCTTGCAAAGGCAATGCCTCCACAAAGAGGCTGACTGAAACCGTATGGTTTGCATCACAGCGAAAAACCTCTGCTACCACTTCATCATTTCTTGCTACTAGTTCAACTCCCAGCCCATCACGGATAATGTCCGAAGCGAGTTGGGTACGCCATTCTTTTGAGTCATCCATTTTGAAAGTGAGGCGTTCATTGATTACAGGATTAGCTGTTGCGGCTCATGTAGCACATAGACATAAAGCATACCGCCCTCCCGGGATGGCCGCTATCCGGATCGGGGGCCGACTGGCGACCCGATGCTGCCGTTCAGCTTTGATGGAAGCTGCCAGTCAACGTCGTAGGTGAGGGGCGGCCGAAGCGCGAAGCGCGGAGGGCACCTGCAAGCGCAGCTTGCAGGCCGTCCCCTCGACCGTAGAGTTATGCCACACGGCGCAACCAATCATCGAACCACTCCTTTGGCATTTGTATTCCCTCGAAGTCCTGGGTTTGAAGTTCTTGGATCGAGTAGGTATTGGCCAGATATAGGTCCCACTGGGTCTCTACGTCGGTGAGAGTGGGAAGTAGCGACTCAATCTCGGGTTCCGCGTCAACGTCGAGGTATTTGCACCAGAAGCGGTCGCACCACTCGGCGATTTGCTTGTGTGTGTACGGCGACGAGTTGGGATCGGCGCCCCACCGGAGCATTTGGATTGCAGCAGCGCGTGTAAATGGCATGTCTGCGGGAGGGCTCAGCTTCACAACGGGTAGCCTCGGCTCATGGGGCATAACGTTCGAGTTAGGCGTCAGCGCGCGGCGACGGTGTTGGCCTTTGGACATTCGCCGCCTTGGTTGGTTAGGGCAGGACGTAGCGCGCTAGCAGCCAGAGGGCGGCGAGAGCCAGCATGGCCCAAATGCTTTGGAAGATGGCAAGAGGACCGCGACTGGCTTGGTTGTCTTCTTGAATGCTCCAGTTGTTTCGGATGCTTTTCCATGAGTGAATAGACATCGATCCAAAGAAGATCACTCCGTACAGCGCAAGCCACGTGTGGAAGTCTTTGAGGCTGACGTCCATGAACAAGGGCAGAGAGGCGCATAGGCCGGTCATGAAGACGAACGCCACCAAGGTGACCATCTTTTCTCGACGGCTTTCTATGCGCGCGAACGGGGAACTCGGATCTGGTGGTTCAGACAAGGCCATTTTTGACGCCTAACG
>ENA-UOUJ01000641-UOUJ01000641.1-activated-sludge-metagenome-genome-assembly--contig:-NODE-641-length-21627-cov-5.053912_pt1 | contig 21627 bp, 19 predicted proteins | sample MGYA00249839_ERZ747224 | MGnify/ENA primary metagenome ERZ747224 (study PRJEB28782, sample SAMN03220277) | activated sludge metagenome | biome: wastewater; feature: sewage sludge; material...
GAAGGTAAGCGGCACATTACTACCGGCAGGGGATACACGAATATATCCGGTCATTTCCTGATGCAGTGCACTACAGAAATCAGTACAATACATTGGGAAAATACCTACTCTGTCCGGAACCCATTTTAATGTAGTGGTTTCACCCGGCATGATCAACAGTTCTGCATTATCCGCCCCCTTGATGGCAAATCCATGAGGTACATCCCAGTCTTGTTCCAGATTGGTTACGTGGAAATAAACCTCATCGCCCATTCTGATTCCTTCAATATTATCAGGAGTTAAATGCGAACGTATGGTGGTCATGTACACATGTACTTTGTTGCCTTCACGAATCACTTTAGCATCTGCCTCACTCTTGGTGGCACGAGGGTGTTCATTGGCTTTGATATCGAAGAACTTGATGGAACGCCCTTTCACCACATCTGCCGGTGCTGCCTGTGCATAGTGTGGCTCACCAATGGTAGGGAAATCGAGGATGAGTTGCATTTTATCTCCGCTGATATCGAATATCTGTGCACTTTGAGAAAGTTCAGGACCGGTAGGCAGGTAACGGTCTTTAGTGATTTTATTATACGCCACAAGATATTTATCATTCGGCTTTTTACTATCACCACCCGGAATCATCAGGTGACCTACAGAATAGAAAGTAGAAGCGCGATCCAGCACTTTCAAATCTTTAATATTCCATTTCACCACTTCACTGGAAACAAACATTGAAGTGTATGCATTTCCTTTAGAGTCGAACTCGGTATGTAAAGGACCCAGGCCTGGTTTCTGCACTTCACCGTACAACGCTGATTCGTACTTCACCACCGGAATACCTTCATATTCACCTTCAAAATCTTTGGCGGCAATGGCTTTCTGTAATTTATCGAAGCTGAACACAGGAATCAATGCAGCCAGCTTTCCACTACCTACTATATACTCACCGGTAGGATCTACGTCGCAACCGTGAGGAGATTTCGGACAAGGAATCAGATAAACCAGCTCAGGGTGATCTTTCACATCTATCACCAGTACTTCGTTTTTGATGGTAGATGTAGCGGTATGGGTTTTTTCATCCCAACGGTTGCTGGCATAACGAACAGCTTGCTTTTTACCTTTACCGGCTTTCACCAGTTCTTCAGCTTTTTTCCAGTTTACGGCCATGATGAAGTCTTTGTCGTTTTTAGACGCATTCACTTCAAGCAAGGTATTGGCTTGTTCAGAATTGTAGCAACTGAAGAAGAACCAGCCATGTGATTTTCCCTTACCTGCATGGCTTAGATCAAAGTTTACACCGGGGCATTGCAACTGGAATGCAATATCCATATTACCATGCTCTTTATCTACACTGATGAATGTAATAGACCCTTTGAAATTTTCTTTGTACGTGTTGATAGGTACATCTCCGTTATTAAAATCCATCGGAACACTGAAACGGGTACCGGCCACCACATACTCTGTATTTTCTGTAATAAAAGGAGATGAGTGGTTCCCGCCGCTGTTCGGAATTTCAAGGATTTCTGCGGTTCGGAATGTAGCTAAATCAATACGGGCGATACGCGGTGTATTGTTTCCGTTTCCAAAAACCCAGCGACCGTCAATCTCCCCATTGGTTTGAGACATTTGCACGTGGTGTAAATCATCCCATGGCACCATACCATGTGAGGTGTTAAGCATGGGCTTTGTTTCTTCGCTATATCCCCAGCCCTTTTCAGGATCCACGGAGAACACCGGAATCACGCGTAACAATCTGCCACTTGGTAATCCGTACACAGAAAGTTGTCCGCTGAAACCACCGGAAACAAAGTTGTAAAATTCATCGTACTTGCCCGGGGCAATATACGCTTTCGCTCCGGCATCGCCACTCACGGCTGTTCCGGCATTTTTAGGCTTACAAGCCCCAAGCAGCAGAGCCGCTGCGAGTGTCACTAAGGACAAGGTTTGAAATGGTATCTTTTTCATGACTGTAATGGGTATTTTGTTTTAAAAGTTTAGACAAGCAACTGCCTGTTGGCATGATGCCATTAATATGTATAGTTTAGATTTTACGGAATGGAATGGTGATTATTTCACCCCATCATTCTGCCTCATGAATTCATATACCTGACGGGTTTCATCATCGTTCAGGTTTTGATTGGGCATACGAACCAGACAAATTTCCAGCTGCGCCTGAGCTTTAGGATCTTTATCCAACATCTCATCCGGATTCGTAGTGAAATTCATAATCCAGGCAGCCGTGTTGCGTAATGTTACACCTTTCCAGCCCGGTCCTACCAAACGCTCATCCGTTAACTTATGACAACTGGCACACTTCATAGAATACACTTTCTCCCCTGCAGCTGCCAGTGCGGGATCTAAGGTTTCCGGCACCTCAACATCTTTGAATTTACCTTCTCCACGTTCAGGATCATACGCCGGTGCACCCGTAGAAGTGGTTGGTGTTTCAGAAGCACCTTCGGTTGCCGCAGGTTTCGAATCGCCCTGACCGCCACCGCAGGCAAATAAAATGACCGATAAAATGATTGCTGTTAAGAATGTACGTTTCATACGCTGTATAATTTTGATATACAAGATTACTACGTATAACACCGAAGGAGTATGCGCTCAGTCATAAAATAAAGCTTGCTCATCCATTCGTATAGTATTTTAAACTTTTAATTGCGTATAAATCAATACCATAGAGGGTTTCAGCCGAATCGAATCTTCATCATACGTGCTTATGATTATTCTCATCTTCAAATCAATGTATTGTCATTCAGTAGATTTTTGTAAATTGGACAAACACCTCTTATTTTGCGCGCTATGATTGATCAGGATTTATTATTTCAATGGGGTGCTATTACCAAGAAGGTAGTAGCAGAAGAAAAGGTAGTTGAGGAAGACCATCCCTCGTATTATTATTACCAATTGCTGGAGGGGCGTTTGCGCGCAGTGAACATTAATGAACAAGGCAAAGAATACTTACAGTACATTGTAAATCCGGGCGAAACCTTTGCAGAAATTCCATTGGTTATACCAACGCCCTTTCAAATTACGGTAGTGGCGGATATACCTTCTGAGATCATCAAACTTCCAAGAGACCGATTTGATACTCTCTTAGTCAACCATCCGCATCTACAGGCAGAACTCAGTAAAGTATTGGCTAACCGGTTAAGGTTAAAATATATTATCACCAAAGAACTGTGCAACCACAATCCGCAGCACAGCATACTATCTCTGTTAGAATATTTACAGAAAGAAGGTAAACACATTTGCAAGGCATGCAATAAAGTTAAATTGACTCGTCAGCAAATAGCAGATATGCTCGGCTTAAGGGTTGAAACAGTGATACGCGCCATCCGCGATTTATACGACCGGGAATTGCTCGTTATTCAAAACGGCAAAGTGTTTTACCCAGCCAGGGTGCACAATACCTAGCTGTTGCAAAAACTACAACACATGCGTTTATGGCTTAAACTTTCATTATTCAATTTACTCATTGTTAGTTTACTGGGTGTGGTATTGCGATATAAAATCGCATATTCGTTACCGTTTGTAGACCAGAAGTTCCTGCTGCATGCACATTCTCATTTCGCTTTTACCGGATGGATTACTCAAACCCTGATGGTGTTGATGGTACAAAATCTGGTTGCACGAGGCATTCCAACAGCATTTAAACAATATAACCCACTCCTTTTACTAAATGCACTGAGTGCTTATGGCATGTTGCTGAGTTTTCCTTTTCAAGGATATGGTGCGGTATCGATTGCTTTCTCCACTCTTTCTATTTTGGTATTTTTTGCATTCGCTTATTGTTATACCCAACACCTGAAATCATTACCGGCACACCCCCAAAATAGATGGCTGTACACTTCGTTGCTTTTCAACGTCTTCTCGGCGATTGGTACATTTTATCTGGCGTATCTGATGATTGGACAATCCGGTGGTCAAAAGCAATATTTATCGGCTATATATTTCTTTTTACATTTTCAGTATAACGGTTGGTTCTTCTTTGCATCCATGGGTTTACTTACGCCCTCATTACTGCGTTTATCCATTAATGTGAACTACCTGAACAGTGCATTCTGGATATTCTTTGCCACCTGTATACCGGGTTATTTATTATCGGTATTGTGGCTCCCCATGCCGAACTGGATATACTGGATCGTGGTTCTCTCCGCCGTTTTGCCCGTCTTCGCCTGGGGCCGTTTGTGGCTGCATATTCAAAAAAGCAAATCACATTTTAGTACCATATTCGAAAAATCCGTAAGGTGGCTGCTGGCTGCCGTTTCCCTGGCTTTAACCATCAAATTATTATTACAGGCAGGATCTGTTATTCCGGCACTTTCGAAAATATCGTATACTTACCGCCCTATTATCATCGGATACCTGCATCTGATTTTGTTGGGTATTTTCACCTTATTCTTACTGGCACAAATCATACATCATCAATTGCTGTTTCTTAAAAGACTTGCGTATGTGGGATTGATTGTTTTTACCGTGGGCATTGTGCTCAATGAACTGGTATTGATGTTGCAAGGTGGCTCGTATATGAATTATGTGAATCTACCTTACACCAATGAAGTATTGCTGGCGATAGCAGCAACCATGAGTATCGGACTCCTATTGATTACTACTGGAACGACCCGAAAGAAAGTTTGAAATAAATTCCTTTCATGAAGTTTATCAGAAAAATGTGTATCATCAAACGAACAATTGGTATCAGTATGCCGCAAAGCCATGTCTTGGACGTTATAGTGCGATTGTAAAAACACTTTACCTAGGAGTGCCTCAGAAATAAATCACGCAGCATAAAGCAGAAGTTCATAAAATGTTCAGCGAAATTCAGTGGAAAAATCAGCGCGTATTTGTGGGATAAACATTCATACCTATGTCAATACGATTTTCATCCTGCAGGTGCTTCTAATAAAAGATAGGTATCAGACGAAAAATGTACAAACGGGAAGCATGAGTGTACATCACGTAAACGAATAAACGAAATCAATAAAATCCATAATTACTAAATGGGGCGTAAATGCGCTGTAAAATGACGCAGTACAGGCGCTTCGTACGTTATTTGCAACCCCTTAATGTGTTCCCTTTTCTTGTGTACTTCAATCAATACCTCCGCTACATAATCAATATGGCTTTGTGTATATACACGGCGGGGAATGGCCATTCGTACCAGATCAAGCATGGCCGGAATCAATTTTCCCTGTGCATCATACTTTCCGAACATCAGTGAACCCACTTCCACGGCACGTACGCCTCCTTCCAGATACATGGCGGCCACTAAAGCCTGACCTGGATATTGGTCAACCGGGATATGTGGCAACATGGCCTTCGCATCAATATACACGGCATGTCCGCCTGCAGGCTGCATCACCGGAATGCCTGCCGCCTGTAATTTTTCAGTAAGATAGGCTACACTTCGAATACGGTATTGCAGATAAGATTCATCCATCACTTCTTTCAATCCTATCGCGATGGCTTCCAGGTCTCTACCCGCCAATCCACCATAGGTTGGAAAGCCTTCAGTGATGATCAGCAGGTTTCTGCAAGGAGTTACAAGTTGATCATTACGCAATGCTAAAAATCCACCAATATTCGCAAAAGCATCTTTCTTAGCACTCATGGTACATCCATCTGCATAACTGAACATTTCGCGCGCGATATCTACGATGGCCACCTCTTTGTATCCTTCCTCACGTTGTTGTATGAAATAACTGTTTTCTGCAAATCTGCAGGCATCAATAAAAAATGGAATGTTGTGTTGTTTACAAATGGCCGCAGTTTGTTTGATATTCAACATACTCACCGGTTGTCCACCACCGGAATTATTGGTCACGGTTGTAATCACCATGGCAATATGCTCAGATCCGTGTGTACGGATATAATCTTTCAGGGCATCAATATCCAGATTCCCTTTAAATGGTGCTGATACAAGTGGTTGCTTTCCCTCGGCACATAACATATCTATACCGGTTGCCCCTGTGTATTCAATATTGGCGCGGGTGGTATCAAATAACGTATTACTGATGAATACCTTTTCACGACCTCCGGTAACAGAAAACAATATTTTTTCAGCAGCCCTGCCCTGATGTGTAGGAATCACATTTTGCATTCCGGTAATATCCTGAACTGTTTTTTCAAAATGAAAAAAACTTTTACTCCCTGCATACGATTCGTCACCCATCATCATCCCTGCCCATTGCGCACTACTCATGGCGCTGGTGCCACTGTCGGTGAGTAGATCAATTAGTACATCCTCCGCATCCAACAAAAAAGTATTATAAAATGATTTTTCTAGTTTTACACGCCGCTCTGCAGCTGTAAGCACACGAATTGGTTCCACAGATTTTATACGGAAGGGTTCAATGATAACGGCCATAATAATGCATTTGGAATGCAATACTACAGCCGCTATCCGGGCAGAACCCTATCATCAGACAATCCCACAACTGATTGTTATCAGCATAAACTATTCGAAATTCATTACCTCTTCATCAGTTATATGTTCCTGAAAAATATCTTCCAGTTCCTGCTCAAAAAAGAATGATTTCTCTCCGAAGGCCGGTTTTAATTCATCAATCCATGCTGCTTCTTCATCATATTTTGCAAAAAACGGACGAGCCACCCAATCCGGATTACGCCCCTGCAAAAACCGAAGTGTAATAATTTTTTCACTTCCCACTTCACTCACACCCAATACCTGAATTTTTCCGGGATTGGCACTCATACTCGGGCCACGCACTGTTCTGCACACGCCGCTCACCTGTTGATATGCTTTCCTGAAAATTTCCCAGGCATGCACCAGTGAAATTTTAAAATAATGTTGAGCACCGGTATCTCTGGCCAGGAACATGTAATACGGTATACAGTTTTGATTGACCTGCTCTCTCCACATAGCTGCCCAAACATCCGGGTCATCATTGATGTTGCGCATAATGGGTGATTGCGTACGTATCTGAGCACCCGCTTTACGCACCCTTCGGATGGCTTCTTTAACAGCAGGTGTCATCATTTCAACCGGATGATTAAAATGCGCCATGATGGCCAGGTTCCTGCCTGATGCTACAATTTTTTCAAAGGTGCGCAATGTGTCTTCCGCATCATCATCAGATAAAAACTTATATGGCCAATATCCTAAAGCCTTTGTACCTATACGGATGGTTTGTAAATGCGGAATATCTGCCTCCAGTATGGCATCCACATAGCTGTTGAAGATTTTGTTTTTCATAATCATCGGATCTCCACCGGTAAACAACAAGTCGGTTACTTCAGTATGCTCCTGCAAATATTTCACCATCAACTCCGATTCCCTCATACCAAATTTCCATTCATCAATGCCTACGAACTGTGGCCAGCGAAAACAGAATGTACAATAGGCATGACAGGTTTGACCCTGACTGGGAAAAAACAACACGGTCTGACGATACTTGTGTTGCATTCCGGTGAGACGCTGCCCTTCAATCATGGGTACATTATGTTCCAACTGGCCGGCAGGGTGCGGATTCAATTCAGCGCGAATGCTGTTGGCTACCGCTTTCAATTCATCTCTTCCTGCACCTGAATCCATCACTTCTTTGATACGGGTATAATGTGCATCAGTCAACATTTCTTTTCGTGGAAATGTAAGTGTGAAAATAGGGTCATCCGGAACGTTATCCCAATTGATTAACTCATCTACCACATAATTATTCGTTTTAAATGGCAGTACTTGTCCAACAATTTCAATATCCCTGATTTGACCGTCTGTTAAACAACTGATCTGAGGGATTGTTTTAAAATTGTGTAACGCAAATGATTTGTAGATTTTTTTCATTTCCATAGCTAATGATTTTTAGATTTTCGATTCATCAAAAAGCCTCCCGTTCGGAACACCTTCAACAAACATATTAGGATAAACAGCCGTATAAAAATCACTGCACACGACTAAGGCTCGGAAGATACGAAATCGATTTTTTGGGAGAAAAGTGAAAATGTTAAAATATTTTACTAACGGTAATGCATACACTTGTAAAGTTAACCCATTCATTTTATCTCAACCCGCCGGTATAGAACCTACAATCAATCCTAGCCCCCTTTCGTTCAAATTGTTGTTCAACTTTTTAAAATCATGTTTAATCTGTGACAGATGTCACCGACTGCCGGCATTTTCAGGTGCAATTTTGCACTATCAAATCATTCAACCCAAAAACAAAATCAGCCATGAAAATTGAACAAATCTATACCGGATGTTTAGCACAAGGTGCGTATTATATTGAAAGTAACGGAGAAGCTGTAGTCATTGATCCGCTTCGCGAAGTAGCACCTTATATTGAACGCGCCGAAAAAACACAGGCCAAAATAAAATATGTATTTGAAACCCATTTTCATGCCGATTTTGTAAGTGGGCACATCGACCTGGCGAAAAAAACTGGTGCCACCATTGTGTATGGGCCAACTGCGCAGCCAGGTTTTGATGCCTATGTAGCCAAAGACGGAGAAACGTTCAAAGTAGGAAACATTACATTTGAAGTGCTGCACACTCCTGGTCACACAATGGAAAGCAGTTGCTTTTTATTGAAAGATGAAAATGGCAAAAGTGTAGGCTTGTTCAGTGGAGATACATTGTTTATTGGAGATGTGGGCAGGCCAGACCTCGCACAAAAAGTGGTGGCAGAATTAACCCAGGATAAACTGGCATCTCATCTTTACGATTCATTGCATAATAAAATCATGCCGTTGGCAGATGACATCATTGTGTATCCGGCTCATGGTGCAGGCTCAGCCTGTGGCAAAAATATGAGTAAGGAAACCATCGATACGCTGGGAAACCAGAAGGCAACGAACTATGCATTACAACCTATGTCGCGCGAGGCATTTATCCGTGAAGTAACCGAAGGACTCACACCGCCTCCAGGCTATTTTCCCTCAAACGTATTGATGAATATTCAGGGATACGACAGCATTGACCATATCATGGATCGCGGACTCCATGCATATACACCGGATGCATTTGAAGCTGTTGCCAATGATACCGGAGCCTTGGTATTGGATACACGCGCCCCGCAGGATTTTGCGTCAGGGTTTATTCCGAACTCAATCAATATTGGAATCGATGGCAATTTCGCTCCATGGGTAGGCACACTGATTACCGATATGAAACAACCTATTCTCATTATAGCAGACGAAGGAAAAGAAGAAGAAGTGGTTATCAGACTGGCACGTGTGGGATACGATTATGCAACCGGATACCTGAAAGGTGGATTCAAGGCATGGAAAGATGCCGGGAAAGAGACAGACCAGATCATGTCAATAGATGCGGAGGCATTGAAAAAACTTCAAACAGAAAACCCGGAGATTAACATCCTGGATGTCCGTAAAAAAAGTGAACATTTTTCCGAACACATCATTGGTGCAGAGAATATGCCGCTCGATTACATCAACGAACACCTCGCTGAAATCGATAAAAATAAAACATACTACGTTCATTGCGCGGGAGGATATCGTTCCATGATTTTTATATCCATTCTCCGTTCACGAGGATATACTCATCTGATTGATGTGAAAGGCGGGTTTAAAAGCTTGAAAGAAAGCGGGCTATTTTCAATCAGTGACTATGTATGTCCGACTACAATGTTATAATTCATTCACTAAATATAAAATTATATACCCATGGGATTATTTTCCAATTTATTTGCAACAAAAGAACCTGTTCAATATAAAGAACTGGTTGAAAAAGGAGCCGTTATTATAGATGTACGCACCCCGGGCGAATTTGCATCTGGCCATATTCCGGGCAGCATCAACATTCCGTTGGATCAAATTCCCGCTGAAGTTGACACCATACGAAAAAAACACCCGGTTGTAATTACCTGCTGCAGGAGCGGAAACAGAAGTGCGGTTGCAAAACAATACCTTGACAGCAATACCTGTACAGCAATTAACGGAGGGGCCTGGAATGCACTGATGAATCAGTTGAAATAACAACTGAAGGAAGCTGTATTCACTATACTCAAAACCTGCAACACAAAACATTACACAGTTGTAGTGAGCTTTAATTTATTCATATGAAAGTGATAAAGTACGTACCGGGTGTGTTATTTGTATTGATATCGATGTTGTTATCAAAACAATCGGATGCTCAACACAAAACAAATACCTGGTTCAGAATTGCGATTGACCAATCATTCAATCACCGTTGGAAAACATCCTATGAGCTGCACCACAGAAGACAAAGTAGTATACAACATGAAAATCCTTTACAGTCATCCCTTCTGTTTGCCGTAAGACCCTGGGTACATTATTCACTGAATCATTCCATTCAAATTAGCGCTTCACCTCTAGCCTATTACCATCAGTTTCCCTTATTAATCAAAGGTGAAACGCCGGGTACACAACATATCAATGAGCTAAGATCCACTGTAGGTTTATCCGTTTACCATCCTGTGGGTAAGAGATTTTCATTAAAAGAACGGACTTTATGGGAATACCGGAGCTTCGACAATGATGTACAATCTATCCGTTCCAGATTTAAACTTGGCATTGAATTCAAGGTGCACCCTTCATGGTACATAACACTTCATGAAGAAACTATGGTAAACGTACACCATTCTGAAAAACCCATGCATTTTGATCAGGAACGAATTAACCTTAACATTCGAAAGATTATGAACAAACATGTTGAGGTTGAAATGGAATGGGCACATATTATTCGAAACATGAATAATGATATGCATCATTTAAAAGAAAGTAATCTATTGTTACACCTGAACTTTAAGATATAATAACGTATGAAGAAAAACATTTGGATTACCGGATTAGGTTTGATTGCAGGAGCCATTGCCGGTTACATTTATTATCAGCAAATCGGTTGCATATCGGGCACGTGCCCCATTACTTCAAGACCCTTGAGCAGTACATTGTATGGAGCAGCTATGGGTGGTTTGGTGTTTAACCTGTTTGTGCCAAACAAAAAGAAGCCATCTAAGCATCAGGATCAGGATGTTATGTAACCTCGGTCACATAAATTTTCAAACACATTTCAGAAATTTACAGAAACTATACAATCATGAATATAAAATCGTGGGGTTGGATGCGCATCATCCGTTTGGTATTGGGTATCATTATTGTGATACAGGGTATCATGATGAAAGAATGGCTGTACATGATATTAGGAGGTTTCTTCACCTTGTTTGCCCTCATGAATGTAGGATGCTGCGGAACTTCGTGTACGGTTCCCCGTAATTCGGGGAATTCAAGCAAACCAGTTACATACGAGGAAATAAAATAACCGATAAAAACCACAAAATGCAAATTACATTTTCAGAACTGATTCAGGGAGAAAAACCCGTACTGGTTGATTTTTTTGCTACCTGGTGCGGCCCGTGCAGGATGATGTCGCCCATTTTGGAAGAAGTGAAATCAACCGTAGGTGACAGTGCGGTAATCATTAAAATAGATGTGGATAAAAGTCCTGATGCCGCAGCGGCTTATCACGTTCAAGGCGTTCCCACTTTAATGCTTTTCAAAAAAGGGAAAATAGTATGGCGTCAATCGGGAGTGGTACCGGCGGCTCAACTGAGTCAGATTATTTCACAACATCAGTAAGATGTAAAAAACACAATCAAATGAAACCGCATTATCAGGTGTTGATCATCGGTGGAGGAACTGCCGGAATCATGGTGGCTGCCCAACTTAAAAGAAAAGACAAACACATTTCAGTTGGTATCATTGAACCATCACCCGACCATTGGTATCAGGCAGCCTATACGCTGGTAGGTGCCGGAACATTTGATTTTAAAAAAACGAGAAGAGATACTGCTTCACTGATTCCGCGTGGGGTTGACTGGATTCAGGATTATGCCACCACCATTTTACCCAACGAACATCAGGTAGGCACGAAAAACGCAGGAAAAATACAGTATGACTATTTAGTAGTTGCACCCGGACTGGTGATGGATTATGCTGCTATGCCGGGTTTACAAGATGCACTGAAAACGGATATTGTATGCAGTAACTACACTGACCCGCAAAAAACCTGGAAGGTGCTTCAGGCATTCAAAGGCGGAAATGCATTGTTTACTCAACCCTCCACTCCTATTAAATGTGGTGGTGCTCCGCAAAAAATTTTATACCTGGCAGATGATTACTTCAGAAAATCAGGTGTGCGTAACCGTACGAATATGATTTATGCCACACCCGGCACGGTTATTTTTGGCACGAAGGAATTTGCTGACACACTCATGCAGGTAATCAACAGAAAGGAAATTGTGTTGAAATTATTTTATAACCCCGTTCAGGTGGATGCTGAGAAAAGAATTGTTTATTACGAATACAAAAAAGATACTCCGTGGGTTCCTACAGAAAATATCCACGAAATAATGGGCAGCGACCATCTGATACAAATGCCTTATGACATGTTGCACCTGGCGCCACCTCAGGCCGCTCCCGAATTTATTCGCCAGTCGGTATTAGCCATTCCGGATGGTGCAGGTAAAGGTTGGGTGGATGTGGATCCCGGAACACTGGAACACCAAAGATTTCCCAACGTGTATGCCTTGGGAGATGTAGCTTCATTGCCTACAGCAAAAACAGGTGCCGCTGTCAGGAAACAAGCACCAGTGGTAGTAGATCACATCATTCAATCTATACAAAGTAAAAAAAGCCACGCAACATATAGCGGCTATTCATCCTGCCCGTTAGTAACCGGTTATGGCAAGATGTTACTGGCAGAATTTAAGTATGGTAACGTGCGCGACAGTGATCCATTCCTTTCAAAATTCGTAGATACTACCAAGGAGCAATGGAGTATGTGGTTACTCAAAAAATATGGCCTTCCTTATCTATACTGGAATCAAATGATGAAAGGAAAAATGTGATTTATCTTTTTCCCTTTGGTGATTCCTTAATAACCACAACCGGCACTTTAAATTTCCACAACAATCGTTTGGTTTCGCTGGAATGGAATTCGAAAAAACCGTGATGCTTGGGCAATAACATCAGTTGTTGTGCATTATGCATCTCGAAATAACGATGCAAACCTTCTTCTACAATCTCATCATCAATAAACTGTACATCCGTTTCAATTCCTGGTAAGAGATTCCATAACGCCTTTACCTTTTCAATATCCGGCTTATTGGATGATTGATTTACATGCACTATATCCAAAGCACATCTATACAAAGTACAGTAACGTATTACAGCATCGGAAGGTAAACTGATGATACTGGTATCGAAATCAAAAGCCATGGCTATTTTCTGTACCGGCTCATATTGTACATCTTCTCCCACCACCACCAGCGGAACACTTAATTGTTTCAGCGATTCAAATACATTGCTCGAAAAGATGACCCGGGTGGCCGACTCCCGGGAAATTCCCATCACCACAATTTCAGGAGTAAAATTACGAATTGAGGTTTCTAATTGAAATCCGAGCGATCCCAATTCCACTTCAAGCCGGGCCTTTATATCCATCACTTCATTTAATGTAGCAGCCAGTTGTTGCAACCGCTGATACGCGTCATTCCGGAGCTGATCAAACATCTCTCCGGGCAAAGGAACAGGCGGAATACTCAATGGCACCGGAACAACATGCAATAAAATTAATGGAAGATCTAAATGCTTGGCCAGAGAGGCCGCGTAATAGGCTGCATTGTCGGATGCCTGTGAAAAATTAACGGGTGCTAAAATACAACTCATCGCTTCAAATTTTAAGGGATTAAAAAATGGAATGATTGAACGTTCGGAATCATTCCAACCGGTGCTCATCAAAGAAAACTTCATTCACTGGATGTATGTTCATCTCCAATGGTTTTAAAGTTAACACATCAAGAGCAAATGTATACCACATTTAACATCCTCAACACGAACGTGAAAATGGATTACAAACCGGAGTGCCTTTTATCAATTCCCTGCTATGCGCCTAAGGTATTGCCTGAACACCTCTTTATCCCAACGTGCAAACCTTCCCCTTTGTACTACAAGCGAGTTTTGATCAGGATAATTCAGATAATAATGAAAAGCAATCTTTCCTAAGGAATCCTGCCAGCCAATTTCTTGTCCGAATCTGAAATCATTCAACACTACTGTATCCCCGTACAACTCACCGGAATAATATCCCTGTGAAAATGATTTGAGTTGCTGCACCGCATCCTGATCCGGAAATGAATCCAGTAAAGCATCGTTACGTGAAAGGGTTCTCCACGAAAGCAGTTTTTGTTTGTCGAATACAGAACGATAACCTACTTTAAACGTCGTATCTTCCTTTACCACTACAAACCACAGCCATGATTGAAAAGGTGCAGGAGTTGAAAAATAATCATTGTACGGTATGCGTTGTTCAGCAAGTGACTTTTTTACATCACGGTTAATCTGCAATTTGTGGGCTACTGCGTACACAGTATATGCCATAGCCAAACCGATTCCCCAAGCCCACCATTTTCTTCTGGATGGATTACGTTTCCGTAACAAAATCAAGGCAAACATGGCTACCAATGGGCCAATGGTAAAAAATGGGTCGGCAACATACATCGTATTAAAAGAAAAGCGCAGGTTGCTGAAAGGTTCCAGCAATCCCACGCCGTAATTGTTAAACGTATCAATAAAAATGTGTGCTCCAACCGCTATATAAAAAAAGGCGAGCCATCTTTTAAAACCCAGCGCATGGGCAGCATGAAGCCAGGAGGCAAATGCTGCAATGATTGGTGTTACTAGTATCAAAAAAAGCAATGAGTGTGTAATGCCACGGTGTGCCAGTAAGTTATTCGTTTCGGATAACCACAACCCGGCTAAAAAATCAATATCCGGTAAACTATGTAACAGCATTCCCCACAACAGAGCCTTTCTGCCAAGCACTTTGCCGGCCATAGCTTCACCAATACATGCCCCAACTGCAATGTGTGTAAGAGAATCCATGCATTCTTTAATTCCAGCGTTGAATCACTATTCGTTTATGCTTTATTGTGTGCAATAAACAGGGGAAATGTCAGGTGCTCCAACAAGGTATCTGCCATGCTTTGTTTAAACCATCTTGAGACCATCCCCCTGCGATAGGCTCCCAGTACAATCAATGGTTTACCGGGCAACTGCTTCAGGTGTTCAATAATTTTAGGTTCTGCATAATCTCCTTTCACCACGGTATACACCGCCTTGGGAAAATGTCGCTTCATGAATTCCTTCATCAAACGATTATCCGGCACATGTGAAGTAGATTTTTCTTTCTTTACGGTAAGTACTTCCACATTTAAATCCTGATGCGCACCGATGAGGTAACTGTATTGTTTAATCGCAAATACTGATGAAGGCTCTCCGTCGAACAACATCACCGCATTGGTAACGGGTGTGTATTTCTTGTTCACCAGCAATACCGGACTTTCACTGCCGGATAAAAAATCACGGATGAATTCGGTGGGTGCTTTTTCTTTACTCAGGCTGAATGTTTCGTTGGCATCAATCACAACCAGATCTGCATAAATCGCTTCCTGCATTAAAGTTGGAAAAGCTACATCATTTTCTTTGTGGATGCTATGCTCAATACCCGCCTTTTTGCACACGGCCATAAACCTTTCGCGTGATGCTTTTCGTGTAGCTTCATCCTTCTTTTCCAGCACCGCAATTTGTTTCGTGGTTAAATTTTCACGGGTGATGGCTTTGTATCTGCTAAAACTCTGATAGGTAAAATCTTCCAGGAACAATCCTACCAAATGAGCCGGTTGTGATTTTGCAATCTGTACACTGTGTTGTAAGGTAGCTTCTGAGAATCTGAGTCCGTCGAATACTGCTAAAACTTTGATCATAATATTAAGGATGTGTGATGAATAAAGGTATATTAATTACATGTAAAATACTGTCGGCACCGCTTCTTTTAAAGAACCTCGAAATTTTGTTTCTTCCGAATGCACCAAAGGTAACCATTGCATTTTTTCTAGGCATCAGTTCAATCATCAGAGCGTTCTCCGCATCACCGTTTAATATCTTAAACGTGATGTTTGAATAGTGCTTTTTAAGTAATGTTTTCAGGTGCTCTTTAAAAGGAATATCCTCTTCTGTTTCCGGGGCGGTGAGGATGGTAACCGGTAAATCTTTAAACTGAGGGAAGAGATACGTAAATTGACGGATAGAATAAATGGATGAATATTTCCCGTTGTAGGTAAAAAACAATTCTTTTATTTCCTGCATATCATCCGGCATAACCAGCACCGGACATTTAGCTTTAGGTAATAGTTCAAGAATAAAATCGGATGGCACCCGGTCATCGGTTGCGCTAAAAGTAAGATTTGAGTGCACCAGCACCAGATCGGCGAATGTACTCTCCACCACCATTTGCTCAAGTGGTTCTCCGGCTCCCGAGCGAATGAGCAGATCAACCCCATTCTCCTCAGCACATTGTTGCAATAAGGCTGTGCCCGATTCAAAAAGTGTATTGCTTTCAGTAGTTATGGACGTATCGGCGATTGAGTATTCTCTGGTTGGGAACATAACATCATTCGAAAAAACCGGTAATGCATCCATCACGCGGGCTTCCATCAGTAATGCAGTAAGGGTACTGTTGTTCAGCCGGCTCAAATACGCCGGAAAGAAAAAATCTTCACGTTTAAATGTTACCGGGTTAACCAACCATAAAATGTTGTTCATGATTTTTTTATTTATGTGATATGAACATGGGTAAATGTTGATCGCTGATCAGCTGAGTCAGGAAACTTTTTTTGAACAATTGTGAAAAGGCGGAGCGGCCAAAGGAACCGGCCACAATCAGCGCGTCTTGTTGATTGTTCAGCCATCGAACCAAATCATCTCTCTCTTCAATATGTATCAATTGCATTTCCATATCCGGATAATGACGTAACACCAATTCACTGATTAATACCTGATCCGGCACATCTTTCACCTTGTCACCGGCATACACCAATACTGTCCGGCGCTTACTGAAATTTGGAAACAGATAGGCAAACTGCTTTATGGCAAATACAGAAGATTCACTGCCATCATAGGCCAGCAAAATCTTTTGAGGAAATTTACATTCATCCGGTAAAAGCAGAACGCCACATTCACTGTTACGAAGAATTTCCCTCAGGTATTCATTGGGTTGCTCACCAAATTGTTTATAAAAGTGTTCGCTGCTGATGATCATTAAATCTGCAAAACGGCTTTCCTTTTGTATGGCTTCAAATACCAATCCGTCGGTATTGCTCCTCACTGTATACAAAACACCATGCATATTACACCTCAGCTCAAAGTCTTTGATTGCCTTTTGTACTAGCCCGTCTTCAGCATCCACCGCCTCCGGTCCGCCCACATATGACGCCGCTGTCCCCGGTACTACAGGAAAAGACCAGAGTGCGGAGAAATCCATCGGACTCAAAAACACACCCGTTACAGAAACGGGAGTTAACTTATGCAACTCCAGTGCAAAATCCAACAATCCGGGCACATACATGGTTCCGTCGTATACCAATAATATCTTCTTCATAATTACTCAAGCTGAAATTAATCCTGTCACTGCATTTGAATGCTGACCAAACCGTTGTTTTGGAATGACATTCATCAACACATCCTTTCAAATTTAATGGAAGAATCTTAGAAAACCTGACCACCGAATATTTGATCAGGATTGTTCATGATAATTTCATTTTTGCTTTTATTACTTGAACGATTCATTTATATTTGCAACGCTTACCCATGGTTTCAATATGGGGACGCGTTTACCAAACTAACTGTGTATTTAGGAAAAGCCGTCTGTTTTCAGGCGGTTTTTTTATTAAAAAAGGGTTGCCTTTCAGCAACCCTTCAAGATGTTTTAACCTTTTTAATTCTTTACAACGGCAACGGTATCAATACCTGATCAATCTTATGCAGCACACCATTTAAATAATGCTGATCACTGGTTCCCAGCGGATCGGGTAACAATGGAGTTGCATTCAGTAAAATATTGGCCGGTGTAGGATTTTCAGCTCCCTTTACAGTAGCAGCTGTAGGGAATGGTGCACCCATGGTAACAGACAGGCCAATTCCAGGATGACTCGGAATCACCGTGTTCAACACAGTGGGAACGTTGGTTTGTGTTGTGGGGAAATTATTGGTGAAAGAACGGTTGATGGTAACGTGATAGACCACTATACCCTGAACTACCTGCGCCGTTAATACCGGAAACAAAGCGGGATTTTGGAATACTCCGGGTGTAGAAGCCAGAGCTGCTGCTTGAGTTGCCGCCGTTCCGGGAGGAACACCTTGTGCAATCAGTGCCTGCGTAATGGCGAGTGTTAAGATGTTTTGAAACGCCTGATCGGTTGGTGCGTATACAGTGAAGTTTGCGCCAATGTTCAGTAACAATCCCTGAAGATTGCCTACTGCCCCACCCTGATTGGTGGCACTATCTGCACGAAGTATTGCTGCCCTAAGGTATTCTAAATCAGTGTCAGTATCAATCCTATTCCACAGGTAACGCTGAGGTGGTGCAACCAGCGCGGCCGTATTATGGATATACCCATTTCCTGCCTCGCGATCAACCACGGTTGCCGGCACATTATTCACCCAGTTTCCATTGCGTGCAGATGGGAAAGTTGTTAACCGAAGCAGGCTGCTCACAGATGGTGCAGGATTCAGTAAACTAGGGTATTGAAAATTCGGGAAGGTGTTTCCGAACGAAGCAAAAGAAACTTTTTCCGGAACGATATTATAATTTACAATGGAGAATGCCTGCTGCGGTGTAATCTGTGTTTGTATGAATCCGGAGAACACTGCATCCGGTGCATTTAATGGAACCAATCCTCCGGAAAGAGCATTGATTGCCTGCTTCATGGCATTATTGTTCGGAACAAACATGGTGTATTGATGTCCGGGATCGTTAAGTGCTGTGGCCATACCGGCGCGTACCACCAATCTGTAGTACAGGCTGTCGTTATCGCTGGCATCCAGCACGGTGCCTAACATATCACCGGTGGGCACTTGAGGAACAATAGGTGCAAATCCTTCCGGATCTTTATTACACGATGTAACCAGCAAGGCGCCCGTAATCATTATGAGCAACCCTGATTTAATTTTTTGGTGTATGGTTAACATATACTGATATTTAAATGATTGAAGTTGGATTAATAGAGGTTATAGCCGAAACTCATGTAATACAATCCACCAATTTGTGCATTACCAATGGCATTGTAATAATATTGATTCAGCAAATTGTTGGCTCCTAATTTAATAATGGACTTTGATTTGGGCAGTTTCATGCTGATTTGCGCATCCAGCACATGGAAGGCAGGCACATCGCCACTGGCAAAATCACCCTGATAGAAGAAAGCATCCTGCCAGCGATACGTCACATTAAAACCAAATTTCTTTCCGCTTCCAAAACCGGTATTGGCAATACTTCCGTTGAAACGATATTTCGGAGCGTTAAAGAAAGACACAAATCCGTCCGGCACGTCGGTCAGGTTGTCTGAAGACGCATTCGCCGAAACAATGAAGTTGTATGGCAAACGGTAATCTAAACCTATACCAAAGCCATATGTTTTCACTTTATCCTGAATATTTACAGGAACAGAATAAATGGTTCCGTTGGCTGTATCTGACAATGCTATAGGGTCTCCGGTTTTGCTTTGAACCAGCAACGTTCGGGTGAGGAAATCTCTGTATTGTCCAAAGTAGCCATACACATCAATCAATAAACGATCGTTCAACTGCAACCCTTTAAAACCCACTTCGAATGTAGATACTGATTCAGGTTTGTAATCAACATTATCGAATGCAACTGCATTGCCGTTTCTCAAATCTTCTAAATAATAAACAGGATTGGAGTTAAAATTATAGAAATCACGGAAAGATTTATCGCCTCCTAATAATCTGGTATTTCCACCTACATTTAAATTAATCCATTGTTGTTGAGTGGAAGGGAATCGATATGCTGTTTGAAATGATAAACGGATATTATTGTTTTCAGCAACTTTATACAAGGCAGTTACACGTGGTGTAAACCTACCTTCAAAATCTCCTTGCTTATCATATCTACCGGAGGCGGTTAAGCGCAATTTATCATTTAAAAAATTTCTGCTGGCTTGAATATACGCTCCAATTTCATTGATTTTGATGTTTCCGGCTGAATCAGCAAACAACGTGCCCTCAGAATTCAAAACATACGTTTTGTAATTACCTCCTACTAAGATGTCAGCAAATTTTGATGTCCATTGCGATAAATTGTATTGTCCTTCAATCTGATACAAATCAGATTTATCAACAAATAAACCACCTTGTGGAATCGGTTTTTTACGTACCTGATCGAACAAGGCCTTAAATTCAGGGCTTCCCGGCATGGGCCTTCCCTGATCTGCCAGTTGACGGGCCGCATTGTGCGCATCCAAATCGGTTAAGCCAGCCAGTTTATTTGCTAGGAATGCCTGCGTATACTGCACATACCAATCACTTTGTTGTGGAGCAGGTGTTACGCCATCAGGACCATAAGAAATGGATCTCTTCCAGGCCTCGTTGGTTAAGCGGGTGGTTACAGTAGCATTGAATGATTGGCCGGCATTTTCCTGAGTGGTGAATGCTCTGATCATCCAGTTCTTGTTGTTCAATTCAATTTTATATTGACCAACTCGTAAATCTTTTAATGAGTAACGATCACTACCGGTGTACACGGTGTTTCCTGTACCCCAGTGACCGGCAATGATAGCCTCTGTGTTTGAGCTGATTTTGTAATTCAATGACCCGCCTAATTTAAAATTCAATGTAGTAGGATCGATTATATCAGCCTCACGGTAACCCGTACGTGAAACTCGGTTGGGTGATGTGGTTAAGGTGCTGATGTATTGAGCCAGAAACGGAGCTTGTGCCGCTATTCCCTGAAGAATCGGATTGATGTCTGCAGTTGTTTCATCTCCATATACATTGATACCATCGTAGTTGGGATCTGTTTCGCGGGTTCCGGCTTTAGGCTGACCTAATGTACCAATACGGTTGAAATTGCGTTCATCCATACCAATCCAATCTCTTGCCTGAATTAACTCAGAAGTAATTTTAAAGGCAAATTTATCAGACAATTTTTTAGCCCAGCGCAAACTCCAGTTGTGGTATGGAGAAGTAGGACGCTGACGGGCATCGGTGTGCATGATACCGGTTTTAATTTCAAAAGATAAGCCCTGGTATTTAAATGGATTCTTGCTGGTAATCAATAAGGTTCCGTTCATCCCACCCGGGCCATAGAGGGCAGAGGAGGCGCCCGGCAGTAATTCCATGTTATCTACATCCAGTTGGGTTAAACCCACCACACTACCTACGGAAAAATTCAAACCCGGGGCTTGGTTGTCCATCCCATCCATAATCTGGGTAAAACGAACGTTACCACTACCGGAGAAACCACGCGTACTGGGTGTTTTAAAAGTTAAGGAAGAGGTAACAACATCCACGCCTTTCAAATTCGACACCACGTCGTAATAGCTTGCGGCCGGTGCTGTACGTATGGTGGCTGCACTCACACGCTCTACCGATACCGGGGATTCCAAAATGCGTTCTGCCACACGGGTAGCAGACACTACAACCTCCTGTCCCAACACGTTGCTGGGCTCGAGGCTTACCGAGGCTACATCTGAAGCGCTGTTCACTACTAATTCTTTTTCCGTAAATCCTACCGATGAGAAAATCAGGGTTACCGGTAAGCTTTTCGTGGTCAGACTAAAATTTCCTTTA
>ENA-UOUJ01000644-UOUJ01000644.1-activated-sludge-metagenome-genome-assembly--contig:-NODE-644-length-21532-cov-3.886018_pt1 | contig 21532 bp, 21 predicted proteins | sample MGYA00249839_ERZ747224 | MGnify/ENA primary metagenome ERZ747224 (study PRJEB28782, sample SAMN03220277) | activated sludge metagenome | biome: wastewater; feature: sewage sludge; material...
CAACGCGCCGATCCAGGGGGCGGCGGCCGACATCATCCGCCGCGCCATGATCCGCATGCCCGAGGCCATCGCGCATCTGCCTGCGACGATGCTGCTGCAGGTCCACGACGAACTGGTGTTCGAGGCCGACGAAGGCGCCGTGGACGACCTGATTGCCATCGCGCGCGAGGTGATGGAGGGCGCGGCCATGCCTGCGGTCGAACTGTCGGTGCCGCTGGTGGTCGATGCGGGCCAGGGCCGGACCTGGGCTGAGGCGCACTGAGGGGGGCGGGGCATGGGCCATTCTCATTCCGGCCACTCTCACGCGGGACATTCCCATGCCGGTCATTCGCATGGCACCGATCTGGGCGACCGCGCGCTGCTGTGGGCGGTCGTCATCAATCTGGGCCTGACGGGGGCGCAGGTTCTGGGCGGGCTGTGGGCCGATTCCGTGGCGCTGGTCGCGGACGGCATACACAACCTGTCGGACGCGCTGGCCTTGGTGCTGGCCTTCGGCGCGCGCAGGCTGGCCCGCCGCGCCGCCAGCCCGGCGATGAGCTTCGGCTGGGGCCGGGCTGAAATCGTCGCGGCCTTCGTCAACTATCTGGCGCTGATCGCGGTGTCGCTGTGGCTGCTGGCCGAGGCTTTCGGGCGCCTGGCCGATCCTCCGGCGGTCGAGGGCTGGACCGTGGTCATCCTGGCGGCGCTGGCGCTGGTCATCGACCTGGGCACCGCCTGGCTGACGGCGCGGCTGGCGCGGGAAAGCGTCAATGTCCGCGCAGCCTATCTGCACAATCTGGCCGATGCGGGCGTCTCGGTCGCGGTGATGATCGGAGGCGTCCTGATCCTGACCTTCGGCTGGCGGATCGCGGACCCGATCCTGACCATCCTGATCTCGGTCGTGATCCTGTGGCACATCCGCGGCGACCTGGGGCCGATCCTGCGGATGCTGATGCTGGGCGCGCCCGCGGGGGTGGACGACACGGCCCTGCGCGCGGCCATCGTCGCGGTGCCCGGCGTGGCGGGCGTCCATCACCTGCATCTGTGGCAGATCGACGAACGCCGCCTGTCGGCAGAGATGCATCTGGTGGTGGGTGCGGGCGCGGACCCGCACATGACGCTGCGCGCGGTCAAGGTGGTGCTGGCCGAACGCTTCGGCATCCCCCATTCCACCATCGAGGTCGAGACGCCCGACAGCGGCTGCGCCGATCCTGTCCTGTGCGACACTGAACCGGCGCAGGACCATGACGACGGCGGTCACGACCATGCGGACCACGACCATGCGGACCCGCCGGGCGGGCGCCCCTGACGGGCGGGCCGTCAGTGGTCGTGATCGACGAAGCCCGGCTCCAGCATGAAGCGCTTGTCGCAATAGCCGCAATCGACATAGCCCACATCGGGCGAGATCATCATCCAGACGCGGGGATGGCCCAGGCCCCGCGCCTCGTCCCCCGTGCAGGCGACCTTCAGCGCCCGGACCATCTCGACCTCGGGGGCGGGCAGCGGCTCGGCCGCCGGATCCTGGTTGGTGGACAGCGAGACTTCGGTCGGCATCGCATGGGGCGTGACGGAGGACATCGGCGGGCTCTCTTGTGCTGGCGGCGAAAGGCGGGTTTAACGGCCCCGCTATTCTAGCCATCCCGCCCCGGCAGACAAGCCGCGGCCTCGAACAGGGGCGCGTCCATGACCCGGTTGCCCGACCATGCCATCCGCATCACCGACCTGCGCAAGACCTATCCCGCGCAAGGGCACGTCCCGCCGAAAGAGGCGCTGAAGGGCGTCAGCCTGAACATTCCCCGCGGGTCGATCTTCGGCCTGCTGGGGCCGAACGGGGCGGGGAAATCGACGATCATCAACATCATGGCGGGGCTTGTGAACAAGACCTCGGGCCGGGTCGAAATCTGGGGCTTCGACCAGGACGTGAATCCGCGCCAGTCCCGCGCGGCCATCGGCGTCATGCCGCAGGAACTGAATATCGACCCCTTCTTCACCCCGCGTGCGAGCCTTGAGGTGCAGGCGGGCCTGTATGGCGTGCCCAAGGCCGACCGCTGGACCGACGAGGTGCTGGAACTCGTCGGGCTGACCGCGCAGGCCGAAAGCTATACCCGCCAGCTCTCGGGCGGGATGAAGCGGCGGCTGCTGTTGGCCAAGGCGCTGGTCCACCGCCCGCGCATCCTGGTGCTGGACGAACCGACCGCCGGCGTGGACATCGGCCTGCGCGAGATGCTGTGGGCCAATGTCCGCCGCCTGAACGAACAGGGCATGACGATCATCCTGACCACGCATTACCTGGAGGAAGCCGAGGAGATGTGCGACCGCATCGCCATCATCAACCACGGCGAACTGGTGGTCGAGGACCGCACCTGCGACCTGCTGGCGCGGCGCGGCACCAAGACGCTGCTGATCGACCCCGGCGAATGGCGGGGCGCAATGCCCCCACTTCCCGCAGGGGTCGAGGCGGCGCGGCGCGGCGATGGGCAGATCGCGCTGACCTATGCGCCGGGGCTGATGCAGGCCGACCGCATCATCGACAGCCTGCGCGGGGCAGGGGTGCCGATCGTCGATGTGGCCAGCGAACAGGCCGACCTGCAGGAGGTGTTCCTGGCCCTGACCCGCCGCCCCTGAGGAGGCATCAGTCCCGCGACAGCATCCGGCCCAGCGGGCGCCCGCCCAGCAGATGCAGGTGGAAATGCGGCACCTCCTGCACGCCATGTTCGCCCGTGTTGGTGATGGCGCGGAAGCCTTCGCCGCCTTCGGCCAGCGAGATGCCCTGTTCGCGGGCGACGCGGGCAACCAGCCGGTTGAAATCCACGATTTCCGCGTCCAGGGCATTGGCCGCAAAATCGTCATAGCTGACGTATTTCCCCCTGGGGATCACCAGCACATGCACCGGCGCCTGCGGGCGGATGTCGCGGAAGGCCAGCGCGTGTTCGCTTTCCGCCACCGTGTCGTTCGGGATCTCGCCGCGCAGGATGCGGGCGAAGATGTTCTGGTCGTCATAAGCCATGACAGTCTCCTCAGTCGTCGAACAGGTAATCGGTTCCGGCCAGGATATGCGCGGTGTCGGCATCCACTTCCAGAATACGCTGCAGGGCAGCGGCATTCGCCTTGGTCGGGGCAGCTTTCGAGATGGTTTCGAAATCCTCGACATCCAGATCGCGGACCCGCTCGGCCTCCTGCTCCAGGTCGTTGCGGACCATCGGGATCAACTGGTCCACATGGTCGGGCGAACTGTGCGCCCCCGCCAGTCCCACGCGGTGGATATGGCCGCGCACATAGTCGTCGTCGAAATCGGATTCGATCAGCAGCAGCCGCGATTCCGCCGCATCGCCCAGGAAATCCTGGATCAGCCCCAGCGCCGCCGGGTCCAGGCAGATCGCCAGGCATCTCGAGTCGAACTGTTCGAACAGCATCCGCACCAGCGCGCGGCGGTGGCGCTCGCGCTTGGCCAGCGTGGTTTCGGTGCCGCCCATGTCGGGCAGCTCGGCCTCCAGTTCGTTGAACAGGTAATTCACCGCCGGAATGCCGGTGTGCAGGCGGATGGCCGCGGTCAGGCGCTTGGCCACGTGCCATTTCTTGGCCACGATCATCACCAGCGTGCGCCCGCGGCCCAGACTGCCCTCGGCCTCCCAGAAGCGCTGGCCGAAGCGGCGGCCGATCCTGCCGCGCCGGGTCAGATAGCGATAAAGGTCCGCCGCCTCGTTGGCGATGGGAAAGCTGGTCGTGTCCTCCTGCCACAGTGCCCCCAGCCGACGGCGCAGGGCGATGGCCTCGGCGCTGATCTTGCGGGCGAACAGGTAATCCTGCCGCAAGAGCAGGTCGTAGTGATCGTTATAGAAGGTGACGGGCATCCCGTAGTCGGTGAACATCAGGAAGGTCAGCGTGCGCGACCTGATTTCCCGGCGCGGCACCACATGGGGCACGAGGGTCTGGAAGAACGTCTCGTCCGGGATCCAGGTGGTGGCAAAGAAGCGCACCACATCGGGGCGCGCCTCGCAGAAGGCCAGCACCTTCTCGACAGTCTGGCGGCGCAGGCACCACCATTGCGATCCGATCATCACCCGGATGTCGGCGGGCACCTGCCGGGTCAGGCCCAGCCATTTCTGCAGTTCGTAAAGCGCATAGAACCGCCGCTTCTGCGTGCGCTCGTTGAACCAGAAGCGATAGATCAGCCGTTCTTCCTTGAAGCCGGTCTTGATCCAGTCGCTTTCGAAGAAGTCGAAGTTCTCGATATAGTCGAGGTCCTCGGCATCCAGGAAATCATGGGCATGACGGGCCGACTTGATCGGCATGCAGTCGCCCGACAGCATGTAGAAATGCGTGGCCGCCGGGAATGCCGCGACCGCGGCCCGCACGGCCTCCAGCGTGGCCGCGACAAGCGACCATTCTCCCCACCCGCATCTGATCCGCCGTGCCGCGAAGACGACATTGCGGTCCGGAGACAGGGCGCGGTGGACCGCCTGAAAGTCGGAGGCGCTGGCGCGCGCGTCGAAATGGATCGCGACGTAATCGCCCGATCCGGTCAGCCGCCGGGCCTGGGCGATGATGCCCTTGGGGTCCTTGTGGCACAGAAGGATGAATGCGATCCGGGCCATCGTCCGCTCTCTTGCCGCAATCTGTCGCAACAATACCCAAAACTGGGCCGGTCCATGTTGAAACCGGGCCCGCGATTTGCTTTGTGTCCTTCACTATTTCGGCCGTGGGGGCAACCCGCTGGATGTTCCTTCCGCGGCTTCTGTTGAAAGGTTTCGATCCATGGGTTTTCCCGGCACCTGGATGACGGAAAGCCAGAGCATGGCTTACCGCGTCGTGCCCAAATGCGCCTGTTCGACCATCGGACAGATCATGTTCCATTCCGACCACGGCCGCTATTTCGACGGCGACATCCATGACGCCAAGGCCGGCCTGCACAAGTGGAGCCAGGACGAAAGCCAGCCGCTGATCGAAGCGGCGGTGCGAGAGCATCGGCCGCTGACCTTCACCTGCGTGCGCAACCCCTATGCGCGCATCCTGTCGTCCTTTTTCGACAAGATCGCGGGCATCCAGCGCAACGGCAAGCGCTATCGCGGCAATCTGGTGCCGCAGCTGATGCAGCGTTACGGGGTCGAGGTCGGCAGCCCCGAGGACAATTTCGACTTCGACCAGATCGCGTCCTTCCGCCGGTTCCTGCTGTTCGCGCGCGACACGATCCGCTGGCGCCGCCCGATGGAGCCGGACATCCATTGGTCGGCCATGTCGGGCCATGTCGCGACCTTCATCGCCAATGGCGGCCGTTACGACCAGATCTTCTTCACCGAGAAGTTCAACGAGGGCATGCAGAAGGTGCTGGATGCGGTCGAGACCCCGGTCAGGGTCGATCTGGCCGCGGTGCCGCGCTTCAACGAATCGGAAGGCCACGGGCCAAAGCGGGCGCACAAGGTCAGCGACTATTTCGACGACCTGTCGCGGCACCTGATCTGGGAAATCTACAAGAAGGATTTCCAGCTGTTCCGCTATGACTTCGACGACCCCGACAACAAGATGCCCAAGGGCGAGGTCGATCTGGACGCGGTCCACGCGAAACTGGGCCGCTGATCCGGCGGTTCATCCGGCCGTGAAAAAGGCCCGGCCGCACGAAGGGTGCGCCGGGCCTTTCATCTTGCTGAAAATATCCCGTGGTCCGGCAGGGCAGCCCGGTCAGATCGCCGGGCTGTGGCCCTTGGCCTCCATGTCATAGGCGTCGAACTGCCGCGCGATGATCCGCGTCAGCGGGCGCCCCGCTTCGGGAATCGACAGGCCCGCGCCGCTGACGGCCACCATGTCGCCGAACTGCGCCTTGATCGGGGCGAACAGCGCCGCAAGCGTTGCGGGCGTGAAGCCGTGGTCGCGGATGAATTCGTCCGCGCGGATTTCAAAATCGCACATCAGCGCCTCGATCATGCGGGCGCGCCAGATGTCCTCGGGTGAAAAGACATGGCCGCGGGTGGTGGAAAAGCGCCCGTCGCGGATCTTGCCCACATGCGCGCCCGTCGCGGGCGCGTTCTGCGCGTAACCCTGCGGAAAGCGCGAGATCGAGGACGCGCCCATGCCGACCAGCACCTGCGCCTGGTCGTCGGTATAGCCCTGGAAGTTGCGGCGCAGCAGGCCCGCCTTCTGCGCGGTGGCAAGGCCATCGCCGGGGCGGGCGAAATGGTCGATGCCGATCTCGTCGTATCCGTCGGCCACGAACAGGTCGCGCGCGACCTCGAACAGGCGCAGCCGGGCATGGGCGTCGGGCAGGGCGTCTTCCGGGATCATCACCTGGCGCTTGGCCATCCACGGCACATGGGCATAGCCGTAAAGCGCCACCCGGTCGGGCGACAGCGCCAGCAGCTTCTGCACCGATTCGGCGATGCGTTCCGGCGTCTGGTGGGGCAGGCCATAAAGCAGGTCGGTGTTCAGGCTGGCGATGCCGCGCTCGCGGATCATGCGCACCGCCTGTGCCGTGATCTCGAAGCTCTGGTCGCGGCCGATGGTCTTCTGGATGGCGGGGTCGAAGTCCTGCACCCCGATCGAGGCCCGCGTCAGCCCCGATTCGGCCAGCGCGTCCATCCGCGCCTCGTCGATCTCGTTGGGGTCGATCTCGACAGAGAACTCGGCCCCTTCCGCCAGCGGGAAGGCGTCGAAGACCGCGCCCGCCACGCGCCGCATCATGTCGGGCGGCATCAGTGTCGGCGTGCCGCCACCCCAGTGCAGGCGCGACAGGCGCACGCTGGGGGCGAGGTTCGCCTTGAGCAGCTCCAGTTCGGCCAGCAGGATGTCGGCATAGGCGCGTACCGGCGCGTCCGACTGCGTGCCCTGCGTGCGGCAGGCGCAGAACCAGCACAGCCTGCGGCAGAACGGCACATGCATGTAGAGCGAGATCGCCGCGCCCTCGGGGATCGCCCGCACCCAGCGGGTGAAATCGTCCGGCCCCACCGTCGGCTTGAAATGCGGTGCGGTGGGATAGCTGGTATAGCGGGGGACACGTGCGTCGAACAGCCCCAGCCGTGTGAGTTGCGATTCCTGTTCCATGGCCCTAGCTTGTGCATTGGAAAGCGCGGACGAGCATTGACCCAAATCAAGACCATATCCGCGGATGAGGTTCATCCGCTGCAGGGCGCCTGCGAGGATTGTCCCATCCGCTATCGCGCAGTCTGCGCGACCTGCGAATCCGACGATCTCGCACGGCTGGAAACCACCAAATATTATCGCCGCTATGACGCGGGACAGCCGGTCGTGTGGTCGGGGGACCGGATGGACTTCGTGGCCTCGGTCGTCTCGGGCGTGGCCAGCCTGACCCAGACGATGGAGGACGGGCGCACCCAGATGGTGGGGCTGCTGCTGCCGTCCGACTTCCTGGGCCGTCCGGGCCGGGGCACGGCGCCCTATACCGTGACCGCGATATCGGAACTGCTGCTGTGCTGCTTCCGCCGCCGTCCCTTCGAAGAGATGATGAACCGCACCCCCCGCATCGCGGCGCGGCTGCTGGACATGACGCTGGACGAACTGGACGCGGCACGGGAATGGCTGCTGCTGCTGGGGCGCAAGTCGGCGCGGGAAAAGATCGCCTCGTTCCTGGCGATCCTGGCCCGGCGCGAGGCCGCGCTGCGCCATTCCCGCCCCGAGGGCAGGATCGAGATCGACCTGCCGCTGACGCGCGAGGCGATGGCCGATTACCTGGGGCTGACGCTGGAAACCGTCAGCCGGCAGATGTCGGCGCTGAAACGCGATGGCGTGATCGAACTGGGCGGCAAGCGCCGGGTGACCGTGCCCGATTTTGCCGGACTCGTCGCCGAAAGCGGAGACGACGCGGACGGCGGCCCGCTGAGCTGAGGGACCGCGGGGCAGGGGCGGGCTCTCCGCCCCTGTGGCCGGGCCGGCGCCTCAGCGCGCCATCAGCAGCGGCACCTGCGCATGTTCCAGCATCCGCCGCGTGGTCCCCCCCATGATCGCCTCGCGGAAGCGCGACTTGCCATAGGCGCCCATCACGATCAGATCCGCGCCGGTTTCGGTGGCGCGGCGGTTCAGCACCTCGCTGATCGTGGGCAGGGTGCGGGCGAGGACGGCGATTTCGGCCTTGACCCCGTGGCGTGTCAGCATCTGGCACAGCGCCCCGCCGGGGTCCGACCGTTCCGGCCCGTGGGGCGAGGGGTCGATGACGGTGATCTCGACCTGATCGGCCGCCTTCAGCAGCGGCAGCGCCTTGCGCACGGCGTGCAATGCCTCGTCCGACTGGTTCCAGGCGACCATCACCCGCCGGCCCGACTGCGCGATGGCCGTCTCGTTGCCGGGCAGGACCAGCACGGGGATGCCGCCCGCGAACAGCGCAGCCTCGATCACCGCCTCGGTATCGGGCTGGGCGCGGCTGCCATAGGGTTTGGCCAGCACCGCCAGATCGGTAAAGCGCGCCCGCATCCCGATCAGGCCGGACACGCCGCCCATCTGGGCAACCGCGCTTTCGACCGACCAGCGGATGTCCTCGTTCCCCATGCGCTGGCGGATCTCCTGCTCCAGCGCCGATGCCGCAGCCATGGCCCGGTCGATGGCGTCCTGGAAGACATAGGCCGAGGCGCCGGCATAGTAATAGCCGGTCTGCGTATGATCGACGCCCAGGCAGAAGATCTCCAGATGCGCGTCCTCTCGCCGGGCCAGCGCGATGGCGGCGTCAAGCTGGGCCGTCTGCCCCGGCTGCGTCACCACGGTGAGAATCGTCTTGTAGCCCATGTCCCGGTCTCCTTCTTGGCGCGGCTGGCCGCAGGCTTGGCGCGGCTGGCCGCAGGATACGCGCCCGCCACGATCCGCGCGGGGCGACACTACGCCGCAGCATGGCCGGGGTTTGTTGACCCAAGTCAAGGATTCATCAAATGTGCTGCCATTACGGATACGCGCGAACAGGTCCCCCGACGCGGCAACGCGATTCGGCGGGCCTGTACAGGACATAGGGATGCGAAACAGATGCGGGATACCTTCAAGCTGATCGTGCTTGGCGCCGTCGCGGTCTTTGCCGCGATCGCGGCCAACTATGCGCACGATCTGGCCTATATGGTGAACGCGCTCATGGTGATGCTGGCCGCGGGCCTGACGTTCATGTGGGTGCTGCGGAACATGGAGGCGGGTCATGCCGCCCCCGACCAGAACGAATACATGGACGGCGTGGTGCGGGCGGGTGTGATCGCCACCGCGGGATGGGGCGTGGTCGGCTTTCTGGTCGGCGTCATCATCGCGGCCCAGCAGGCCTGGCCGTCGCTGAACCTGTCCGACCTGACGCAGGGCTATACCAACTTCGGCAAGCTGCGGCCGCTGCACACCAGCGCCGTCATCTTCGCCTTCGGCGGCAACGCGCTGATCGCGACCTCGTTCTATGTGGTGCAGCGCACCTCGGCCGCGCGGCTGTGGGGCGGCAATGCGGCCTGGTTCGTGTTCTGGGGCTATCAGCTGTTCATCCTGCTGGCCGCCAGCGGCTATATCCTGGGCGCCACCCATTCCAAGGAATATGCCGAACCCGAATGGTATGTGGACTGGTGGCTGACCATCGTCTGGGTCACCTATCTGGCCGTGTTCCTGGGCACGATCATGAGGCGGCGCGAACCCCACATCTATGTGGCCAACTGGTTCTATCTGTCCTTTATCGTGACCATCGCGATGCTGCACATCGTCAACAACCTGGCGGTCCCGGTCAGCTTCTTCGGGTCGAAATCGGTGCAGCTGTTCGGCGGCGTGCAGGACGCGATGACGCAGTGGTGGTACGGCCACAACGCGGTGGGCTTCCTGCTGACCGCGGGCTTCCTGGGGATGATGTACTATTTCATCCCGAAACAGGCAGAACGTCCGGTCTATTCCTACAAGCTGTCGATCATCCACTTCTGGGCCCTGATCTTCATGTATATCTGGGCCGGCCCGCATCACCTGCATTACACCGCGCTGCCCGAATGGGCCGCGACCCTGGGAATGGTGTTCTCGATCATGCTGTGGATGCCCTCGTGGGGCGGCATGATCAACGGGCTGATGACGCTGTCGGGAGCCTGGGACAAGCTGCGCACCGACCCGATCATCCGCATGATGGTGGTGGCGGTTGGCTTCTATGGCATGGCCACCTTCGAGGGGCCGATGATGTCGATCAAGGCCGTGAACTCGCTGTCGCATTATACCGACTGGACCATCGGCCATGTCCATTCCGGCGCGCTGGGCTGGAACGGCATGATCACCTTCGGCGCGCTTTATTATCTGACCCCCCGGCTGTGGGGGCGTGAACGCCTGTATTCGCTGTCGGCGGTCAGCTGGCACTTCTGGCTCGCGACGATCGGGCTGGTGCTCTATGCCTCGTCGATGTGGGTGTCGGGCATCATGCAGGGCCTGATGTGGCGCGAGGTGGACGCCCAGGGCTTCCTGGTCAACGCCTTCGCCGACACGGTCATCGCCAAATATCCGATGCTGATCGTGCGGACGCTGGGGGGCGTGTTCTATCTGGCCGGGGGCGTGATCATGTGCTGGAACCTCTGGGCCACGGTGGCGCGCCAGCCGCGCACCGCCGAAGTCCGCATCGCCGTGCCGGCCGAATAAGGAAAGGGACCCGACATGGCCATTCTGGACCGCCACAAGATCCTGGAAAAGAACGCGACCCTGCTGCTGGTCTTTTCCTTCCTGGTCGTCACCATCGGCGGCATCGTGGAAATCGCGCCGCTGTTCTATCTGGAAAACACCATCGAGAAGGTGGAGGGCGTTCGCCCCTATACGCCGCTGGAACTGACCGGCCGCGACATCTATGTCCGCGAGGGCTGCTATGTCTGCCACAGCCAGATGATCCGCCCCATGCGGGACGAGGTCGAACGCTATGGCCATTACAGCCTTGCCGCGGAATCGATGTACGACCATCCGTTCCAGTGGGGGTCGAAACGCACCGGGCCGGACCTGGCCCGGGTGGGCGGGCGCTATTCGGACGAATGGCATATCGACCACATGAACGACCCGCGTTCGGTCGTACCGGAATCGATCATGCCCGCCTATGGCTTCCTGCGCTCGCGCATGATCGAGCCCGAGCATATCCAGTTGCGGCTGACCGCCGACCGCCGGGTGGGCGTGCCCTATTCCGACGAGATGGTGGCCGAGGCGCGCGCCGACTTCATGGCGCAGGCGGACCCCGATGCGGATGCCTCGGGCCTGCAGGAACGTTATCCGGGCGCCCAGCAGCGCAACTTCGACCGCCAGGCCGGGGTGACGGAAATGGACGCGCTGATCGCCTATCTGCAGGTGCTGGGGACGATGGTGGACTTCTCGACCTTCCAGCCCGACCCGACGCGATAAGGGGCGGGGAGGAGTGGACCGTTATTCCTTCCTGCGACAGCTGGCCGACAGCTGGGTGCTGCTGATCCTGGTGCTGATCTTCGTGGGCGTGATCGCCTTCATCTGGCGCCCCGGATCCCGCCGCATCCAGCAGGACGCCGCCGAGAGCATCTTCCGCAACGAGACGAAACCCGCGCCCGAAGAGCCGTCACCGACGGACGAAAGAAAGGTCAAGTGATGGCCGACCAGAACGACGACAAACCGCATCCGACGCCGCGCGACCGCGAAGCGGCCGAAAACCTGCATGTCGATGCGAACGATCCGCACGAAAGCCCGGCCAACCCCGACAACCGCATCGGGCTGGACCGGATGGCGGCCGACGAGGAAAACCGTCGGCAGATCCTGGAAAACGCGCCCGAGCATACCCTGGGCACCACGCCGGCGCAGCGCACGCCCCGCAAGGCTGACCGCCGCGCCGCCAGGATGGTGACCGAGGTGAAATCGACCGGCCACAGCTGGGACGGGATCGAGGAATACGACAATCCGCTGCCGCGCTGGTGGCTGTGGACCTTTTACGCCACGATCATCTGGGCCGTGGGCTATGTCATCGCCTATCCGGCCATCCCGCTGGTGACCAAGGCGACCGAGGGGCTGCTGGGCCGCACCACCCGCAACGAGGTCGCGGCCGAGATCCGGCGCTTCGACGAGGCGAATGCCCCGATCCAGACCCGCCTGGCCTCGGTCGAACTGGACACGATCAAGGACGACCCGGACCTGCTGAACTATGCCAACAATGCGGGTGCGGCGATCTTCCGCACCTATTGCGCGCAGTGCCACGGCTCGGGCGCGGCGGGCAATCCGGGCTATCCGAACCTGCTGGACAACGACTGGCTGTGGGGCGGCACGATGGACGACATCCACACCACCGTGCTGCATGGCATCCGCAGCCCGGAAGACGCCGACACTCGGTTTTCCGAAATGCCCAAGTTCGGGGTGGATGGGCTGCTGGACAGCGAGCAGATCGAGCAGGTGACGGACTATGTCCTGTCCTTGTCCGATCAGGCCCATGACGCGGCGCGGGCCGAGGCAGGCGCGACGGTGTTTGCCGACAACTGCTCCTCGTGCCATGCCGAGGACGGGACCGGCGACCGCACGCAGGGGGCACCCAACCTGGCCGATGCCGTATGGCTCTACAACAGGAACGGACAGGCCGACCGTGCGACGATCACCCGGATCATCCATGACGGTCCTTATGGCGTGATGCCCTCGTGGAGCGATCGCCTGTCCGAGGCGGAAATCCGCGCCGTGGCCACCTATGTCCATGGTCTGGGCGGCGGGGAATGAGTCCCTGTCCCTGAGTGAAGAATCCGCGGCCGCACCTCTTGCGGCCCGGAGGGTGCCGGCCCCCGTCCTGTTCGCGCGTTTCCAGGGGGCCGGCGCTTTCTTTTCCCGGCGGCATGGCCGCGATGCAAGTGCGGCGTGACAGGGGGTGCGACAAATCGGCCCATGCGTGCCATATTCACCCGTGACTATATGACGGGTTCAGCTTTGATCCACGCCGTTGCCCGCAGGCCGTTGCACCGCCCCGCTGCCTGCGCTTCAGGAGTCCGGCATGTCCACTGTCGAACATGAACCGCCACGGCTTTATGCCGCCCGCGAACCGATCTTTCCCCGCCGGGTCCGCGGCCCCTTCAGGAACCTGAAGTGGGCGATCATGGCCGTGACGCTGGCGATCTATTACATCACGCCGTGGATCCGGTGGGACCGCGGGCCGGGGATGCCGGATCAGGCGGTGCTGGTCGATCTGGCGAACCGGCGCTTCTTCTTCTTCTGGATCGAGATCTGGCCGCACGAATTCTATTTCGTGGCCGGGCTTCTGGTCATGGCGGGGCTGGGACTGTTCCTGTTCACCTCGGCCCTGGGGCGGGTCTGGTGCGGCTATGCCTGTCCGCAGACGGTCTGGACCGATCTGTTCATGATGGTCGAGCGCTGGGTCGAGGGCGACCGCAACGCGCGCATCCGGCTTTACGACCAGCCGTGGGACGCGCGGAAGGTCCGGCTGCGCGCGACCAAATGGGCGCTGTGGCTGCTGATCGGTGTGCTGACCGGGGGCGCCTGGGTATTCTATTTCGCCGATGCGCCGACGCTGCTGCATGATCTGGTGACAGGCAACGCCCATCTCGTTGCCTATACCACCATCGCGATCATGACCGCGACGACCTTCTTTTTCGGCGGCTTCGCCCGCGAGCAGATCTGCATCTATGCCTGCCCCTGGCCGCGCATCCAGGGCGCCATGATGGACGAGGACACGCTGACCGTCGCCTATCGCGAATGGCGGGGCGAGCCGCGCGGCAAGATCGCCAAGGGCCAGCCCACCAAGTCCGACGTGCCGCCCGGTCTCAAGGGCGACTGCATCGACTGCCTGGCCTGCGTGAACGTCTGCCCGATGGGGATCGACATCCGCGAGGGGCAGCAACTGGAATGCATCACCTGCGCGCTGTGCATCGACGCCTGCGACGACGTGATGGCGAAAATCGGCAAGCCGCGCGGGCTGATCGACTATATGGCGCTGAAGGACGAGCGGGCCGAGAAGGTCGGCAACGAAGGCACGTCCCTGTGGCGTCATGTGCTGCGGCCGCGCACGCTTCTGTATTTCACGCTGTGGGCCGGGATCGGGGTCGGGCTGCTGGTGGCGCTGTTCGTGCGGTCGCCCTATGATCTGAACGTCTCGCCGGTGCGCAACCCGCTGTATGTCACGATGTCCGACGGCTCGATCCGCAACAGCTATGAATTGCGCCTGCGCAACAAGCAGGGCGAACAGAAGACCTTCACCGTGGGGGTCGAGGGACCCGAGGGGACCGCCGTGCCGGGGCTGGGCCTGACCCTGGAAGGCGCGCAGGACACCGTCAGCGTGGCCGCCGACGCCACGCATGGACAGCGCGTCTATCTGACCGTCGCGCCGGATTCGCCGCTGGCGGCTGCGGGCCAGACCGAACTGACCTTCTGGATTCAGGACGCGGAGGAAGGTCGCCGCGCCTCGGTCGAGACGGTTTTCCATGGAAAGGGGCGTCAGGATGGCTCGTGAGCTGACCGGCCGGCATGTGCTGGCGATCACGCTGGCCGCCTTCGGGGTGGTGATCGCGGTCAATGTGCTGCTGGCCGTCAAGGCGGTCGGCACCTTTCCGGGGCTCGAGGTCGCCAACAGCTATGTCGCCTCGCAGCAGTTCGACCGGGACCGCGCCTCGCAGGATGCGCTGGGCTGGACGGTGACCGCCGATTATGCCGACGGGGAAATGACCCTGATGATCCGGGACCGGGACGGCAATCCGGCGCGGGTGCGGTCGCTGTCGGCCACCATCGGCCGCCCCACCCATGTGCGCGACGACCGAACGCCCCGCTTCACCTGGCGCGACGGGCTGTTCCGGGCGCCGCTGGTGCTGGGATCGGGGATCTGGAACATCCATCTGACCGCAATTGCCTCGGACGGGACGGAATTCCGGCAGCGCATCGATCATTACAACGGCAGCCGGGTGGAATGATGACCGAAGCGCGCACCGACATCGGAAGCTCGGACCATGACCTGCGGCTCAGCGCCTGCCCGGCCTGCGATGCGGCCCCCCTGGCCGAACGCATCGCCCAGCGTGCGGTGAAAACCGGCGAACTGGTCCTGTCGCTGCCGACCGTCCATTGCGCGACCTGCATCACCGATGTCGAACGTGCGCTTGCCGCGGTGCCGGGCGTCTGGTCTGCGCGGGTCAATCTGTCGCTGCGCCGCGTCAGCATCGAGGCGCCGGGGCTTGCAGCCCATGACCTGATTCCGGTGCTGGACCGGATCGGATACGAGGCGCACGAACTTGACCCGGCTGCTCTGAGCGCGACCGCCGCCGACCGGCAGGGGCGCGATATCCTGATGCGGATCGGGGTGTCGGGCTTTGCGATGATGAACATCATGATCCTGTCGGTGGCGGTCTGGTCGGGCGCCGAGGCCGCGACGCGGGATCTGTTCCACTGGATTTCCGGCGCCATCGCGCTGCCCACGGTGGCATTCGCCGGCAGGCCTTTCTTTGCCAGCGCGTGGCGCGCCCTGCGGGCGGGGCGGTTGGGGATGGATGTGCCGATCTCGCTGGCGCTGATTCTGGCCAGCGCGATTTCGGTGTTCGAGACCGCGCAGGGCGGCCGCCACGCCTATTTCGACGCGGCGGTGATGCTGTGCTTTTTCCTGCTGGTCGGGCGCTATCTCGATTACCGCACCCGCGCCATCGCACGCTCCGCGGCCGAGGAGCTGACCGCACTTGAAGTGCCCCGCGCGGTGGCGCTGGTGGGCGGGCAGGAAACGGCGGTCGCGGTGGCCGATCTGGTGCCGGGCGACCTGATTCTCGTGCGCCCCGGCGCACGCGTGGCGGCGGACGGCATCGTCGTCACGGGCACGTCCGAAATCGACCGGTCGCTGCTGACGGGCGAATCGCTGCCGGTGCAGGCCGCGCCGGGGCTGGCGCTGTCGGCCGGCGAGGTGAACCTGACCGGCCCCCTGACCCTGCGGGTGACGGCGGCGGGGCGGGACAGTTCGCTGGCCCGGCTGACCGCGCTGGTGGCGGCGGCGGAATCGGCGCGCGGGCGCTATACCTCGGTCGCGGATCGGGCCTCGCGCGCCTATGCGCCGGTGGTGCATCTGCTGGCGCTGGCAAGCTTTGGCGGCTGGTTGGGGGTTACGGGCGATGCGCGGCTGGCGCTGAACGTAGCGGCGGCGGTGCTGATCATCACCTGCCCCTGCGCGCTGGGGCTGGCGGTTCCGGCGGTGGTCACGGCGGCTTCGGGGCGGCTGTTCCGCCGCGGGTTGCTGATCAAGGACGGGACTGCGCTGGAACGTCTGGCCAATGTGGACACGGTTGTCTTCGACAAGACCGGCACCTTGACCCTCGGCATGCCGCAGGTGGCGGCGCCCGAGGCGCTGGACCCCGCCGCCCGGCCGGTTGCAGCCGCCCTGGCAGGCGCCTCGGCCCATCCGCTGTCGCGCGCCCTGGCCGCGGCGCTGGAGGGGGTTGGACCGGCGGCGGTAGAGGATTTGCGCGAGGTTCCGGGTTACGGGGTCGAGGGCCGCTGGCAGGGGCAGATGGTCCGGCTGGGCCGCGCCGACTGGATCGGAACGGATGAGGCCGCGCCGGGACCTGCAAGCTGGCTGCGGATCGGGGACCGGGTGCAGCGCATCGACTTTACCGACCGGTTGCGGTCAGGGGCCGAGGCTTGCGTCGCCGCGCTGCGCCGGCGGGGCCTGCGGGTGATGCTGCTGTCGGGCGACAATGCGGGCGCCGTGGCCGACATCGCCGTGCGGCTGGGGATCTCCGAATGGCGCGCGGGCGTCCTGCCGCAGGAAAAGGCAGCCGCGGTTGCCGAACTGTCGCGGGACGGCGCGCATGTGCTGATGGTGGGCGACGGGCTCAACGACACCGCGGCGCTGGCGGCGGCCCATGCCTCGATTTCACCGGCAAGCGCCCTGGATGCGGCGCGCGTGGCATCGGACATGGTACTGCTGGGCAGCGACCTTGCCCCGGTGGCCGAGGCGGTCGGCGTTGCCCGTTCCGCCGCGCGCCGGATCCGGGAAAACTTTGCGCTTTCGGTGCTCTACAACATTGTTGCGGTGCCATTTGCGGTCGCGGGATTTGCCACGCCGCTGATGGCGGCACTGGCGATGTCGCTGAGTTCGGTCAGCGTGACGCTGAATGCCCTGAGGGTGCGCTGATGGAGGTGCTGGTCTTCCTGATCCCGGTGTCGCTGGGGTTGGGCGCGCTGGGACTGGCGGCGTTCCTGTGGGCGCTGCGCAGCCGCCAGTACGAGGATCCGAAAGGTGACGCCGCGCGCATTCTCAGCAAGGAGTGGGATGATCGCCCGCGTCCAGCCCCGGATAAGGACAACGACGGCAGCTAGCGCGGGGCAAGCCGGGGCTTCTGTACGGAGACGCCCGGACAGGAGCGGGCCCCTGTGAGGTTCAGGGACAACCAGCGCCCGGAATGCAGGGAGAAAACGGTCTTTCAGGCTCCTGGAAGGGACCTCTGCAGTTCTGGAGAAGGAAAATGTCTCTGCAGCGCCAATCTTCATGCCTTTGGCAGGGGCCGAGTCATCTCGATACACCCGCATTCTGCAGCGATCGGGCCATGTCGCGGCGGTTTCCAGCAGCCATCCGGGTAAGGGCGGGCTGCGAAGGCAGCGGCCGGGGCACAGACGGGAAAATAGTCCCTGAGGCAAGGGGGCACCCATGCAAGGGTGGACCCGGTCCTCTGCGCCGCGTCGTCCGCCATGATCCGGGTTCATGATGTCCGTCAAACGAAAAAGGGCGCGGTCCGGCCGCGCCCTTCACATTCTGCCGGATCTGACTCAGGGTCCAGTGACGGTGCAGTTTTGTACCCGACCGGCCAGTTTGCTGCAGGCAAGGCGCGCGGCATCCTTGGTCATGCCCACGAAACTCGCCTGAAAGCCGCGCTTGGTATTGCCGACATGGCGGCGGGCGTTGTCCAGCACCGCGCTTTCCTGCAAGGCGGTTTTCAGCAGCAATTGCTCGGCCTCGTGCCTGGACTTGTAATGGCCCAGCGACACGCCCCAGTTGCGGCTGCCCTTGGTCGAGGAGCGCGAGACGATCTCCATCGCCTCGGGCTCGGCGGCGTCGCCTTCCTCCTCCATCGCGGCGAGGATGATCCTGTCGGACTTGCGGCGCGGCGCGGCCGAGGCGGTCAGCCGCTGCGCAGGTGCGCTGCGCGTCTCGTCTGCGCCGGGAACGGCCGAGCCCGGCGTCTTTACCGCCACCTGCGGGGCGGCATCGCTGCGCGGGACAGGGCGCGGGCGGACGGCCGAGACAGCCGGTTCGGCCACGGGTTCGGGCGCTGCGGCTGCGGCAATTCGGGCGGGGGGGCGGTCGGGCTTGCGGCTTGGCCGGGCAGAGGACACGCGTTGCATCGTGGGCGCAGCCTGGGCGGCCGCCACTGCGGCATTCACCGCCGCAGGCGCCGGGACCGTGCGCGCGACCGGAGCCTGCGCCATCCTGACAGGCGCCACCCTGACCTGTGCCGCGGGCTGGACCGGGGCAGGCTGAGCGCGCGCCACCTTCACCGTGCGCTTGCGTTCGACCATATAGGCGGGCGGCTCGGGCCGGATCTCGTTCACGCGGGTGGGCGCGCTGCCGAAGCCCGCATCCAGAAGCTGCGCCATGATCGCGTTGCGATGGGCGGTGGACTGTCCGCCCAGCACGGTCGCGACGATCCGCTTGGACCCCCGCTGGGCCGAGGCCGTCAGGTTGAAGCCTGCCGCGCGGGTATAGCCGGTCTTGATTCCGTCCGCGCCCTGATAGCTGTCCAGGAACCGCTTGTTCGTGCTGGAGACGGTCGCGATCCCCGCATCGGCCGAGCGGCGCGAGAAGATGTTGTAATACTGCGGGAAATCATAGAACAGCCGCCGTCCCAGCGTGGTCATGTCGCGGGCGCTGGAATAATGCCCTTCCTGCGTCAGCCCGTTGGCGTTGCGGAAGTTGCTGCTGCGCATCCCCAGCGCGCGCGCCATCGCGGTCATCTGGGCGCCGAACTTGGCCTCGGACCCGGCCAGCCCTTCGCCGATGACGGTGGCGGCGTCGTTGGCCGACTTGACCGCCGCCGCGCGGATCAGATAGCGCAGTTCGATCTTTTGCCCCGGCCGCAGGCCCAGGCGCGAGGGCGGCTGCGACGCGGCATGGTTCGTCACGGTGAAGCGCGAATCGAGCCGCACCTGCCCGCGTTCGATGGCGGTGAACGCCATGTACAGCGTCATCATCTTGGTCAGCGACGCCGGATGCAGTCTGGCGTCGGCGTTCTGCGAATAGATTTCCTTGCCGGTCCGCGCGTCCATCACGAAGGCGGCGAACGGCGCGGCGGCGGCCGTCATCGGCACCAGTGCGCCGATCAGGACGATCCACCCCGCGATGAGGGTTCTGTAGAGCTTGTGCACTGTCCCGGTCTCTCTGCCTGCGAGGACGCGTTCTTTCGGCGCCCTTCGTTCATGAACCGACCATAGCACGCATGGCGGGATCACGAAACCGCGTTTTCACCGCGATTCCGCACGGACCGTGCTGGCGGCCCTGCCGGTCTTTCCTTGCGCGGTGCAATCCCTATATTGCCGCTATCCTTTCCGTTGTCCCACCAGGAACCGACCGTGACCGAGTTGCGCGCGACGCTGACCAGCATGACCGACGATCCCAAGGACGGGACCGATTCCGGTCTGGCCGTCAAGACCAAGCCGCGCACCCAGCGGCCACCGATGTACAAGGTGTTGCTGCTGAACGACGATTTTACCCCCATGGAGTTCGTCGTCCATATCCTTGAACGCCTGTTCGGCATGACCCATGCCCAGGCGATCGAGGTCATGCTGACGGTCCACCGCAAGGGGGTTGCGGTCGTCGGCGTCTTCTCGCACGAGGTGGCGGAAACCAAGGTCGCGCAGGTGATGGAACTGGCGCGCCGCCAGCAGCATCCGCTGCAATGCACGATGGAAAAGGAATAACGTGGCTGGATCGCGTCTGGAACTGATCGATCCGGCCCCGGGTCCGGTCTTGCTGGTGGGACCCCGTGCGGGCGACGACCTGTCGGGATTCGACCCTGTGCAGACCGTGGTCGTGCAAGGGTTCCGCCCCGATCACGACGCGATTGCCGCGCGCGGGTTCCGGGTCCGGGCGACCTTTGAGGAAACCGAGATTGCGGCTGCCGTCGTGTTCCTGCCCCGCGCCCGCGCACAGGCTCATGCCCGAATCGCCGCGGCGGCCCGCCGGCTGCCCGAGGGCGCGCCGCTGTGGATCGACGGGCAGAAGACGGACGGCGTCGATTCTGTCCTGCGCGAGATGCGCGCGCTGGCACCCGTGGACCGGGTGCAGTCGCGTGCGCATGGCAAGATCTTCCGCGTGACGGTGCCTGCGGGCGACTGGCTGCCGCCGGGCTGGACGGGGGCGGAAACCGTGGTCGGGGGCGGCTTCGTCACCGCGCCCGGCGTCTTTTCCGCCGACGGCCCTGATCCGGCATCTGAAATGCTGGCCGCGCATCTGCCCGACCGGATGCCCACGCGCGTCGTCGATCTGGGCGCGGGCTGGGGCTGGCTTGCCGCGCAGGTTCTGGCCCGGCCGGGGGTCGAGGCGCTGCATCTGGTCGAGGCAGACCATGACGCCCTCGCCTGCGCGCGCCGCAACGTCACCGACCCCCGCGCGCAGTTCCACTGGGCCGACGCGCTGACTTTCCGCCTGCCCGATCCGGTGAACGGGGTGGTGATGAACCCGCCCTTTCATCAGACCCGCGCCGCCGATCCGCATCTGGGCGCGCGCTTTATCCGCGCCGCCGCCGGGCTGCTGACCGGGGCGGGGCGGCTGTGGATGGTGGCCAACCGGCACCTGCCCTATGAGCCGGTGCTGCGCGAGCATTTCACCGATGTCGCGGAAATCGGCGGCGATACCCGTTTCAAGGTGCTGACCGCGACCGGCGCGGGCCGCGCGGGCAGGCGCCGCTAGCCCTGTTCGGGATGGGCCGCCTTGCAGGCCCGCACCACCGCCTGCGCTGCGGGCGTCAGGGCCGTCAGCCGCGCCTGCAGGTTGTCGCGCTTGCGCTGTTCGGAGGCCGGGTCGATCGGCACGCGGTAACGTTCGATGTCGGTCACGTCGCGCAGGCAGGGTCGGGTCACCACATGCCGGTCGCCGTCCTTGTCGCGGAAGACGGCCGAGCAGTCGCGAAAGACGGTCCTTGTGACCTCGCGCTCCTCCCAGGCATAGCCGCGGGCCAGATTGCCCTCGACCTCGGCCAGCAGGTCGGACACCACCCGGTATTCGCGGGTGTTGGCGCTGATGCATCGTTCCTGCGGGGTGCCGCAGGCGGCAAGCATCGCGCAGGCCAGCGCGGTCAGGGCAAGGTTGCGGCGCATCGGGGTGGCCTCTAATCAGGGTCGGTCGATGGTAACGCCCGGCGCAATCCCGGGCAATTCACGAAAGGACCGCGCGATGCAGATGGAACAGGAACGCAGGCGCGCCGCCGCATGGTTCCGCGACCTGCGCGACCGCATCGTGGCAGCCTTCGAGGCGCTGGAGGATCGCGGCCCCGGCGACAGCCCGCCCGGCCGCTTCGAAGTGACGCCCACGACCCGCGCCGAGGATGGCGGCGGCGGCAACGCCCGGCACGATCGAATGCCCGAGTGCATCGCCCATCAAGGACCAGCCTTTGAGCGTCAGGTAGGCGGACAGAAACGCGCAGGCACCGCCGACCAGCGCGCTGACCCACATCGC
>ENA-UOUJ01000645-UOUJ01000645.1-activated-sludge-metagenome-genome-assembly--contig:-NODE-645-length-21532-cov-3.710667_pt1 | contig 21532 bp, 23 predicted proteins | sample MGYA00249839_ERZ747224 | MGnify/ENA primary metagenome ERZ747224 (study PRJEB28782, sample SAMN03220277) | activated sludge metagenome | biome: wastewater; feature: sewage sludge; material...
CGCAGCGTGCGTCGCCGTTCGGCGTCGAGCCAGGTGACGGTGGCCGGCGCTCGCTCGGCCAGCCAGGTGGCCAGCACCTGCTCGGCGTGCAGCAGCACCGGCCTCGACGGCCACAGCGTGTCGTCGAGGTCGAGCGTGATCGCGAGCAGGGGGCGCTTCACTCGCCCTTCAGACCCGCCGTGCGGATCACGTCGCCCCACTTCTTCGTCTCTTCTGCAAGAAACTTCTCGAATTCCTCCGGCGTGCCGCCGGCCGGGAAGGTGCCGAACGGGTCCTCGAAGCGCTTCTGGATGTCGGGCAGCTGGACGATCTCGGTGATCTCGCGCGCCACCCGGTCGACGATTTCCTTCGGCGTGCCGGCCGGCGCCAGCATGCCGGCCCAGGTGCTTCCGGTGAAGTTCTCGATGCCCTGTTCCTCGAAGGTCGGCACGTCGGGCAGCGCCGGCAGCCGCTTGTCGCTGGCCACGCCGATCAGTCGCACCTTGCCGTCGCGGCCCGGCTGGATCAGCCCGGAGGCCGCATCGAAGAACAGTTCGACCTGGCCGCCGATCAGGTCGACCAGAGCCGGGGAGGCACCCTTGTAAGGCACGTGGACCATGTCGGTCTTCGTGACGGATTTCAGCAGTTCTGCGGTCAGGTGCGCCGCTGCGCCGTTGCCCGACGAAGCGAAGCTGATCTTGCCGGGATTGGCGCGCGCGTAGTCGATCAGCTCCTTCGCGTTCTTGTACGGCAGGTCCTTGTTCACCGCGGCGACCAGCGGCGAGATGCCGATCAGCGCGACCGGCTGGAAGTCCTTGGCGGGGTCGTAGGGCAGCTTCGGATAGAGCGTCGTGTTCGCAGCGAAGGCCGCGATGACGACGCCGAACGTGTAGCCGTCGGGCTTGGCGCGCGACAGCATGTCGACGCCGATGATGCTGTTCGCGCCCGGCTTGTTGTCGATCACGATCGAAGTGCCGAGCCGCTCCTCGAGCTTCTGGCAGACCGTGCGCGCCATGTTGTCGGTGAAGCCGCCCGCCGTATAGGGGACGATGACGCGGATCGGCCGATCGGGCCACTTCGCTTGCGCGCGAGCCGCTGGCGCGACGGCGGCGACGCCAAGTGCTGCGCCGGCGGCGCCGATGGTCTGGATGAATTCGCGGCGAGTGCGTGTCATGTCAGGTTGCCTCCCAGCAGTTCGTTGTTCGGTACCACGGCTTCGACTGCCTATCTTACGTGCTTCGCGCTGTTTGAAGCCCACGCTGCTGCAGCAGCCGGGCGAAAGCGGCGCCGAGCGCGAGCAGTCCGCCTGCCGCCACCGCGAATATCGCGACGAAACCGCCGGCTCCCACCGCCTGCGCCGCCACGCCGACACCGATGGACTGGCCGATGAACAGGCTCATCGCGAACAGCGCCACCGCCGTGCCGCGGACTGCCGGGGCCATCTGCGTGGCGTTCGTCTGCAGCGTGTTGTGCAGCATGTGATAGCCGAGGCCGATCATCGCGCAGGCAATGGCGCCGGAGAGCGCGCCGGGCGTCGCGGCCAGCAAGGCGAAGCCCGCCGCGAGTACGCCGCCGCCAGCCAGCGCGAGTCCCGACTCGCCGAGCCGGCGCACGAGCTTCGCCGCGTTGACCGTGTAGAGGAAGCCGCCGATGCCGAAGGCCGCCACCGTGGCGCCGGCCATCCACAGCGGCAGGCCGCCGCGCTCGTGCAGCCAGGTCGGCACGAAGGCGAGGGCGCCGAACGCGAGCAGGCCCTCGAGCGCGACGACGATGAGGATCACGCGAGCCCAGGCTTCGCGGATGACTATGCGGTAGCGGTCGAGCGTGCCGGCAGGGATCGCGTGAGCCGTTCGACCGGTCGGATCGGTCGACTGAGCGGACGCAGCCGCCGCCTGGTTCGAGCTTTCCCTGCGTCTGACTGCGGCGCGTAGCTGCCAGCCGGCCAGCGCGAAGATTGCCGTCAGGATCAGGAAGGCCGATCGCCAGCCGACCGTATCGGCCAGCGCACCGCCCATCGACTGGCCGAGGATCAGTCCGAGGATCGTGCCATTCAGGTACTTGGCCAGCGTGGCCTGGCGCTGTTCGTAAGGTACCGTGTCGCCGATCCAGGCCATCGACAGCGGAATGATCGCTGCGGCGATCGCACCCGTGAGCAGCCGCCCGAGCTCGAGCGACGCCAGGCCGGGAGCGAATGCGCAGACGAGGGAAGCGAAGGCGGCAGCGATCGCTGCGCCGGCGATGTAGCGGCCCTTGCCGAAGCGGTCGCCCAGCGGGCCGTGCACGAGCTGTGCGAATCCGTAGCCGATCGTGTAGGTCGTCACGACGCCGGCGGCGGCGCTGGTCGGCACATCGAAGTCGGTTGCGATCACCGGCAGCATCGGATCGCAGATCCGCATCGAGGCCATGCTCGCGAAGGCCGCGGCGGCGAGCCAGAACAGCGTGCGGTCGGGCCCGGTCATTCCAATTCGGACGGCCGGAGTCAGCTGGCCTGGGCGGCCAGCCGGGCGGCAGCGCGATCGCCGCCGTCGAGCAGTCGCGCCAGCGCAGCCACGACCAGCAGCGTGACCAGCACGCGGCCGACCAGCACGATCCAGATGTCGGCGCCCAGCGCCACGAGCAGCGCCGTGTCCTCGATCAGCGAATGCGACAAGGACAGCCACGACAGCGCGAGAAAGCGTGTGCGCGCCGTGAATTGCTGGCGTTCGGCCTCGTCGATGATCAGCGCACCGCCGTAGCTGAGGCCGAGCAGCACGCCCACCGTCGTGACCGGCGCCGCGCGCGACTCGAGCCCCGAAAACTTCAGCAGCGGCGTCAACGCCGCCGTGATCCGCGGCGTGATGCCGCTTCGCTCGAGCAGGTCGAGCAGCACGAGCAGGCCGACGATGATTGCGAACGTGATGGCCAGCGAGAACGCCGTGCCCTGCAGCCAGGCGATGAGGGCTGCGACGCCGGCGTCCGCGCCGGCGTCTGCACCGGTCGAGGCGCCGCTGCCCTGCAGCCAGGCGAGAGAAACCGGCTCGGTCAGCATCCCGGACCATGCGCTGAACCAGGCGACCGCTCCGCCGTAGACGATCGCCACCCCCAGGCGCAGCGCCGCCGTCGCCCAGAAGCTCGCGCCCGCCCGGCGCACGATCGCCTGTTCGACCGGCAGCGCGTGCGCGAACAACACCATCGCGCACAGCGCGCTCAACTGGCCGGCCGTCATCTCCAGCGAAGCGGCCAGCCCGATCATCGCGGCGATTGCGCCATAGACCCCGACGAAGACCCCGGTCACCCAGATCAGCCCGGCCTCCGGCGGCAGGTTCAGCAGGCCCATCGCCGGCCCGATCGCGTGCCCGAGCGCATCGACCCAGCCCAGATGCTCGGCGATCTGCACGGCGATCATCACCGGCAGCATCACCTTCATCAGCGTGACGAACAGGCGCCGGCTGCGGCGCAGCAGATCGAGGACGTAGGACACTTGCTGGGACCCTGGAGGAAGGCGGCGAAACAAGACGACGCGGCGCCGAATGCTGATGCTGGTGCGGGGAACGCGCAACCGGGCATTATCGCCGATAGGCGACTCACGGTGCCGGGTCAGATCAAGCTGGCGAGCGCCCGTCTTCGACATGGGCGTGCCCGCCGTCGATTCCGCGGCCTGCGGTTCGAGCGCCTGCGGAAGCGCGGCTCGTGCGCCGCGTCGCCCGGATACGACCTCGCCCCGGCTAGCGGTCGGTTACGATACGCGGTTCCACGGGCCTCTAGCTCATGCTTGGTTAGAGCAGCGGACTCATAATCCGTTGGTGCCGGGTTCGACTCCCGGGGGGCCCACCAGATATCCCCCAAAGGAGCATTGGGAGGCGTCGATGAGTAGTCGTTTACCGATCGATGCCACGACGCTGGAACGCGTTTGTCGGCGCCACCGGATTCGGAAGCTCTCATTGTTCGGCTCGCGGCTCAAGGGCGCTGCGCGACCCGACAGTGATGTGGATCTACTGGTCGAGTTCATGCCGGGCGCGCGGCCCACTCTTCTCGATATGGCCGAAATCGAGAATGAGCTTTCCGAACTGCTCGGGGGAATACGCGTCGACCTGCGCACGGCGCAGGAGCTCAGTCGCTATTTTCGTGATGCAGTCGTCAATGAGGCAGAAGTCCAGTATGCGGCCTGATGACGTCGTTCGTCTGACTCATATGCGCGATGCGGCCGCTTCTGCGCTTCGGTTCGCGGAAGGCAGACAGCGGTCAGACCTGGATCATGACGACATGCTGCTGTTCGCGCTGGTGCGCGCGGTCGAAATCGTCGGGGAGGCGGCGGCGAAAGTCAGTATCGAAGGGCGAGCGGGTCTGCCAGAGATTCGATGGGCCGCAATCGTAGGGATACGCAACCGCTTGGATCTATGGAAACCGTCGCTTTCGATAGAGATCTTTCAGCGTGGCTTGCCGAGCAGTTCGCCGATGAACCGGAGGTCGCGCTGGGCAGATTGCTGGCGACTTGGTGTGGGACCGCGCCAATTGGTTCATGACTTCACCGTGGGTTGCGCCGGGCTGTCGAGCCGCCTCAGGAACTCGCCATAGGCCTCGGGGCTGACCACCATCAAGGCGCGGTCCAGCAGCGCTTCCTCGGCCGCGCGGCGGGCCGCTTCGAGAATGAAATCCGTGCGCGTCTTGCCTGCCGATTCCGCTGCGCAGTCAATCGGATTGCGCTCGGCCGGCGGAATACGCAGGTTGAGCGTGTCCCGGCGCGTCTTTGTGGTGCTGGCAGTTGACATGGAGCGCATCCTTTCGTTTCTACACCAAGCACCATACGACACGCGCCGCGCGCCCGAAGCGCCTCAAGAGTTGCGCCGCTCCCAGCAGGATCTCCTTCAATTCCGCCCGTTCCCGGTCCGAATTCAACGCCTGCTTTCTCATGCGTTCGTGCGCCGCGAAAGCATCGATGATCGCGTTCATCAGATCGTCGGAAGAAGTCGAGCTGGAGAAGCGCTGTGTCGAGGGGGACTTCGGGGCAATAATTGCGACAGAAAGCGCCTTTCTGCGACAATTGTAGTTGGAGGCCAATCAGTGGAGGCTCACATGTCCGAACGCATCAACGCCCGGCTGTCCCAGCCCTTGGCCGAATTCGTGGCCCGCATGGTTGGCGAAAACGGCCTGTACGAGACTCCGAGCGAGTACATCCGCGACCTGATCCGCCGCGACATGGAGCGGCGCGAAAACCAGTTCTTGCAAGACGCCATTCTCACCGGCTACCGCGATCTGGCCGCTGGTCGTGTATTCGAGTCGAGCGGCGACTTCAAGGCTGACATGGCCTTGCTCGACGAGAAGGAAGTCAGCGGCTGGCAATGAAGGAGCCGGCTGCTCGCTTCTTCCTGACGCGGCGAGCCGCCCTGGATCTGCGCTCGATCCATGCGCATTCGCGTCGCGAATGGGGCAACGAGGTCGCAAACCGCTACGTCGCCGATCTGTATGCGGTGATGCAAGACGCGGCAGAGAATCCGGAGGTGGGCCGCTTGCGTTGGCACCGTTCGGCACCTTTCCTGATGGTCCCGGCGCAGCGCCATTTCGTCATCTACGACCTTATCCCGCAAGGCATCGCGGCGCTGACCGTCCAGCATCAAGTGCGCGACATCGAAGCCCTGATTGCGGAACTGACACCTGCATTTTTCGCCGAAATCGAAAGGCTGAGTCGAAAGTCATGACTGGCTGAGGCGCGGCAGCGAACCCGCACAGAGAAATCGAGTCGAGAACGACATCTGCGACCACCTCTCCGCGAACGGATATTCGGCAGCGTGAGAATCCGGCCGATAGACGGACGTGCAGCCAAACACTGAGTGATCGGACCGCGCGACGAAACGCGGCTGCAAGCTACTTCGTTCCGTCGCGCGACGGAGACCGATCGTCGCCGACCGCTTCCTCAGCCAGCGGATCGCCGGCCGGTGCAAGCGCGTCTCGTCGGGCTTCGTCGCTGGGCGACTCGGGTGCGGGATCCGAAGCGAGCGGCACTTCCCCCGTGGCTTCGGACGACTGAGATGCAGGCATGAGCGGTTCTGCCCGTACCTCCTCGGAATCGACGACGGTTCGTGTCGGCGTCTCGTCTGTTGTCAGCGTCGCAGTTGTTCCGGCCGGCGTCTCGGATACGGTCTCGCGATCCGTATCGCTGTCGACGATTCCCACCGCTGCCATCGGATCCGCCTCGCTCTTTGCCGTACCGACTGGAGTAACCGGACCCGCTCCGGTGTCGACCGGATCTCCCGAGGCTGATGAGTTGCCCGAACCGGCCGAGGCGTCCCGACGGGCCGAGCCGTCCGGACCGACCGCGGCTGTTGCCGTGGCCGCAGCAGCACCCGCCGCGATTCCGATACCAGTCGCCACCGCCTGGTCGTCGACATCTTCGCGGCCATCGCCGACAAGCAAAACGTCGACGCGCTGCTGAAGGGTCTCGCGTGCGGAGCCAGGCGACAGTTTCTCGTAGCCCGATGACAGGTGCTCGAACATCTGCTTGTAGGACCCGGCCATCGAGACGAAAAGCGTGGCCGTCTTGTCGAAATGTGCTGCGACTTCCTTCCGATATTCGTCGCTCTGGTCCTGCTGCCGCCTCACTTCGGACTCGAGTTCCGCGATGCGTGCGGTGCCGGCGCCGGAGCGGCGCCCTGCGAAGAAGCCGATCGCCGCGGCGATGACGACGGCGAGGATGGCAAGCAGCCAGGCGGTTTCTGCTGTCATGACTTGTTGATTCTCCTTGGAGCTATTCGAGTGTCGACATGATTTTTCGTAGCGCGTCCGGCGTATGTTCTCCGGCCAGCGGCGTTCCCGGCATCAGGTGCCTGCCCATGTCCAGGCCGCCGATCAGCACCGGCTCGAAGCCGATGTCACGGACCAGGCGCGATGCCAGTTCGATCGCCTGGTCGTCGTCGCCTGCGATCGGCATCCCGATCCGCCCCGGCTCGGTATGAACCTGGCCCATGCGCTGGTAACCGACAGCGTTGAACGCGCGCACGATACGCGCCCCGGGCAGCAGTTCGGCAGATGCGGAACCGACTCCCTTGTCACGCGCCCAGCTTGCAATCTCACCGTCACGGCCGACGAAGGGGTTGCAGGTGTCGATGACGGGCTTTCCGCGAAGCAATTCGCCGAGTTCCTTGCTGACTTCGGGTAGCGCCCGATAGGGGACCGAGACGAGCAGGACCTCGGCGAAGGCGGCAGCTTCGCGCGGCGTTCCCGCAAGCGCATTCGGCCCGAGTCTTGCGGCCAGCGCGCGGTCGTGCTCGATGTCGCGCGACGAGAACATCACCCGATGCCCGGCTCGCGCCCAGACACTGCCGAGCGTGCCGCCCACCTTGCCTGATCCGACGACGCCGATCTTCAAGCTGGTGTCGCTTGCGGTCGTTGCAGCGAGCGCCGAAGGCAGGCTCGCGATCGCGAGCCCCGTCGAGACGCCGGCGATCGATTCGAGGAATCGTCGTCGTTCGCGATTCATGTCCTGCCCTCCGCCAGTAAAGGACTCGCCACGTTTCACGCCGCCGGCAAGCCCTCGACCAGTTCGATCATCCGCTTTCTCTGCGCCTCGTCGGGAAGCCGCCCGCGTGCCGCGCCCATGTTATCGATCATGTTCGTCGGCCGGCTGGTGGCGGGGGTGATCGACGTGACGGCGGGATGGCTGGCCACGTACTTGAGAAAGAACTGCCCCCACGAATGTGCGTCGAACTCGCTGGCCCAGCCGGGCACCTCGCGTCCGGCGACGCGCCGCCATAGCCGCGTGCGGCCGAACGGTGCGTAGACGAGCACCGCGATCCCGCGTTCGCGTGCCAGCGGCAGGATCGTGCGCTCGGCGTCGCGGTCGTCGATCGCGTAGTTCGTGCCGATGAAGTCGAGCGGCTCGTTGCGCATCGCGTCGATCAGCGCCTCGTACTGGCCTTCGAAGGTCGTCGTCACGCCGATGTAGCGTACGCGCCCCTTCTCCTTCATCTCGCGCAGGATCGGCAACTGCGTGCGGATGTCGCCCATGTTGTGCACCTGGACGAGGTCGATCACCGGCTTGCCGATCCGCTGGAAAGAAGCATCGAGCTGACGGCGTGCGGCCTCCGGGTCGGCGGCGCCACCGCCGCGTGGCGCAACGTTCAGCTTCGTGGCCCAGAACAGCTTGTCGGCGACACCGAGTTCCTGGGCAATGCGACCGGCGACCTCCTCCGACGCGCCATAGCCGGGCGCGGTGTCGAACACAGTGCCGCCGAGCTCGACCATGCGCTCGAGCACCTGCCTTAGCGCCGTCGCGTCGTCGCTGCGCGCGACCTGCGCGAAGGTGGCCGAGCTGCCCAGCCCGACGATCGGGATCCGCTCGCCGGTGGACGGGATCGCGCGGGTGATCAGCGCGCCGCTGCCGGCCTGTGCGCTGCCTTGCGCCGCGGCCTGCGCGCCGGTCTGCATCCCGGCCGCCTGCGCACCGGCCTGCGCCGCGAACGCTCGCGGTGCCAATGCCAGCATCCCCGCGCCGCCCGCAGGCCCCTGCAGCCATTTCCGCCGTGTCATGCCCTTGCTCCCTCTCCTTGTTCCGCTTCTATGCGGCCTGGCTGGCCGCGCTGCGCCCAGCCCAGCCACAGGCCGAGCGTCATCCAGACGAGCGCCAGTGGCGCTGCGAACGCGGCCAGTGCCGCGAGCCCCATGCCGAGCCGTCCCAGCAGCCCCTCGGTCTGCGCACCGACGACGTCGCCTGCCCGGTAGACGAAAGTGTCGATGAACGCCTTCGCCTTGTAGCGCTCGGCGCGCGTCACGCTGGTGAACAGCGTCTCGCGCGCCGGCCGCATGATGCCGCGCTGCACGGCGCGAAACGTGGCCTCGAAGGCCACCAGCGCCGCCAGCGAGCCGACGATCGCGAGCCCGACGAAGCCCAGTAGCGCGGTCATCGGCAGCAGTGCGAGTGTCAGCGAGGTGCCGAGCCGCTTCATCAGGTGCCCGGTGACGATCGCCTGCAGGACCAGTGTCGCGATCTGCGTGATCATGTCGATCCGCGCGAAGGTCGCGGTGCGCATGTCGAGGTCGGTGCCCAGCGCCGCGACCATCTGCAGCCGCGTGAAGTACAGGAAGGTGACCATCACCGCCAGGATCAGCACGTAGCCGCAGATTCCCAGCAGGAACGGCGAGCGCATGATCGCCGACAGGCCTTCCCACGCACTGCCGCCGATCAGCGCATCACCGGCACGCTGCGGCCTGTCGCGACGTCCGGTTGCTCCAGCGCCCTGGCGATCGCCCGAGTCGATCTCGTGGCCCACGATCTCGTGGCCCACGCGCGTCAGCCACCAGGCCGCGGCCAGTGACAGCATCAGGAAACCCGCGGCCACCAGCATCAGCGCCGGCGTGCCCAGCGGCCTGGCCAGCACGCTGGCGAGCCAGGGGCCGAAGATTGCGCCCAGCGTGCCGCCGACGGCGATCGCACCGAACACGCGCTTGCTCTGTTCTTCGGTGAAGCGATCGGCCATCAGCGCCCAGAACAGCATCGTGGCGAACAGGTTGAAGACGCTGAACCAGACGTAGAAGACCTGGCCGCTGCGCTCGCCGACGGCGGCCGGCGCGAGCACGAGGAGGGCGTGGAAGCACAGCAGGCCAACCACGAAGAACAGGTAGGTAGCGGCGATGAACTGCAGTCGGCGGAACCGGCTCACCAGCATGCCGAACAGCGGGTTCACCAGCAGCGTGACGACGACGGTGCCGATGAACAGCCAGCGGATCGCGTCCATGCCGCGCTGCATGCCGAGCGCTTCGCGTGCCGGCCGCAGCACCATCAATGCGCACAGCACGCAGAAGAAGAACAGCGCCGCGACCAGGACCGGAGCGACCTCGTCTCGCCGGATATTCGCGAAGCGTTGCAGCAGGGCAGCGGGCATCGGCGTTCCGTGGTTCCCTGGTCAGGTGTTCCAGCGAGCCCGGCCCGTTCAGCCTGTCAGGGACAGTAGATCGCCTTCAGCACGGCGACGAGCTTGCGGACGTCCTGGTTCTCGATCCGGTAGTACAGCGTCTGCGCTTCGCGACGGAAGCCGACCAGACCTTCTTCGCGCAGCTTTGCCAGGTGCTGCGACAGCGCCGACTGGCTCAGCGGCACGTGATCGAGCAGCGCGCCGACGCTCAATTCGCGATGCTCGATGAGCAGGCACAGTACCAGAAGACGATGCTCGTTGCCGAGCATGCGCAGCATCGCAGCGGCGCGAGCGGCGCCTTCCTCCATGAATTGTCGGTCCCTGTGGCGCTGCGGTGATTTCGCCATCGCTCGATGAGTTGCTCGACGAGTTCATGAATTAGGTTTGTCTAATATAATACCGCTGCCCGAGATTCCGGAACGACCCATGCCGAAGTCCCCAGGCGCCGCATCGGCGATCGATCCGGTCAGCGCCCACGAACACGCCCAGGCCGTGCGCAACGTGCGACTGCTGGTCGCCGCGCAGGCGCTGGGCGGTGCCTCTCCGCCGATCATCATTTCGCTCGGCGGAATCGTCGGGCAGATGCTGACCGACAACGCATCCTTGTCGACGCTGCCGGTAAGTCTTTACAACCTGGGTCTGGCGCTGTCGACGATCCCGGCCGCGATGCTGATGCGTCGCCTCGGCCGGCGCGCCGCCTACGTCCTCGGCGCGCTGCTCGGCCTCCTCTCCGGGGTGATCGCCACGTTCGGTGTGCTGAGCGGAAGCTTCGAGACCTTCTGCGTTGGCACGGCGACGGCCGGTTTCTACGGCGCCTGCGTGCAGAGCTACCGATTCGCGGCGTCCGATACGGTGTCGCAGGCGGAGCGGCCCAAGGCCATCTCGCGGATCATGGTCGGCGGGCTCGCGGCCGCGATCATCGGCCCGCAGGTCGTGATCTGGACGCGCGACGCCTGGCCGGCCGCGCCGTTCGCCGGCAGCTTCCTCGGCCAGGCCGTGCTGGCGCTGCTGGCCTTGCCCTTGTTGCTGATGCTGCGCACGCCGCCGCCGCAGGCCGTAGCCGCCGAAGGGGAGGCGCGGCCGCTGGCCGTCATCGCGCGCAGCCCGCGCTTTGTCGTGGCCGTGACCGCCGGCGTCGTCTCGTACGGATTGATGGCCTTCATCATGACCGCTGCGCCGATGGCGATGGTCGGCTGCGGCCACACGGTCGGCGAAGCGGCGCTGGGCATCCAGTGGCACGTGCTGGCGATGTTCGCACCGAGCTTCTTCACCGGGCACCTGATCGCTCGCTTCGGCAAGCTTGCGGTCACCGCATCCGGCCTCGTGCTGATCGGCGCGTCCGGACTGCTCGCGCTGGCCGGGCTCGAGCTGCTGCATTTCTGGGGTTCGCTGATCCTGCTGGGGGTGGGCTGGAATTTCGGTTTCATCGGTGCGACCGCGATGGTCACGGATGCGTACACCGCATCCGAACGAGCCAAGGTGCAGGCGCTCAATGACTTCCTCGTATTCGGGACGGTGGCGGTCGCGTCCTTCGGCTCCGGGCGCCTGCTGGACACCTCCGGATGGGAGCAGATCAACGCGATGATACTGCCGCTGCTGACGCTGGTGCTCGCGATGCTGGGCGGGCTCGCATGGCGCGGGCGGCGGCGGGAAACTGCGGCGTCGCCCCGCGCGCTCGGGCAGTAGATCGAGAGCGGCCCGGGGCCGGCGTGTCCGGGGATCGGCCATCATCTGCCGCCCGGATGCGCTGACCGATGCGGTCAGGCGCCGAAGCGCAAAATAGCGCGGATCGGCGCGTTGGGGTCGGATCCGCGCACCGCCGTTGCCCGCCACGGAGAACCACTGCGATGAAGGCCGAAGTCGAGGAATTGCTGTCGCTGCTGCAGGTCGAGCGGCTCGAGTACAACCTGTTTCGCGGCGTCAGCGGCGAGATCGGCAGCCCGAACGTATTCGGCGGGCAGGTCCTCGGGCAGGCGCTGATGTCGGCCGCGATCACGGTCGAGGCCGCACGCGGCGTGCATTCGCTGCACGCTTACTTCCTGCGGCCGGGCGACAAGAACGCGCGCATCGTCTACGACGTCGAGCGCATTCGCGACGGCGGCAGCTTCACGACGCGGCGCGTCGTGGCGATCCAGCACGGTCGGCCGATCTTCAACTTCGCCGCGTCGTTTCACGTCGAGGAGCCGGGGCCCAGGCACGAGCAGCCGATGGCGCAGGTGATCGGCCCCGAGGGGCTGGCCAGCGATCGCGAACTGCGGCGCCGGATCATCGGGCGCCTGCCCGAAGCGAGGCGCGCGGCGGCGAAGACCGAAGGCGCGATCGACTTCCGGCATGTCGAGCCCTACGATCCGCTCGCCCCGACCCCCGGCCCGTCGCTGCGCCATACCTGGTTGCGGATCGCCGACCGGATGCCCGACGACCCGATCCTGCATCGGGCTGCACTGGCCTATGCATCCGACTTCGGGCTGTTGCAATCGGCGATGATCCCGCACGGCCTCAGCTTCATGCAGCCGTCATTGCAGGTCGCAAGCCTCGATCACGCGATGTGGTTCCACGACGATTTCCGTGCCGACGAGTGGCTGCTCTACGAAATGGAATCGCCGGCGGCCGGCGGTGCGCGCGGCTTCTGCCGCGGCACGTTTCATACGCAGGATGGCCGTCTCGTGGCGTCGGTCGCGCAGGAAGGGCTGATCAGGATGCGCCGAGCAAGCGAGTCAATCGAGCACGGCGACCCGTCCCGATGAAGATTTTCGATGCCGAGGCCACGCGCCGGGCGCTGCCGTTCCGACCGCTGGTCGACGCGCTGGCGCGCATGTTCGTCACCGGCTGCGAGGTGCCGCTGCGGCACACGCACACGGTGCAGGCCGACGACGGCAGCGCCGGCACGGTGCTGATCATGCCGGCCTGGCGCAGCGGCGACTACCTCGGCATCAAGACGGTCAACGTCTTTCCGGACAACGCGAAGCGCGGGCTGTCGGGTCTGTTCGCGACCTACGTGCTCTACGACGTGCATACCGGCGAGCCGCTTGCGCTGATCGACGGCAACGAGATCACGTCGCGCCGAACGGCCGCGGCTTCGGCGCTGGCAGCATCGAAGCTGGCGCGGCCCGATTCGCGCCGGCTGCTCGTCGTCGGCGCCGGGCGGGTCGCGAGCTTGCTGCCCGAGGCTTACCGCGCGGTGCTGCCGATCGACGAAGTCGCGATCTGGGCGCGCCGCCCCCAGGCTGCCGAGGCGCTGGCCGAAAGCCTGCGTGCGCGCGGCATCGACGCGAAGGCGACCGCCGAATTGCCGCAGTCAGCGGCGCGCGCCGACATCGTCAGCTGCGCAACGCTCGCGACCGAGCCGGTCGTGCACGGCGAATGGCTGCGCGCCGGCAGCCATCTCGACCTGATCGGCAGCTTCACGCCGCAGATGCGCGAGGCCGACGACGCCTGCTTCGTCGGCGCGAGCCTGTACGTGGATACCGACGAGGCAGCGAAGAAGAGCGGCGAACTCCTCGGTCCGATGTCACGCGGCGTGTTCGGGATCGACGACATCCGAGGCACGCTCGCCGACCTGTGCAGCGGCCAGGTGGCCGGCCGCGCAAACGCGGCCGAGCGCACCGTGTTCAAGTCGGTCGGCAATGCGCTCGAAGACCTGGCTGCCGCGGCGATGGTCTACGAAGGGCGATGAAGTCGCGTCAGTTTTTCTCGAGGTCGAGGTCCGTCACGATGTCCTTTTCGGCGGCAAAGTTCTTCTTCGCGAAATCGGCATAGGTCTTGTGGTCCATGTAGTACTCGCGTACGCCGATGTTCTCGAAGACCTGCTTCACCTTCGGATCTTCCAGAGCCGCCTTCACCGCGTTGTCGAGCTTCTCGACGATGGGTTGCGGTAGGCCGGCCGGCCCGGCCAGGCCCAGCGGCGAAGGCACGATCACGTCATAGCCTGATTCGAGCAGGGTCGGCACATTCGTGAAGGCCGGGTTGCGCTCCTTGTCAGCCGTGGCCAGCACTCGCACGGTCCCCGATTTGAGGTACGTGAGTATGCTGTTCGTGACCACCGCCAGCTTCACATGGCCACCGATCAGCGCTGTCGTTGCGTCGGCATCGCCCTTGAAAGGAACATGTGTGAACTCGGTACCCGTGCGCTTGCCCAGCAAGGCCATCACGACCTGATTACCCGTGTAGCGACCTGGCGTGCCGTAATCGAGGTCTCCTGGATTCTGTTTCGCGTAGTCGACGAGCTCCTTGATGGTCTTGAATGGGGAGTCGTCTTTCACCGTGACTGCGAAATCGTAGGTGAGGAACGAAGCAATGTAGGTCAGATCGCGAATCGGATCGTAGCGGGTCTGCTGGATGTACGGTTGGCGGAAGATGCCGACAGGTGCCATGGTCAGCCGATAACCATCGGGCTTCGCCCCGATCATGCTGATGGCACCCATCGCACCTGCAGCGCCGGGCTTGTTCTCGATGACCACGGGTTGGCCCAACTGCTGCGACAAGCTCTCGGCCAGTGCTCGCCCGACAAGATCGGTAGTGCCACCCGGTCCATAGGGAACGATGATGCTGATGGGCTTGTCCGGATAATCCGTCTGCCCCATGACGGTGGTCGGCGTCAGGCCGACAGCCAGTCCGACGGCGATCAGCAATTTGCCAAGTTTCGTGTGCATTCGATGACTCCTTTCCGGTGTGGACGCTGCCGCGGCGATGGTCTACGAAGGGCCGATCAGTCCCGCGTGATGTTGTTCTCGCGGATCACCTGACCCCAGCGCTCGTGGTCGTTGCGCATTCGCTCGGCGAGCTGCTCGGGCGACTGCCAGGCAGCGAAGGTGCCGACGCCTTCGAGCCGCTTCTGCACGTCCGCGTCGGCCAGCGCCTTCTTCAGCTCTTCGCTCACGCGCGTGACGATTTCCTTGGGCGTGCCCGCCGGCGCCAGCATGGCGCCCCACGAGGTCGCGTCGAAGCCCGGAAAGCCCTGGTCGGCGATCGACTTGACCTCGGGCAGCATGCCGACGCCTTTTGCGGTGCCGACGGCCACCGCGTGCAGGTCGCCCGACTGAATGTGTGGCAGCACGGCGATCAGATCCGAGAACATGATGGGTACCTGCCCACCGAGCAGGTCGGTGACCGCCGGTGCGCTGCCGCGGTAAGCCACGTGCAGCATGTCGAAGCCGGCGACCTTCTTCAGCATCTCGGTGGTCAGGTGGCCGAAGCTGCCGACCCCGGCAGACGTGTAGTTCAAGCCTCCTTTCTCGGCCTTCGCTTTCTCGATCAGGTCCTGCAGCGTCTTGACCCCGGGCAACGACTTCGGATTGACGACCAGCACGATCGGCAGGTCGTAGACGTTGGCGACCGGCTCGAAGTCCTCGAACAGCTTGTAGTTGACTGTCGCGTACATGTGGTCGGCCAGCAGTGTCGGCGTGGCCAGCATCACGAACGTGTATCCGTCGGGCTTGGCGCGGGCGGCCAGCGCCGCACCGATCGTGCCGGACGCACCGGCGCGGTTGTCGACGATGATCGGCTGCCCGAGTCCTTCCTCGATCTTCTGGCCGACGATCCTGCTCGCCACGTCGGTCGGACCGCCCGGCGGGAACGGCACGATCAGTGTGATCGGCTTGGTCGGGTAGTCCTGCGCGAGCGCCGCGCCGGGCAGCAGCGGCAGAGCCAGCAGCGGCGCTGCGAGCGAGAGCAGTGCGCGGCGAGTGCGGCTGCGAAGCGCGGAGGGATTCGTTCCATTCATCGTTGACATCTCCATCGAGGTGTTCGGAGGGGCGACGCGCCTGCGTCAGACGACGCCGCGCGCCTTCAGTTCGGTCAGTCGTTCATCGGACAGTCCGATCAGCGAGCGCAGCACGTCCTGCGTACCTTCGCCGAGCTGCGGCGGGGCGCTGCGTACCGGCAGCCGTTGGCCATCGAATCTCCAGGGCGGCGCCAGCACGTCGACGGCACCGGCGACCGGATGCGGCTGGCGCGTGACCAGTCCGCCCGCAACTGCGCGTTTCGAAGTCAGCGTCTCGTGCAGCCCGAGCACTTCGCCGCACGGAATGCCGGCTGCGTTCAATCGCTCGAGCAGGTCCTTGCGCTTGCGCAGTCCGATCTCGCGCAGCAGTTCGGGGAGCAGGGCCTCGCGGTTCGTTGCGCGAAGCAGCCCGGTCTTGAAGCGATCGTCGGCCGTGATGTCCGGACGCTCGATCACCATCGAGCAGAAGCGCTCGAACTGGCTGTTGTTGCCCACCGCGATGACCAGCGGGCCGTCTTGGGCATCGAAGACGCCATAGGGAACGATCGACGGATGCGCGTTGCCGTAGCGCGGCGGATCCTCGCCCATCAGCAGCGCTTCGAGGCCGTAGTACGAGGTGATCATCAGCCCGCAGTCGAACAGCGCCATCTCGATGCGCCGCCCCTTGCCGGTCTTCTGCCGCTCGAACAAGGCGGCCAGGATCGCCTGCGCCGAATACATGCCGGTGAACAGGTCGACCGCGGCCACGCCGAACTTCAGCGGCGGGCGGCCGGCTTCGCCGTTCATCGCCATCAGCCCGGCCTCGCCCTGGATCACGAGGTCGTAGCCCGGGCGCGTGGCTTCGGGCCCGGTCGGGTCGTAGCCGGTGATCGCGCAGTAGATCAGGTCCTTGCGGTTTTCGCTGAGCCTGTCGTAGCCCAGGCCGAGCCGGTCGATGCCGCCGAACTTGAAGTTGTGGATGACGACGTCGCTCTTGTCCGCCAGTTCGCGCGCGATCTGCTGGCCGTCCGGGGTTTGCAGGTCGAGCGTGACCGAGCGCTTGTTGCGGTTGACACAGTTGAAATAGGCGGTTTCGGTTTCGCCGATCCGCATGCTCCAGTCGCGCGTGTCGTCACCGCGCTTCGGATGTTCGACCTTGATCACCTCGGCACCGAGGTCGGCCAGCACCATCGCGCACCACGGGCCGGCGAGGATGCGCGACAGGTCGAGGACGCGCACGCCGGCCAACGGGAGGGAAGTCTCTGTCATTTGGATCCTCGACACGGGCGGAATGGGAACGACGACAGGATACCCGGCGCGTTCGGGGTAAGCTGCCGTCCCTTCGAGAACCGACAGTACCCGACCGCATGTTCAAGTCAGCCATCCTCTATCGCCTCGCTCCCGACTGGACGCCGCCCTCGCTCGATGCCTTCGAAGACGCATTGGCGGGCGAACGCTTCGAACCTTGCCGCGCGACGGAATCGCGTTCGGCCGGCTGGGTCGAGCCGCGTGGCCGCGAGCATGGTGCTCTGGTCGAATCGATCGACGGACAACTGGTGGCGAGCCTGCGCATCGAGACGCGTGCGGTGCCCGCGTCGGCAATCAAGGATGCGCTCGACGAACGCCTGCAGCGCGTCGAGGACGAAACCGGCAGCCGTCCGCGCGGCAAGCGCCGCAAGGAACTGAAGGAGGAAGTCGTCGTCGACCTGCTGCCGCGCGCGTTCAGCAAGTTCTCGACGACGCGCATCTGGATCGACCCCGCGGCGCGACTGATGCTCGTCGGGGCCGGCAGCATCGCTCGTGCCGACGAGGCGGTCGGGGTGCTGCTGCAATGCCTGCGCGCGATCGGCAATCCGTTCGCGGCGACGCTGCTGAACACCGCCATCGCACCGTCGACGGGCATGTCGATCTGGCTCTCCGAACGCGAGGCGCCGGCCGGTTTCTCGATCGACCGCGAGTGCGAGTTGCGTCAGGCCCAGCCCGCAACCGCGGCCGGCAACGATGCCCAGAGCGACGAAGGTCCGACGGCCGCGCAGCAGGCTGCCGAGAACAAGGCGACCGTGCGCTACTCGCGCCACGACCTGGACATCGACGAGATCGTCGCCCACATCGCGCAAGGCAAGATCGCTACGAAGCTCGCGATGACCTGGCGCGACCGCGTTTCCTTCGTCCTCGATTCGTCGCTGTGCCTGAAGCGCATCGAACTGCTCGACGTCGTCATCGAGGCTGCCGAGGCGCAATCCGGCCAGGGCGAGGACGACGGCTTCGACGCCGACGTGGCGATCATGACGGCGGAGCTCGGCCGCCTCGTTCCCGACCTGGTCGATGCGCTGGGAGGCGAACGCGTCGCTGCGGAGACCTTCGTCGATGACGGTGCCGGCAATGCACGTGGCACCGATGCGCGTGCCGCCGAGGCGCATGCCGCTGATGCGCATGCCGATCGCTCGCCCGAAGCAGTGCCCGCCGGCTGATCGCCGCTCGGGCTTGGCAGGATTGCGGCTAGCTCGCGGGCTCGCCGTCGTCCGGCTTGCTGCCCAGCACCCGCTTCTCCCACAGCCCGAGCAGCCACAGCACGATCAGGCACAGCACGATCAGGCACAGCAGCGAAGCGCCGCCGGCGAGCACGTAGTTCTCGAGCCCGGCCGCGATGCCGATGCCGGCGGCCATCAACAGCGAGGCCGCCGTCGTCAGTCCCTGGACCTCTTCGCCTTCGCGTCGCCTGATGATGGTGCCGGCGCCGACGAAGCCGACGGCCGCGACGACCGCTTCGATCAGGCGGACCGGGTCGACCTGGACCAGCTCTCTGAACGCTTCGTCGGAGTAGTCGCGCACCAGCAGGTGGCCGAGCCCGACGATCAGCGCGGCCGCACCGGCAATCAGCATGTGCGTGCGCAGGCCGGCCGACTGGCTCTTCAACTCGCGCTCGAAGCCGATCAGGCCGCCGAGGATCATCGCGGCCAGTACCCTGCCGAGCACCGACAGTTCGAGCGGCCAGCTGGCGAAGTCGATGAACGGCATCGCGGCGGGTGGACCGGACGCTTGCCGGCTGGCCGTTCCGGTGATCGGCGCGTCGTCGGTACGCCGCTACTGGCGCAGCGTCGCCTTCAGCGTGATCTGCGGCACGCTGGCGAGCGCCTTCGACAGCGGGCAGTTTTCCTTCGCGCCCTGCGCGATCTGCTGGAACTTCGCCTCGTCTGCGCCGGGCACTTTCGCTTCGAGTTCCAGGTCGATGCGTTCGATCTGGAAGCCGCCGTCTTTCGACATCAGGTGCACGGCTGCCTTCGTGTCGACGACCTCGGTACTCAGGCCTTCCTTGTCGCAGGCGAAGGAAAACGCCATCGCGAAGCATGCCGCATGCGCCGCACCGAGCAACTCCTCGGGGTTCGTGCCCTTGCGGTCGTCTTCGAAGCGGCTGGCGAAGCCGTACGGATAGTCCTTCAGCGCCTCGGTCTCGGTGCTGATCCGGCCGACGCCGGCCTTGCCGCCACCTTTCCAGTGGACCGTTGCCGTCTTTCCTTTCATCGCGAGACCTCCATCGTCGTCAATGGCGCTGCAGGCGCCGATATTCGCTGTAGTGCCGGATCGCCTTGCGGGCGTGTCCGGCGCTCTCGTAGAGCCGCGCCGCGTTGAAGTGCGCATCGGCGAAGCCTGGCGCAAGCCGCAGGCAGTCTTCGTACGCGCGCAACGCCTCGTCGCTGCGCCCGAGATCCTCGAGCGTGACGGCCAGATTGAAATGCAGTACCGGCTCGTCGGAGCAAATGCGGAGCCCGTCGCGGTACAGCCGCTCGGCCTCGGCGTGCCGACCCGACTCGGTCAGCAGGACTCCGAGGTTCAGGTAAGGATCGGCGCAGTCGGGCGCTGCCGCGATTGCCGCGCGATAGGCGGACTCGGCACCGGCGGGGTCGTCGGCTTCGAGTTCGATGCCGCGTTCGAACCAGTCGCGCGGCGTCGCGCCCGGCCGCGTTCGGCGACTCGACGCCGAGTGGTCCGCGGCAGCTTCCGACCCGTTGTTCGCGCCGGTTGCTCGACCGAGCACGCTGATCGTGCCGCGCGTGGGGCGGAGCTCGAAATCGAGCAGCAACTGGCCGGTGTCGGCGTGCCATTGGTGATCGCCTTCGCTGACGACGATCTCGCTGCCGATCGCGCTGATCCGCAGGCCGCTCAGCGGCAGCTCTTCGGGAAGCGCGCTGCGCAGCCGCTGCAGCGACCGCAGGATCTTGCGTGTCGGGATTTTTGCCTGCTGCAGCTCGTTCGCGGTGCGCAGCAGCACGATATCTCGGAACCCGAACAGGTACTCGCGACGCTTGCCGCGCGCCGGCGTGACGAAACCCGCTGCGATCAGCCGCGAAACGACCGTGCGAGAAAGACCGAGCATCGACTGGATCGCGCGCAGGTTATAGGTCTGCATCTCGCCGCGGTGCGCGCTACTTTCTCGCGCGGGCGCGAGGCGCGGCCTCGGCCGTCGCGCTTCGCGAAGATGATGACGCGGCGGCGCGCCTCGGCGCCTTGCGCGCCGGTGGGCTGTTGCTCGCAGCCGTCTTCCTGGCGTTTGCCTTCGCTGCAGCCGGGGCTCGCGTCTCCGGCCGCTCGTCGGATGCCGGGGTCTTCGGCGTTCGCTTGCCCTTGGACAGGCTCGCGCGCAGCGCCTCGGTCAGGTCGATGATCTGGCCGCCGCCGCCCTGCGGTGCGTGTTCCTCGGTGACGACGATCTCCTTGCCGGAGATCTTCTCGTCGATCGCTTCGAGCACGCGCTGCTTTTCTTCGTCCTTGAACTCCTGCGGGTCGTAGCCATCGGCGGCGATCTGGTCGATCAGTTGCAGCGCAAGCTGCAGCTCCGGCTTGCGGATCTCTGCGGAGTCGATGTCGAGATCGGCCATCGACCGCACCTCGTCGGCGTAAAGAAGCTGCTGCAGGATCAGGCCGTCGGTGCCGGCGCGCACCTGTACGACGTACTGCTTGCCTTTCCAGACCCAGCGCGCGAGCGCGCAGCGCCGGCTCTCGCGCATCGCTTCGAGCAGCAGCTGGTAAGGCTTGCCGCCGCGCTTGTCAGGAGCGAGGTAGTAGGCCTTGTCGTAGTAGATCGGGTCGACCGACTCGAGCGGAATGAACGAGATGATGTCGATCGTGTGCTGCGCGGTTTCCTCGAGCGCCTTCAGTTCGTCGGGCTCGAACATCACGTAGCGGTCCTTCTCGAATTCGTAGCCCTTCTTGAGTTCCGAGCGATCGACCGGGACGTTCTCGCGGATGCAGAAGTACTGCTGCCTGACTCGTGATCCGCATTCGTGCAGCAGGTTGAAGCTGACGCCGGAGCGGCTTTCGGTCGCCGAGAAGACCTTCACCGGGATCGACACGAGGCCGAAGGTAAGCGACAGCGAAGCGATCGAGCGAGCGGCCATGGGGCACCTTCGAATCGGTTTCGAGACCTCAGGTTACCGCCAAGCAGGTGCGCGCGTCGACAAGTCCAGCCCGCACCGACTCGAGCCACGCCTCGAACTCGCAACCGGACAAGCGGTCGAGCGATCCCCGACCGGGGTGATGGAGGCATGCCGATTGCTGCGCCAGCGCGACACGCGGATCGCACCGCTTGCGAATTGCAGAGGAAATGCCATGTCAGAAAGCACTCTCGACATCACCGGCGAAGAGCCGCCTGTCGTCGACCGCGGGCACGGAACCAAGGCGCTGGGCCCCAGCGATTCGTCCGACTCCGGCAGCGACATCGCCGGCGGCTCGGGCACGACGATCGACGTCGACCCCGGGCTCGATCAAGGGACGAACGCCGATCCCGATGGCGGCGGCACCCATACCGCCGGACCCGACATCGGTGACCCGGAACTCGACAGCGACAGCGACCGCTACGGTACGGGCGAGCGCGGAGCCGCCGGGCGCGATTCCGTAACGGCCGACAGCGCCGAGACATGGGTGGACACGGTCAAGCCGATGCCTGGCGAGGGGTCTCCCGCCGAACGCACGA
>ENA-UOUJ01000646-UOUJ01000646.1-activated-sludge-metagenome-genome-assembly--contig:-NODE-646-length-21523-cov-4.041597_pt1 | contig 21523 bp, 13 predicted proteins | sample MGYA00249839_ERZ747224 | MGnify/ENA primary metagenome ERZ747224 (study PRJEB28782, sample SAMN03220277) | activated sludge metagenome | biome: wastewater; feature: sewage sludge; material...
ATCCACTTGCTCGGCAATGACGCGCTCGGTTCTCGGGTCGAGCCTGACCGCGCCTTCGTGCGTACCACGTTTCCTTGGTCGCAAACTTGATGCGCGTTGCGTCTTTCGGAACCGCGCAGCCAGCCGGAACAGCGTCGATCGCGGGATGCCAAACTTGTCGCGCGCAGCCGCAACAGCCTCAGCGGTTACTTGCCCGCCTGTGCGGCGCAGCAGATATCGAAGAAACTCTTCCGGGCTGTCATCGTGATCGGGGCTATCCGGGGATGAGGTCATACGCGACACTACGGTCGATCGACCGGTCGATCAATCTCATTTTGAGTGTAACAAATGCTCGCCGGAGTCTCATTCGAAGCGTAAGGCGTTACATTTCAGTCTCATGCAACCCATTGAGCTTACTGACTGCGTGAGTCCCAGTTTCAAACATAAATCGACAACTACTCCACGACACAGCCGCTGCAGTTGTTGACCGAAGCGACGCTGGTGCCTGCAAACCCGCGATGGCTAGAGGATTTCAGCCTTCGCAAGGGTATGAAGGATTTCGCTGCATATCATCTGTTGGACCGTCCGCCATCCGAAGGACATGCGGAATACTGGGACTATCATGCGAAAAACGTACGGCGGCTTGAGGTTCATGTTGAACGACGTGAGGACGACTACCTGACGATGATCATCGAAGAACTGCCACGGCCAGACGATCCCAGCGGATTGATGATCGCCCGCTGCATCCATCTCGACACTCACGACCCCGCGTTTACGCCGCTTGGCCAGGTAGAAATGCAGCACCTCGACTTGGCTATCAATGTCTATGAGGGAGAAGATCGGGAAAAGCGCTTCGCTCAGAGTCTGCAAAACGGTAAAGTCCAGGCTGCGAGCTTTCGGACGCACCTGTTCCGTATTGAGCAGACGCCGTTTGTATCGCTATTCAGCTTCTGTGAGATGTTTCTGGAATCGAAAGTTCTGCTTAGCGAATGGCTCAATGAACTCGTGAGCGCGTAGGCTTCATTGCCGCGAATATCCGCTTTTCTGCGAGATCGGAACCTCGGGCGAGCCGTGTACATAGTGCGCGAGTGCCCGATATTGATGCAACTGCACCTGAAATTCATTCCAGACGTTGGTCCTTTTGTTGATTTCCACTAGGAATTGACCCGGGATTAGCGGATATTTCCATCGAGATTTGGCTCAATGACGAGGCTTGCGAGTAACGTCAAGTAACCAAACTAATGCGATAGATGATCCTCTATGGCGCGCAGGATGCTGGAGAAACCCCTCCCTTGCGCATATAGCAGTGTGCTGCTACCGCGGTGTTTACGGATAAACTCTGTTGCCGCGTGCTTTGCTGATAGCCAAGTGATCACAAAGATATCTGAATTTTCTGCAAGTGCGCGCAGGCGAACGCTACCTCCGTGATCGGCATTTGTATCGACGGTGACGGCTGACGTGATCTCCTCCAACGCAGACTTGGCTTGCCGACTTGACGAGTCGGACAGCGAATAGATGGCGATGCGCAAGCCTGCCAGACGGTTTGCCAGATCGTCGTCCGCAGATGGGGAATCTGTTGCCGGTGTTACCGGCAGTGACCAACCGAGTTCGCTCGACAATAACGTTACCGCGATCCGCTGAAGGCGGGTCAACCGGCCATATATTGGAACAATACGGGCAAGAATCCGATGGAGGAAGGTCTCGCGGGCACTCGCATCAGGCGCAGCGGCGTTCATGAAGCTCTCGACAAGTCCCAGAACCCAATAGACCATATCGACCCCAAAGCCGTCGCCGGCGATCTCGTCGATATCGGCGATCAGGTCATGATAAGCTTTCTGGTCGAGACCGGAGGCCAGAAGTGCTTCGACCAGCACTTGGCTCGATTCGTAGATTGTCGCTCCGCGCGCGCTTCCAAGCGCGAAAAGAGTGAGCAATCGTCCGTAAATCGGCGACAGCGCAGCTCTCGGAAATTCTGCGTCTCGCTGCAACCAGGCGACCAGATAGGGCAGGGCCTGAGTTGTACGATCACCGGCAAGTTCATCGCCCTGCACCTTTTCGAGCGCAGCGACGAGAGCGCGAACCGCGACCGGATCCCCGACCGATGCCCCGATCTCCCATTCATCCTTGCCCCGGCGTGCGAAATCGAGCGCGTTCGTAAAGGCCGGATCTGAAGCACGATCGAGCCAAGCAATCCAGGACGTTGGAGGCGTAATGCTTGCAAGCTCGTCGGTCGCCTGCACCATCGGACGGAATGGCATGGTCTCGCGCAGCAACGCCAGTTCATCAGAGCTGAGTCGGGCGATCGCGGCCATCGCGCCAGTAAGCAAATCAATGCTGTCGACAGCCTCTGCCTGAATCAGCGCTTCGCGTGCCGTATCGATCGGGTCTGCAACCTCGGCAGCTTGAGGTGTTGCTGATACGCGCGCCGGCAAGAGGTCCGCTATCCAGCCCAGTTCGTGCATTCGATCGGCAAGAATGGAGAGAAGATCCCCGTGACCAGAACCCAGTGCTTCGAGACCGAGTAGACGCCATCCCCCCGCCTGCAATCCTGGTGGTGCACCGGTGATAAGCATCGACTGGATGAACGGCTGAACCAAAGTCTCGAAAGCAGTGCGCGTGCCTGCCACATTTTCAGCGTCGAACGGCTCTGCAATGTAGGTTCGATACAATGCTTCAAGGAGAAAGGCTGTAGTTGCAGGCGTCCTACGCGCAACGCATAGGCTTCGAAACTCCGGTAGCGCGACAATTCTTGTCCAGTCTTCGAATATGGCTAGCAACTGAACTTCAAGGAACTTGATGTTGAGCGCGTCAAGGCGGAATTCGCTGCGCAGGCGTTCGAGCACGGCAGCGGCAGCGTCTCGGCGCCCTACATTCAGATAGTCTTGGAAACGGGTGAGCAGCCAACTGGTCGGGACCGGCGCCAAGCGCTGCAATTCGGGGGCGCGGGCGAGGGTATCTCGCGCGCGGAGCACTGCACGTAATGCCGCGATACGTGAACGATCATCTCCCGGCAGGCGCATGATGGCTGTAACCGCCGGGGCAGCTAGCATGAGACGGGTGCTCACTGGATCTGCGGTGTCGAAGGGCTCCGGTACGCCGTCGAACCCGGTGAGCGTGGGCCCGGCGAAGGCAAGAAGGATGGGTTTGAGGCGTCGCCAGTCCGACATGGTCGACGCCGCCACATTGATCTGCATGGACCCGGCGCTATCAATGACGGGAACCAGAGCACCAGGAAAGGCTTCGGCAATCACGGACCGGGTCACATCCGCGCAGAGCACTGTGACGTCGGGACTGGCACCAGCGCATGGCTGAAGAGCGACAAGGTCTGCAAGCACGGCCCCGGCCGCGTTGAGGGTCGGGCCGATCATGTCATCTGGCCTTCCCATCGGGATTCAAGTTCGATCGTCTGTTCGGCGACCGCCGCGGGGTCTGTGCGCAGGACAATATGTTCTCCGTTAATGGAGATACCGTTGAGCGTGAGATTCATCGAGCCGCTGAGAAAATAGTCTGCGCCGAGCAAGCCCTTGGCGTGGAAGCCTTTCGCCACAATCCATTTGATCTGATCGCCGTAGCGCACCTTTAGTGTCAGCAATCGGGCGATGAAATAATCATTGTGGCCATCCTCGCGGATGATGAGTCTGATCTGAACGCCGCGTGCGAGGAGTGAACCGAGTAATTGAGATAAATGAATTGGAGCAGCCGGCCAGTCCGGCTCGAGTGCTGTAAATTCGCGCGCCGAGTTGTCAATGATCTCGATATCGCTAATCCAGGCAAAAAACAGCCACAGCTTCGGGCTGGGGTGGATGAGTTCGGCGACAAATAAGCTCTGGAACAGATCGCGCACCGCGCGCGATTGCGTTGGTCCATGGAGATCGCGGGAGGGGTACGGCATCAGATCTGCTCCCTCAGCGTAAGTGTCGCCAAAATCTTGCCGTCCAAGCGTTCGACTCGTTCGATCACGAGGAAGAACTGAAGGACGCCCACACCTACCGGCGTTGCCGAGAGCCGGATCAGGGCGGCGCGGAAGAGTCCAGCCTTGTCGGCATCAGCCGCGAGGCGAGCAGTTCCCTGGGCTTCAAAGGCGTTTGCGAGTTGAGTTTCCCAATCCGGATCGCTGAATGGAATCGTCGCAATCGACCGGTTCAGCAACAGATGCCGGACGACGGCCGGGTCGGTCGACCGCGTCTGGCGGAACGGATTGTAAGATTGCAGAATGCGCTGGCGCACTTCGTTTGCGCGCGGCCACAATAGGCTCGTTATTGCCGACAATACGGTAACATGCGTGATCGCGGCAGCCGGCAGCGTTGCGGTTAGAAATGCGCGAACGGCGTTCGACAATGTGGCATCGCAGCTTGCGATATAGGCATATTCGCGCAAGCCGATGGCAATGCCAAACCGATCCTGCGTCGCATCCCAGTGGGTCTGCAGATCGAGCAGCAACCGGTCGAGTTGGGGTCCCGAACCAGCACGCAGAAGGCGGCTGTTAAGCGAGACTGAGAGTGCATGGCTGAGATCAATCCCGCCACGCTGTGCGAGGTGATGCGACAGGTTGCGCCACAGGATCGAGCGCTCGCTGTGCGAATTGGTTGCACGAAGACGTGCAATCTGCTTGCCGATCTCGCCATCGTTGGTGCTCAGTTGGAGGATTTCCCGGAGGCCGCCATCGACCAGTTCAAGATCGCTCGGTGCCAGCGCTGCATCGAGTGCTGAGAAGAACAAACGTGGTTCGGACGCGAACCGATCGGCAAAGGCTTCGAGAACACCCGCACCGCCAAGCGTCGTCTCGCTGATCCATACGCTTGCGACATCGGATGTCACATCATCGCGGATATCGACGAGCAAGCTGTCCATCGTTGCCTGGCGGGGCGCTGCCGCGATGCATGCCTGGAGCATCGCCTCGCCAAGCGTTTCCAGGATCAAGCGGCGAAGCCACGCGCTGAATGCTGCGGCGTCGACCTCGATCAACTGCGCGGCCAGCGCCCGCAACCGCTCACGAACGATTGGTCGCCCCAAGTGTAGGAGCAGTGCCTGCTGCAACCGCCCGCCGCCGGCCACAGCGCCGACCTTGACCGTGCCATCCGCAGGATGTCCTCCATTACCCCCGGCGTCATCGTCGGCATCGCTGTCTAGCGTGTCATCCGTGTCGGGCGGCATTGGCGGCGTTGCGCCGAACACATCGTCCATCACGGCATGAAACACGGCTTCGATCCGGTCGTCGTCGAGCAGGTCCGAAATGACTTCGGCAAGCGGTCGGTCATTGGCCGAGGCATCGGCTAGCAATGCCGAGAGCAGGAACTGGATCAGCCATTCGCGCTGGAACTGGTTGAGATCATCCGGCAGTTCAGGATCGAGCCGGATCAGATCGCGAATATAGGCTAGCTTGCTGGTCGCCAAGACGTCGGGTGGCAGGCTACTGCCCGCAAGTGTTTCTGCGTCGGGCAATGCCAAGTCAAGTCGAAATCCGTCGACCTCAAGTTCGAAGCCGATGGCTGCCGGACGGTCATCGTTGCTGGTAAAGGTGAGCGTGACAGGAAAATCATCCTGGAGCGTCCGGATATTGGCCTGGGCCGTGGCTGCGAAGCGACGTACGTTGATACTTGAGCGGAACCGGTGCAGGTGGAAGTCGATAGCCCGCACATGGTGCCGCCACTCCGAGCGCGCCGGGACCGGAACCCCGAGAGCGTCGCCATTCGCAACGATGTCGGACTGCCAGAGCAGTCGGGCGTTGCTGCTCGGCAGCGCCTCAGTTCGGGCGGCGCGCTCAAGACGCACGGTCCGGGGACGAAAAACCAGCAGAGGCGTTCCGCCCACGCGATCATTTAGGCTGCCGGTGAAAGTACCGACAAATTCGTGCTCGAGTGCGCAATCGCTGATCCGGCGGTCCTGTTCCGGAAAGGCCGGGTCGACCGGTATCCAGTGCGACAGCGCCCCGCGTTCATGCGCAAAGCGGCGTGTGACCCGTCCGGGTACGAATTGATTGAGCGCCTGGAGGATCGGCATCTGCTCGACCCGCTCCTCATGATTGACCGTTGCAGGTGGAATGATGACCCGCACTTCCGGCAAGCTGAGGTCGCTGAACAGGTTGCGTGGCACGAAGTCAGGAAGCGGGTGATGATCGACTTGCAGGTCGAGTGCAGCGCCTGCACCGGGAATAGCAGGTTGCCAGTTGCGAAACAGTCGGCGCACCAGGGTCGGAACAGCTTCGAGAAGAAGGGAGCGCGGTGCTTCCCAAAGCAGGGTTTCGGCGACCGACCGTTCGATCTCTAGCGCACCCATGAGATAGCTTCGCAGACCCTCGATGGTGGCAGCGTCACCTTGGACCAACTGGGTTAGTTTGGCGCGGGTGCGATCGAGAACAGCGCGCTCTGCGGCACTGGCCTGCGGAAGCGGACGACTGAGTAGATTCCACTGCCAGGCTTTCTCGTAGCCAGAGGTTGTTGCGGCCAGCCAGTCGAACAGTGCGAACACCGCCTGGATCTTCATAACATAAGGATTGCGGATCGGGAGATATTGCGGTGCGAGCGAAGGATCGAACAGATGCTCGAACGCCTGGTAGAAAGCGCGGTCGCGGCCATAATCCGACAGTACCGTGAGCGTAATCGGCCGCATCGCCCGGTCGCGTCCCGCGCGCCCCTTGCGTTGAAGGAAGGACGCCATGCCGCGCGGCGCCTTGTGCTGGATAATGGCGCCGACAAACGGATCGTTGAAGCCGACTTCAAGGGCGGCGGTTGCAACGACAATATTAGCCGATTGATTGACGCCCGCGTCTTGCGACGTGGTGCGCCCGACCACCAGTCGACGATCAAGCGGATGGCCTATGTCCTCGCAAATCCGCCATCGCTGCCCCTCGACGTCGCGCATCGCTGCATCAGGTCCGGGACCGCGAATACTTGCGAGCGGCGCGCGCGCGGCATCGGCGCGCCCAAAAATTGTATACGCCTCGGCATCGCGCAGATCGTCATAAAGGCGATTGGTGACATCGAGGTCGTCGGTGAACAGGAAGGCGCGCCGGCCGAACACGCCCGAGGTATTCATCGAGCCAGGGGGATCTAGCAGTCGCGGCAACAGCATCGATGTCTGGATTGTGGTCGAGAGCAGCGACGCGCGCGACGCCGGGTCGCCGCGTAACAGGATCTGATATTCGGCCCCCTGCTCCTCGAGTTCCTCAAGTGTCGGCGTAATCTCGACGACGTCATCGGGTGCAGCACCGGTAAGGTCCGAAAAGAAGCGCGCCGCATCGCCAAGCGTTGCCGACAGGCCGACCCAGGTGATCGGGTTGTCGAGGAGGTGCCGCCATCGGCGCAGCGTCAACGCGGCTTGGGCTCCGGTTGCCCCTTCATAAGTGTGTACCTCGTCTAGCAGCGCGAGCATCGGCTTCCGCGCAACCGAGAGACCAATACCGAACAGGCCGCGCATCCAGTGATCAGACAGACGCTGGTTGAGGATCTCGGTCGTAGTGAACAGAATATCAGGCGGGTGACGCTGCAGACGGGTGCGGGTCAGCACAATCTGGTCGTCACCGATCTGCTCACTGCAGCCATGTTGGACACACACAAGGCGTTCTACACCTGCCGCAATATCGCCACCGCGCCAGACGAGTTCTTCATCGCAGCGCGGACAGCGCATCCACGGACAGACGAAATCATCGCCCCGCTGGACCCAGTCCTTGTTAGCAAGTTCCTGGCGTGTGGCCCGCGTTGGGGTCTTTCCGAACAATGCGCCGATGATCAACGGACGTCGCCCGTGCGCCGCGAGCACTGGGTCCATCGTTCGCCCCATACGGAACGCTTCGGCAAACTGGTCCTTTAGCAGTTCGATGCGCGGGTAGATCGCGAGCGCCTTGACCCAATGTTCGGCGCTGATCGCTTCGCCGATGCGGATCAGACCTGGCAGATAGAAGGCGATAGTCTTGCCGCTGCCAGTGCCGGCCGTCACGATTGTACCACCATCGGCGGTTGCTGCCGACAGGCGCAGGGCTGCGCGCTCCTGGAACCCGGCAAGCCGCATTCCATCCCGTGCGGTCAAAGCCCGCCACAAGTCTTGCCGAAGGGTTGAGCCGCCGAGGACGGCTTCATGATCGGCCAGGATGTCGGCAGGCAAGCGGTCTCGTCGGGGAAAACGGCGCGGTCGGCAATCGACCCGGAAGTCTGCAACGAGCGACGGCGCGCCCTGCCAAGGTTTGTTGGGAAATAGCTGTCGGTTCGCAGTCAGTAATCGCATCATCTCGGCAAAACGCGATCGGATGCGAACTTCCCCGCCAACGTTTGCCATTTCAAAGATCAGCTTGGCATCGATCAGTTCCTCGACGAGATCCTGCCCGTCAGTGCCACTGGCATTGGCCGCATCACAGACCTGGTCGCCTAGTTCAAAGGCTTCGTCCTCGCTGAGTGAGCCGTCAGTAAATCCCCATTCGAGCGAGCGCATCTCAATCGCTTCGATACGATCGAGCACCGCGAGGGCATTGGCAGACACAGGCATGGTTAGTGTCTACCTCAACTTGATTCGAAACGCGCTGAGCAAGTTTCGGCTTTCCAGCCACATCTGCACCTCGGGAGTGTAGCTGCTTAGCAGTGCGTCGCTGTTGGCCGCAGCGCGGATGAAGGCGACCACGCTCGATGGGATATCGGACGCGGCAAGTGATTTCCACGCTGCCTCGTGCTCATTTATCAAGGTATCGAGTTTGGCGATCGCTTCTTTCGGATCAGCCGGTAGGTCTGCGCCGAAGGCGACGACATTGCTGCGAATCTGCCGAATTCTGGCAACGCTTGTCCTGAATTGCGGGACTTGGGCGAGCGCACTCAACACATCGTCTGCGCCAAAGTCTGCGCGCTTGTCGACATAAGCCTTCCATGCAGCAATCGCCGCATTGCGCCCAGCATTCGCGATGCCGTTTAAGCGATCGGTGAACGCGTGCTTGATGTCGAACGGCGGATCATTAAGCTTGACAGGGTCCGCCTTAATGGCCTCGCGCAAAACACGTGCCTTTCCCGCGAAGCCAACGCCGTCGCTTGGCTCGAATTCGACCGGAACACCTGCTTCAGAAAGCGCAGTCAGGGTTTCGCGTAGCCCTGTCATCAGCAGCGCCACATTTTTGAACTGAGTCGCACGTGTGGCAAACTGGTCAGCTTCGTCGGCGGTATTCCTGAGCTTTTGATAAGTGTGGATCTTGGTTGCCAGCGTGGCGGCGCGATCAAGAAGCATCGGTATGCTCTCCATCCATACCCGACAAGGCGTTAAGATCGGCTTCTATCGCGGCGAGCGACGTATCAATTTGCTTCAGACTGGCTTCCATCTCACCCTGTCTGGCATTCAGGCTCTGGCTGATCGCACCGATGTTCTGGTCGACAGTGTCGAGAAATGCCTGCGCCACGGTCGCAAGTGCTGTTCCGGCCTCGACCGCACCTCGTCGCCCGCGGCCAAAATGCGGTAGTGCCGCTATAGCATCGGTTTCATTACGAAGAGAACGAGCAGCCGCTATCGAGTCATCGAATTGTACGGCCCTGAAGCGATCGAGCGCGTCCGTCAAGCTTCGACCGGTGTTGCTGGTGCCGATACCTGCGTCGGCGACAGCCTGTCGGGCAGTATCGAGCGCTGCGATGATCGCAGCGCGATTTGATGTCACGCCAAAGGCGCTCTCCATATCATTGAGCCAAGATTGCCGGACCGCCATTTCGGAAGCTGCGGCGGTCGCGATGGTATCCCTGATCTCTCGATAGGTCTTGGCAGGCTCCAGAGTGTCGCCATCAGGTGGTTGTAAGCGCAGTTGCCATTTAGCCTGGCGAAACTCGCGGATCGGTCCGAGAATGCGACCGGGATTGAGCATTGCGCCGGTGCGACCGCCCTTCATGCTCGACATCTGTGATTGCGCAACGCCGACTAGTTTCTCGCGGTTTTTGCTGAGCTTGTCGTAAAGTAATTTCATGTCCCGGGCTGTGCTGGCGCATTCGCTTGCCCAATGCGAACTGAATGCCGCGTCTATCATTTCGGCGATCGATGCATCCGGTTTGATTTTGCCGCCGATCGCCGCGCCAACGCAGAGGAGTTCGATTGCTGCTGCGGCCTGGTTCCATTGCGGTGTTGGCTGGCAGATCGCGAGCAATTGTGCCTCAATACTTTTCGCCCAGATCTCTACGCAATCGAGAAAGGCGCCGAGCATCTTTTCGCCGTTGGGGAATTCCCAGCGGAACTGGTCCTTGCTTGCGCGCAACACACCCTGAAGCGCCGCTGCGGCGGTCGCCGGTTGGACCAGGTCGCCAGGGATGACAAGCTTCACCTGCAAGTCGGTGCGGACTTGCGTTGTTTGTCGGTCAAAACTGATGCTTGCTGTTTGGAAGGCCTTGCCCGTCTTGCCAACGAAGCTCGCCTTTGCGAGCCCGACCATATCCCAGTCGATGGCATTGGATACGGCCGAAAAGATCAGCAGTCTGAGGTTGTTTGCGACGGTTTGGTCGAGCCCTTTACCGCTAATCCACTGCTCTATGAGCAAATCCTCTCTGCTTGCCGGTCTCTCCGGATTCACTTCGGTGGTCTGGTGTTCGGTGGTCGGCTCGACTGGTTTGGCAGTATCGGCGCCAGGGATTTCAGGAACCTCGAATGCGGCCCGAAGCCGCTCGTCGAGATTGGCGATCGTGCCGGTGCCATCATAAAGTTCGAGGAACGCGGCCCAGCGCTGATAATTCTGCGGATTACGGTTTTGCAATTCAGCCTGAGCGACAGCAGGAAGCGCCGTGATCCCGCCGAGTTTCTCCAACAGCTTGAATGGAGGAAACTTGCCGGTCGCAATCTCAGGTCCAAAATTGTCGAGAACTTCAACTAGCAGATCATTCTGCAAAACGCGGGGATTGAGACGTTCGGGCATCGAACTATCGGCACGCAAGGCCGCATTCCACAGCGACTGTGTGGTAAACGGGTAGAGGCCATAGCCATCGACCTCGCCGAAGATAGCGTGACATTCGGTCTGGTAGCGGCAGGCGCCGCATTTAGAGCGCGGGCTCTCGCCGGGCGCTGCCGCATCGCTCCACTGGGAGATGCCGTCGCGCCCGAGACGGACAGCGTTGAGATAGCGGGAAGTGAACTGGCTAAGCGATGCCTTGGTAACCGATCGGCCCTCGGCCCGGCCCGCTGAGCGATCCATGTCTACAATATGGGTGGTCCGCATATACGCAGTTTCGGCGACGCTCTGGAAGAAGCCAGTCGTGACAGCGATCGCTGTTCGCATCCTGCACTGGCGATCATCACCCTGCGAGGTGATCGCCTGCAGCAGCGCACGATCAATACCCTGCAAGCGCGCGAACTCCTCGATCAGCAGAACCAGTTCCTGTCCCTGCGTCTTGAGGTAGCTACGCAGGCGTGTCATCAACTCCTCGACCCGGTCTCCAGAAAAACTAAGCGTGCGCGCTACCGCACGATCAAGATTACGATTTATGATCTTAGTTGCGAGAGGAAGATTGATCGCAGGATCGAGTTCGATGATGTCGATCGCATCGCGGGCAAGGCGCGACGCATGGGCAAAGTCCATGCCCCCGAGCGGAAGGTCGCTATCGACGAATACACGGCGCTGATCAGGACGGTCCTTGGCATTAGACGGCGCGAAGATATGATCGACAATCTCGGCGATTACAGTGTTGTCACCAAGGAAATGCGCCTGACGCATATGGGGATCTTGGAAGAGGTTAGGCAGGCAGACGAGCAATTCCTGTTCGATCTCATCTGCCTCGGCTGGTAACACCTCCTCGCGAATCACTTGAGCCAGGTCATTGAGCAGTTGCTGCTTCTGGTCATTGCGGCTCTGGTTGCCATCACCTGCCGATTGAAGCGTCTCAAGGAAACTTCCCTGCTGATCGACAGGGAGTTCGGCAATGATCATTTTGACGATGTTGCGCAGGCTGGTGCCCGATTTAGGTACGACCAGTATAACCCGTTCTTTGGTCGGCTTGATGTTCAGTCGCATCCAGTGAACAAGATGCGACTTGCCAGACCCGGTCTCGCCAAGGATCGCGGCCAGCGCATGTGGCCGATCCTCGCGGAGAAAGTCCTCGAGAAAGGCGGCCGGAGTCATATCGGCCCACGAGGCCTCGCCGATCTCCTGGAAGGATTTACCGACCTGCGGGCTGACCTTTAAATCCCAGTCACTGTGCACCGCGCGAAACAGGCTGTCGGTGATATGTTCTGCGAAGGGATTGATGACTTGGCGAACGGCGCCGGGATCCCAGCAAAGATAGTTGCGCATCATGCCGCTTCTCGCAGCATGATGCGGCTCACTCGGCCCTCGCGGGATCCAAAGTCAAGGATGCGCGAAGCGGCGTCAGCGACGCCTGTCATTGTCAGGCGCTGGCGATCGACGAGTCGCTGGAGCGCCAAGCTAGTTGCAATTGACAGGCGTTTGTCGCCATCAACCACCGGTGTCAGCCGCATACTTTCATAGTCATAGCGGACGCTTCCGGTCTCGAAAACGGGGAAGATCGCCGCCAACCGTGTCATGAATTGCTCGATCGCTAGATCACTGGCCTCGGCGAAGATCGTCGGAAGCGCACTTTCGATCGCCTTTACCGGATCAGGAATTACACGACGGGATGTGACATCTTCAGGATCGTTGGCGCCACCGACAATGGTGGCAAAGCCGAGATAGCGCGCCCAATACAGGAAGTTCTGGTAGCGGTTGAGCGATGTTAGTTCGGTCTTTGATGCGTGATCGCCGATCTGCGCCTTAAGAGTATTCTGGGGCGGTTCAGAAAAACTCATCGGCCGCAGCGGACTGGAACTGAGAAACCAAGACAAGGCAAACATGAAACCCGCCTGCTGGGTCTCAGCGGCGCGGCCCGGATCAAACAACGTGCGGCGCATATAAGCGAGGAAGTAGGCTTCACTATCCTCCCGCCTCTTGCCCCCACTTCGCGCATCGGCGGTCAGTCGCAGCTTGTTATCGACCTCTTCGACAAGGCCGATACGTCGCGCTTCGGCCAGTGTGTTGCTGAACAGGGTGGTGGTCGACTCACCATCATCGTCACTGCCTCGGCCGCTGAGCGAAGGTGGTGTGGCCCAAGCCTCAATCCGGTCCCTGACTTCGCCATTCTCGCTATTAAACAAGGCAGCGTAGATCGCGAACAGTCGACTTGGAACAGCTTGGGCGGTGGTAATAATACTCATTGGGCTACCCTGGCATTAAATTCATCGAGCGTCAGCGTCCGCCCACCAAAAACATCCTTCAGTCTGCGGCCATCGGGCGCAGGTTGATCGATGGGGGCCAAGAAAATCCGGGGGTTGTCCGGTCGCGGCACTAGATTCTGCGGCTCCAGTATCTGCCGGTCACCAACCATCACGAATTCAGGTCCGCGCGGTAGCCGCGATAAAGCGAGCGAGGACAGATTGCTTACAAAAAAAGCTGTCTTCTCCGCAAATTTGAGTACGCGGTCCATGTCGAACGGTTGCGGGCCGAGTGTTATGAGCTTGGCGAGGCGGGCCTTCTGAAGGCGTTGCAAGGTCTCGCCGAGTCGTCGTGAGGAGTTTCGGGCAAGGGCGCCGGGATCATAGCTTACGAGCAGGCGCAGATCGCGGTCGAGCAGATCAGCCACAAGAGGTTCCAGAGGTATGGTCCAGGAACCACGTGGCTCTCCGACCGGCACAGTGCTGAGGCGGCAGTTTTCGTCGGTGCGGCAACGACTACAGCGACTGCATGCGCGCCCAACCCGGTCGCCACCATAAAGCTCTTCGAGAATTGTCGCTGGGCAGCGCGCATCGCGTAGATACTCGCGCATGAGGTCGAGATTGCGCTTGGCGGCGAGCCATCCGACCTGACGGACGGGTTCTACTCGGTCCTGCCAAAGCGCCATATCGAGATGATGATCATCGATGATCTCTATCTCCAGCCAATCACCTTCTTTCTGAATTCTAGGATAGGGTGTGCCGAGCAGGCGCAGGATGCCGGCACGCGCCATCAGTGCCACAGTACGCAGGTTCCAGTCTGTATTCGCGTCGCCGAACATGTCGATGTCCCGCTCGTCGGTGCCGGGCCTTCCGTCGATCCGCACGGCAAAGCGCCCATCGCCGAAGGATGCTTTACGGGCGAACATAGCCTCCCAGCGATGATAGCCGCGGTCGATACTGATCACCTGCTGGGTGTTTATGCGCTCGGCAATCTTGATGTCCTTTGCGGTTGGTACGATCAGCGAGAGCGCGGCCTTGCCGTCGCGACCGCCTCGGCCGACCTCCTGATAGAAGCGGTCGAGCGTCTCCGGCACGCAGGCATGGATGACACTGCGGGCGTGAGCATAGTCGATGCCCAAGCCGAAGGCGGATGTGCCAACAACGATATCTAGCGTACCGTCGCGCCACTGACCGACAATTTCTTCGCGCTCGCTACGGCTGGTTTTGCCATGGAGTTTGCGGATGCGACGGAAGCCTGCCGTAGTCAGGCGTCTAAACCAAGCGTTCGCTGCCGCGACCTCGGTTACGTATAGAACAGCAGGCCGGGGTGCGTGATGGAGCGCCTCGAGGATCTGCGTGGTACGGTTTTCCTCATTGGTAGATGGGGCGATCCAATAGTCAGGTTCGGGACGCAATCCAACAGCGGCGATGCTTTCAAAATTGCTCTCGGTGCCGAACAGCGAGCGCAACGTCTCCAGCGACGAATCCGTAAGAGTCGCAGACAACATGATCGTACGTGGCGCCTGGCCAGTCGGCGCTGCCGCAAGCAGTTCGCGACGTAGGCCGCTGAGTTCCTGAAATTCGGTGCGAAATCCGGTTCCCCATTGGTCGACGAGATGGGCCTCGTCTATCACCATCGCCCGAAGCAGGCCTGCCTCGGCAGCACGGCGCAAGGAGTCCCGCAAACTGCCACACGCAGCTTCGGGCGATGCAAAGCAGAGGCCTTGGGTGCCGTCCGCGATCTGCTCAACAATAATGCCATTCTGGATATCGTTGCCGCCCTGAAAGGCAAGTGGCCGCGACAGCCTGCATACCTCGACGGCTTCTTGTTCGTGATTGACTCCCAAGGCGACCGTCGGAACGATTACCAAAGTCACACCCCGGCTGTCGGCTTGGTTCGAGTCGACGAACCCGACGGTCTGAATCAGTTGGAAAATCATGCTCTTGCCCTCCCCAGTTGGAAGAGCAACGACGAGACTTCCTCCTGCGGGTGTCGAGAGTGCGGCACGCACCGCCGCACGCTGTCCGCGGCTACGATAGGATGTGCGCCCAACCGCCGACAGCAGTGGGTCCCCCTCGCAACCCGTCATGTTGAATTCGCGACGTGTCGTCTCTGACGCAGCATAATTCTCGACCCCGTCGACGGCATCCGCAAGCCACGCTGGCCTCCAGGCCTGGAGTGTCACAAGTCGTTCCTCGCTAGCGGTGGCGCTGCGCAGTCCAACCCGATCCCAGGCGGCGAACTCATCGAAACGCGGATGCGACACCTCCACCACGGGTGGTATCGTTGCACCGCGGCGGACATGCTCATGCATCATGGCCTGGCGCAGCAGTACGGCAAGGTCGAGTGCGCTCGCGGCGCATGCAGGATCGACCAGCGCACGGCGTAGACGCTCTACCGCTGGAGAGTGGGCCTGCCAGTCCGCACCACCGCTGGTTCGATTGAGCAAATGGCTCAGTGCAACAAAAGCATCTTGGCCACCGAGATTAGCCATCGCGCGATCTCGATGACACTGGATTTCCGAGGATGAAGCAGCCCATCGCATCGAGCCGGATCGCCGGGGATGCGATGCTCGGCAGAATCGACTCGATTAACGCAATATCCTCACGCGCCATCGTATCGCCTGCAGACTGGCGGCGCTGGAGTCGATTCTTGTGACGCTGCAGATCGCTTGCCGCGAGAGTTGTCGCAGATTGAATCGCCTCCTGGACATCGGCCTGATCGTACAAAGTCTGGCGGGCACCGTCGCGCACCCGCCGACAGATAGCGGGGAACACAGCAGGATCGATGTACTTGGCGAGGATGTGCGGCCGACTGCCTAGATTCAGGTCGGCGTTTGGTCCTTTACCATGACCTCCATAAGGCTTTGATAAAATTGCCAATAGCGTCGGATCAATAACCGGTTCGCCATTGATGTCGATGAACAAGGTCCGTTCACTTTGAGTGAAATAACGCTGTGCGCGACGCGATGCGGCGAGTTCCGCTCGAGACGGCGCCAAAAGGTCGGCCATGTCGAGACTGGGCTCAATCGTGAAGCAGAGCTTAAAGCCAACCCACGCGTCACCGAGCCAGTTTGCAACAGTTCGGTAGGTGATAAAAGCGGTTCCGCGGTCGTCCCAACGCGTATAGCGCGCGAGCACATCTATTTGCGGTGTTCCGGGGCGTAACAGGGTTACCCCGGCACGCCGCGTTGCAATCCGGCGCTTCCAACTTAGCGGTTTAGTGTCATCAAATTCAAGTTGCTGCTGCCAAGGCGATCTGGGAATCAGCGTCTGCTTGGTTATCCCAAGTTTGAAAGGATCTGCCTCCGGCCAGGCGAAGGGGCGCTTCCTGATCTGCAATGTGTCTATCAGCCATTGATCGACGCTCGCCTCAAGCGCTGCCTCGTCTGCCTCGGCATCGTCAAGCGCCTGTATAAAAGCTTCGACAGGTTCCTCGGCCAAGGCAATACGATCGAGGGCATATTGTTCGTCCTGCGACTTTCGCTCATCTGCAATCTGTGAGCGGATGTCCGCCACAAGTGCAGCAAGCGCGGTGGGGCCCGTCATTAGTAACGCTTCGAGAGCCCGGGTTTCGAAGCCTTCAAGCAAGAACTGCACGTCGCTGATCGAGCGATGGAAAATGGACAAACCTTCGGCCAATAGTTCGTACCAAGCCACGAATGGGCTGTTGTCGTCGTCTGAAGGCAGCAGGATCCGGTGCCGGACAATGCCTTGGCGGCGGCCATAGCGGTCGAGGCGACCGATACGTTGTTCGATCCGGGCAGCGTCCAACGGCAGATCGAGATGTACGATCGCGTCGGCGAAGCTGAAATTAAGCCCTTCTTCGGCGGACCGGTCGACTGTGAGGATTGCCGCGTCCAGCACTTGCTCGAACTGGGCCGCTGCATTCTCTTCATCCTTGTCGATGTTGGGTAAACTACCTTCGGCAAGAAGCAGGCAAAGCGGTCCGTCAATTGCATCCTGCAGGGCTTCGTGGAACGCCGCAGCAGTGACAGGTCCTGTCGCAAAGACTACAACCTTGGGATGATCAACGTCAGCCCGCAGCGTCTTAATCAGCCGTCGAACACTTTCGACCATGATTTCGATCCGGACGGCATCGTCATAGGCTTCTGCCTGCTCCCGCAACGCGTCTAGAATTTCGGCTTCGCCGGCGAATATGGGGCTGGCATTAGCCAGCCATGTGCGAAGGGTGTCGCCGCCTTCTGAGATCGCCCCAAGAAGTTCGCGATATCGCGCAGCAAGCGGTGTGGATCCAGCTTCGTGATCGACAAGTGAGTCGACTGCTGCCGACCGCCAGTCCTCGAGTGTCGTAAAGAGGGTCAGATCGTCGCTTGAATAGCCTTCAGTACGAACGTGGGTTAGCGAGTCGCCATCTGGTCCACGCGGACGAAACTCCCAACCCTCAGCATCGGCGCGACGCGAGCGGATCAAACGCTGATGGATACGATAACTGTCGGAGATGTGTTCTTTGAGCGCGCCGCAAAGATCGGAAAGGCGCTCGGGTGCTTCACGCGTTGCGGCGATCAGTTGCGGCGCGAGATCCTGGACGACAAGGTCATCTGGAAAAGTACGGACGAGTTCGGCTCCGCGTTGGCGGAGTACGAGACTTGATGCTTCCGGGTCGAGACTGAGAAGCAATCGACCAATCGCCCGGCGTTGTTCGAGTTTAGCCCGAAACCCATCCAGATCATTGAGCGGATGTGTGAGTGGGTCGAGCAGGTTGAGCAGCGCCAGAAACCGGGATTCCTGGCCGAGCGGAGGGGTTGCGGAGAGCAGCAGTAGCACGGGTACGTCACGTGCAAGCTCTCGCAAGCGCATGGCAGACGGCGCCAGCGGGCCGTTTTCAAGCCCGACCAGATGATGCGCTTCGTCAATGACCAGGACATCGGGTGTTCGCTTGACCCGTGCAATATCCGTGTGCGAGCAACATTCAAAAGGTTCGCCAAACTGATCGAGACGCAGTTTTTTGGTGAGTTCGTACCGCCACTGCTCGCAGAGCGCGGACGGGGAGGCAATTAGTACTTCGGTATCGGGATTGTCGATCAGATGCTGACGGATGATTAGCCCCGCCTCAATAGTTTTGCCGAGGCCAACCTCATCGGCGAGCAGGTAGCGCTGGATTGGATCGCTCAGAACGCGGCGGACCGCGGCGACCTGGTGCGGAACGAAGTCGACCCCGGCAGATAATAGTGAGGTCAGACCCTGCGCCGCGCTGGTCAGTGTACGTAGCGACGATATGGCCGTTTGGCGCCGGTCGTGTAGGAACTGGCTCTCGGCAACGCCTGCCGCGAGCATTTCAGCAGGATCTTCAGGCGCGTTCCACGGTCGTACGAACAGGTCAATCTCACTGAGGTCCTCCTTCTTTCCGTTGGGGAAGCAAACCTCATAGGTGATTAGCCCGTTCTCATGCTGGAGATAGTCGGTGATGCGGCCAACCCGCATGCGCTCGTCGTCGAGAACGTAAGCGCGGGTCTGGGCACTTAGGAATGCGCGCGTGATGTCGCTTACATTGTACTCAATGTCTTCGCTGCGCTGGATGGAATAGAAGATCGAAACGATGCAACGGCCGCTAGACGCAGACTGCAGCTTCCCGATGCCCTTCTGCCCAGGCAATCCAACAAGCATCCCCTTGAACAGGCCCGCACCCCCTTGGTGATTCCCAGCTTTGGATATCCTACGTTCTATCCTGACAACAAAGTATACGAGGAGTTGCTAAAAACAAATGAACCCGTACCCGCGATTTGCTTCTCTCTGTTTCAGAATCATGTAATACTCTCTAACCAGCAATAAATCGTCTGGTCAGAAGTTAGTCGCAAGCTTAGCTTACATATTGCGGCGAAATGTCTCGCCTTGTCCCCTCACGCTGCTTCAATCCCGATGCGCGCATCCCTTTTCCGTAATCGTATCATGATCGGCAGGCAGAGCAGGACCATCCAAGCCTTGCCGACGACCTGTCCGCCAAGAAACTCCAGACTCCCGAAGGCAAGCCAGAGGAATACCATGCTGTCCACAACTAAGCCAACAACGCTACTGGCGAGCACAGCGCGTACGAAACGGCGACGCTGCAGTGGGGTATAGACCGCCAGATCGGCAAACTCCGATAAGAGAAATGCCATGGTAGAGGCAACGACAAGCGCTGGTGGCGCGAAGCCGGCTGATAATAGTGCCCCGAGCGCGATCGCTGCGATGGACCATCTGACGCCAAGGCGTCGTTGCACGAGATCACGCAGTATCAACGCGAGACCCACAGCGAGGACACCGCTAGGAGCGTCCAATCCGGGCGCTACCGGGATCAGACATGGACCATCAGGAGCGCAGGTGGTTCCAACATTTTCGATAAGCCAGTTCGATAACGGGATCGAGCCTGCATAGAGCAGAAAAAAGACAATGCCTTCCCGTATGCGCGTACGATTGATGTCAGTCATGACCGATATCCGCGCACGTTGCTGATTTGGCGATGAACCGCTGATAGCCTTGGGCACGCAGTTCACAGGCAGGACATTGACCGCATCCCCGGCCCCAAGCATGCAGCGAACGGTCGCCCTGATAGCAGGTATGGGTTTCTTCGCGAACGAGGTCGACCAACGCTTCACCCCCCAGTTGATGAGCCAGACGCCAGGTTTCAGCCTTGTCAATCCACATTAGTGGAGTGTGGACCACGAAGCGTGTGTCCATGCCGAGATTGAGGGTAAGCTGTAGCGCCTTCATCGTATCATCACGGCAGTCTGGATAACCGGAAAAATCCGTCTCACACACGCCGGTAACGATATGTTTTGCGCCTCGCCGATAAGCGATTGCGGCCGCGAAAGTCATAAACAGCAGGTTTCGACCCGGTACAAAGGTATTGGGAAGGCCATTTTCCTGCATCTCGATCTCGACATCCCTTGTGAGAGATGTCTCACTCACCTGGCCAAGTACGGCAAGGTCAATAAGATGATCATCCGCGAGTCGACCGGCCCACTGCGGAAACTGCTCCCGGATGGCTTCGAGAACCACCGGCCGGACATCGAGTTCGACGTGATGACGCTGGCGATAGTCGAAGCCGACGGTTTCAACGTGCTCGAAGCGATCAAGCGCCCACGCGAGACAGGTCGTGGAATCCTGTCCGCCGGAAAACAGGACGATGGCGTCACCATCATTCATGATGCATCCCCTTCACCTTCATATTCCGCCCAGCATTCTGGTGTCTCGAAGACCTTTACGGAACTGATTTGCGGAAGGGCAGGTTTGACGCGGTCCCATATCCAGACCGCGATATTCTCTGCTGTGGGGTTTTCGAGTCCCTCGACATCATTGAGGCAGTAGTGATCGAGGCGCTGCAAAAGAGGACCAAACGCCGCTTCGACATCAAAAAAATCGACGACGAAGCCGGAGAGAGGATCGACAGGACCTTCGAGGCGCAGTTCGACCCGATAGGAATGTCCATGCATCCGGTGGCAACGATGCGTCTCGGATACATTGGGCAATCGATGGGCTGCCTCGAAGGTGAATGCCTGGGTGATCTTCATCGGATTCCTAGCTGCTTGTGTGTCTGAAGACTGAGTTGCCATCGTGGGCTTTCCAGGCAGAATTCGATGGCCGCCTGCGTGTTGCGTGCAACATCCGGGCCATCCATCGGCTGAAGCAGGAAATGCTCAAAGGCTAGTGTCTCAAACCGCTCAGGTTCTGCTCCCACCTGTGGGAAAACCAGCTTGAGTTCGTTGCCGTGCATGAGTTCCAGAGGCGCGCCGGCTTTCGGGCTGACGCAAATCCAGTCGATGCCGTCCGGCGGCGTCAGCGTACCATTGGTCTCGACCGCAATCTCGAACCCTTCCTCATGCAGGGCGTCGATCAGCGCCACATCGACCTGAAGTAGCGGTTCACCTCCGGTCAGCACGACAAAGCGGTGTTGATTGTGCGAAGACTGCCATTTCCGGGTGACGACTGCGGCGAGTTCGGCCGCTGTCGCGAAACGACCACCGCCGTCGCCATCGATTCCGACAAAATCGGTGTCGCAGAACTGGCAGACAGCTTTTGGCCTATCAACCTCACGCCCAGACCAGAGATTGCAGCCTGCAAAACGGCAGAACACCGCGGCACGTCCGGCGTTTCGACCCTCACCTTGCAGGGTGTAGAATATTTCCTTCACCGCGTAGGCCACAGTTCAGCGAACCTCCTCGTTGCGCGGGATGGCGCGCCGTAACTCCTGAACGAGGTGAAGTGAGAGTTGCCTGATATCGGCCGGGACATTTTGCAGGCCGTTCCAGCGACGACGTTCGTCTCCGAATGCCCATTCGCCCGAACTCCAGGCCGTTCGTCCTTTCAGATGCCGCAATCCCCGGGCAAACGACTCGCGATCTTCAGCACCGGTCAGCACGTGCAAGGTCTCCATGACGTAACCCATGGCGATGATACCGGC
>ENA-UOUJ01000647-UOUJ01000647.1-activated-sludge-metagenome-genome-assembly--contig:-NODE-647-length-21516-cov-6.858487_pt1 | contig 21516 bp, 11 predicted proteins | sample MGYA00249839_ERZ747224 | MGnify/ENA primary metagenome ERZ747224 (study PRJEB28782, sample SAMN03220277) | activated sludge metagenome | biome: wastewater; feature: sewage sludge; material...
TTTATGTATCGAATAGCAGGCTATTTTGCATAGCACCTCAAAAAAAGAATTAGCCTTTATACATAAGAATTAAATAATAAGTTTAAAATTCTAAATTTGTTATTTAGGTTTTCTCACATAATCATAAAGCCAATATAGATAATTGTGTCCCAATTATTGGACTGCATCAGATGAAATATTTTTCAATCAATTACTTCGAAAATACCAAAAATTAAATGCTTCATCCCTATATCAAAGGACTGAAGCGCAAAGAAAACATACAATTGGCTTTAAGTGCGCTAACGATTGCGTAAATTAAAAACGCAAACTATTTGGGAAAGACGTGTTTTTTAGTTTAACTTGTGAAAAATACAATTAAAAATTTGCTTGTTTACTAAAATGGAATACAGAGAAATAGGAAAAACCGGAATGAAGGTTTCCGCTCTGAGCTTTGGGGCATCATCTTTAGGTGGTGTTTTTCGTTTGGTGAAGGAGGCCGAAGCCATTGAAGCAGTACATACGGCTGTGGGCAATGGGATAAATTTTATTGATGTATCGCCCTATTATGGTCATCTGAAAGCCGAAATTGTTCTAGGAAAAGCATTAAAAGGTATAGGGAAGACCAAATATTATCTTTCCACTAAGGTTGGTCGCTATGGAAGGGATGGGAATAATTTTTGGGATTATTCTGCAAAAAGATCTGTTGAAAGCGTGTATGAGAGTATGGAACGGTTGCATCAGGATTATATTGACCTTATTAATGTTCACGATATTGAGTTTGCCGATCTTGATCAGATATGTCAGGAAACGCTTCCAGCGCTTGTGGAACTTAGAAATAAAGGAATCGTAAAGCATATTGGTATTACCAACCTTACACTCCGGCATTTTAAATATGTGATTGACCATGTGCCATCCGGAACCGTGGAGGCGGTACTTTCCTTTTGCCATTATTGCCTTAATGACGATTCTTTATCGGATTATTTTAGCTATTTTCAAAAGCATGATATTGGCATTATCAATGCTTCTCCCTTTTCGATGGGGCTGCTTACCGAAAGAGGAGTTCCTGAATGGCATCCTGCGCCTAAGCCATTAGTGGCAGTTTGTGGGAAAGCAGTAGATTATTGTAAATCGAAAGGAAAGTCAATAGAACAACTTGCCATAAAATTCGCTATTTCAAATCAGGCGATTGCTACCACCTTGTTTAGTACCGCTAATCCAAAAAATGTGCTAAAAAATATTGCCTGGTCAGAAGCAGCATTAGATCTGGAGCTATTAAATGAAGTTCAAAAAATTCTGGAACCTCGTTTCAGAGATACATGGTTGAACAGTTAAATAATTGATTATGAAGTCTATACAAATAATTGAAGAAGGGAAAGTATTGGTAATTGAACGCGAGATACCCATAATTAAAGAAGATGAAGTGTTGGTGAAAGTGAAATATGTAGGTTTTTGTGGGTCTGATTTGAATACGTTTTTAGGTAAAAACCCAATGGTGAAGCTACCGGTTACTCCCGGACATGAAATTGGTGGGATCATCGAGGAGGTAGGCAGTGATGTTCCGAATCATTTTAAAGCGGGTATGGCATGTACAGTAAATCCATATACAAGTTGTGGTGAATGTTCATCCTGTCGTAACGGGAGCGTAAATGCCTGCGAATTTAACCGGACAATGGGCGTGCAACGTGATGGCGCTATGGCCGAATACATTGCGATTCCATACAATAAATTACTTACAGATGATATTATTTCTGTTCGTGATTTTGCTTTGGTAGAGCCCATGAGTGTAGGTTTCCATGCCGTATCCAGAGCCGAAGTTACTGATTTGGATTTTGTAATGGTACTCGGCTGCGGTATGATTGGTGTAGGAGCTATTGTCAGAGCTGCACTCAGGGGCGCTAAAGTCATTGCAGTGGATATTGATGATAAAAAATTAGTATTGGCTAAAAAGCTTGGCGCTTCTTTTACCATAAACAGCAGAACGAATGATCTGCACGAAGAAATATTAAAAATTACCGGTGGTTTTGGGGCTGATGTGGTGATAGAAGCAGTAGGCAGCCCATTGACTTATGTGGCAGCCATCAACGAAGTTGCTTTTTCGGGCAGGGTAGTGTATATTGGTTATGCAAAAAATGAAGTATCTTTTCAAACGAAATTGTTTGTTCAGAAAGAACTGGATATCAGAGGCTCGCGCAATGCCCTACCTTCCGATTTCAAGGCTGTGATGGAGTATATGAAACGTCAGAGATGCCCCGTAGATGAACTGATTTCAGCGATTTATCCGCCGGAAAAAGCACAGGAGGCGCTGGTAAGCTGGGCAGCCAATCCGGGTGAAATTTTTAGGATATTAATTGAGTTTTAAATTTTAAAGGGATGTACACGGTTATTGATGCACATGCACATCTATGGCTAAAGCAGGACACTTTGGTAGATGGCTTACCGATAAAGACATTGACAAATGGCAGGTCTTTGTTTATGGGCGAAACAAGACAGATGCTGCCGCCTTTCATGGTGGACGGACAGAATACAGCTGAAGTGTTTCTTTCAAATATGGATTATGCACAGGTAGCCGCAGCTGTCATTACTCAGGAATATATTGATGGAAATCAAAGCCCCTATTTGGCCGAAGTGCAAAAAAAATATCCTGAAAGATTTCTTTGCTGTGGATTGATAGATGTGTGGCAACCGGATTATGTTAGTCAGGCCAAAAATGCGATTGAGGAAGGATTCAGAGCTATTAAGATACCTGCTAACCGAATTTTTTCAGGGGATAAAAGAATCTATCTTACGGATAATAATCTAATGCAGGTTTTTGCATTGATGCAGGAGCGGCAAATGATTTTATCTATTGATCTTGCAGATGGAGACATGCAGGTTTCCGAAATGCAAGAAGTCATTGCTTCATTTCCGGAACTTAAAATTACGATTGGTCATTTTGGAATGGTTACGCGTGCAAACTGGCAGGAACAGATAAAACTGGCGCGGCATAAAAATGTAATGATTGAATCCGGAGGAATTACCTGGTTGTTTAATGATGAGTTTTATCCGTTTACCGGCGCTGTTTGGGCTATCAAAGAAGCCATCTCGTTAGTAGGAATAGAAAAGTTGATGTGGGGGTCTGATTATCCAAGAACCATTACGGCTATTACTTATAAAATGTCGTTTGATTTTATTTTGAAATCAAATCTTTTATTGGAGGAGGAAAAACAATTGTTTTTAGGCGAAAATGCAATTGGGTTTTATGGTTTCAATAACTTACCCCAATTGCCTTACATTAAAAATATGTGTGAATAAAATATCTATATCATGAAATTCTTTCGTTTTCAAATATTGGCTTTCTTTTTGTTTTTTGGGTTAAATAGTTTTGCAGCTCAGGGTAAAGAATCTGTAATCATTCATCTGCCTGAAAATTCATCTCAACGTATAGAGTTTGGCGCCAATGAATTGAAAAAAATGCTGAACCAAAAAGAAATAGAAGTTTTTATAGCAACCTATAAACAAGTTAAGGCGAAGAATAAAAAAGAACGTTACACTTTAAAAAATGCAAGGCACATATTTTTAATTTTAGAACAGAAAACTATAGATGGCCTTAAAAAAGAAGGCTTCCGGCTCGAAGAAAATGACAATCAGATATCGGTAACCGGAGCTGATGCATCTGGTGTTTTGTATGGTTGTCTCGAATTGGCGGAGAGAATTGCTACTGAAGGGGCTTTGCCAAAACATTTAAATTTTACGGATGCACCAAAGATGGTTTTGAGAGGGCAATGTATCGGGCTACAGAAGCCTTTTTATCTACCTGGTAGAAATGTATATGAATATCCTTACAAGCCTGAAACATTTCCCTGGTTTTATGATAAACAATTATGGATTAAGGTTTTGGATTCAATGGTTCATAATCGAATGAATTCTTTGTATTTGTGGAATGGTCATCCTTTTGCTTCATTGGTAAAATTGAAAGAATATCCTTACGCTTTGGAAGTAGATGATGCTACTTTTAAAAAGAATGAAGAGATTTATAGTTTCTTAACTACTGAAGCAGATAAAAGAGGAATCTGGGTGATACAAATGTTTTATAATATCATCATTTCAAAACCATTTGCAGACAAAAACGGGTTAAAAACACAGGAACGTGAAAGACCTATTATTCCGATTATTGCAGATTATACTCAAAAATCAATAGCTGCCTTTGTTGAAAAATATCCGAATGTAGGATTATTGGTAACCTTAGGCGAGGCAATGGAAGGCGTGGGACAGGATGATATTGATTGGTTTACCAAAACGATAATACCCGGGGTAAAGGACGGCCTGAAAGCATTAGGCAAGACTGATGAACCGCCAATTGTTTTGAGGGCGCATGATACCGATGCTCCATCTGTGATGAAGGAAGCCCTTCCTTTGTATAAGAATCTCTATACAATGGCAAAGTTCAATGGAGAAGCATTAACTTATGAAACGCCCCGAGGCACGTGGGCACAACTGCATAGAACATTGAGCAGTCAGGGAAATGTGCATATTGCCAATGTTCATATTCTGGCAAATCTGGAACCCTTCCGTTATGGAGCCACTGATTTTATTCAACGCTCTGTACAGGGTATGGAGAATGTGCTGGATGCTCACGGCCTGCATTTATATCCGGAGTCTTCCTTCTGGGACTGGCCCTACAGCGCCGATAGCGTTCGGGGAGGAAAAAGGTTACTGCAAATTGAACGTGACTGGTTATGGTATAAATCATGGAGCCGGTATGCATGGAACTCAACCCGTGATTATAAAGAAGAAGATAAATACTGGGCTAAACAATTGGCCACACAGTTTGGAACTAATGAAGCGATCGGTTATGAAATCCTGAAATCATATCAGGAGTCGGGCCATATTGCTCCTAAACTTTTAAGAAGATTTGGAATCACAGACGGAAACCGTCAGACACTTACATTAGGAATGTTGATGACGCAACTTATCAACCCCTACCGATATGGCTTGTTCACCTTACTTTATGAAAGCGAAGCGCCCGAAGGAGAATCGCTTGCCGAATATGCCGAAAAAGATTGGACAGGGAAACAGCATGTCGGAGAAACACCCATGACTGTAATTAATGAAGTGAAAGCACATGCTGATAAGGCTATAGGCGCCATAGATAAAGCAGCAAAAAATGTTACTAAAAACAATGATGAGTTTGAAAGAGTAAAGAACGATGTATATGCCTATCATGCTTTGGCATATCACTATGCCAAAAAAACCGAAGCAGCATTGTATGTACTAAGATATAAATATTCTGATGATATAAAAAACTTAGATAAAGCGCTCCAGCTGTTGCGTGAAAGTGTGGCTGATTACCAGAGATTGGTTAAGTTAACAAAAGGAACCTACCTGTATGCAAACAGTATGCAGACTCAGCAAAGAAAAATACCGATGCGTGGGGTGGATGCCACCTATAAAACCTGGGCGGAAGTATTTGTTCCTTTTCAGATGGAACTAAAAATATTTGAGCAAAGAATTGATTCTTTGAAAAACAGTAAAGGAACCTCCATTCAAAAAATAAATTCACTTCAAAATGCTATAGTGAAGTTAAAAGGAGGTCATTCAAATTTTGTAATTGATAGTCTTCAACAGGTATTTGCAGATACTAATTTTACAATCCGTTCTTTTGCACCTGAGCTAAAAGGACTCAAAGGAGTGAAACTATCTTTTAAAAAACAAATTGCTGAAGGCACAAGTATTAGCTTTACCAACTCTAAGCCTGTAAAAGTATTGGTAGGGTTTTTTGAACCACAAAAAGCAGCCTTTACAAAAGATACCGTGTTTCTGAAAGCGCCTGAACTGGAAACCAATGCCTTAGCCAATGATTATGGACAATCTGATACAAAAATTGCAAATGCGATAGTGCTGCCGGGAATGCCTCAGTTGCATGTTCATACGTATGATTTTGGAGCCGGAAATAATATTCTGAAATTGGAAAAGGGTGTAGCGTTGATTCTTGGATTTATAAATGCCGATGCCCCTTTAAAAATATATGATGCTGCTTTGTATGAAAGCGGGAACCGAAAAAATGTTGATTGGTTATTCGAATAAAATAAAAATTAATGATGAAATATATTATTAAAACGATGCTGGCCATGCTGACATTTAGCAATATTTTGGTTGCGCAGCAATTTTATGATGTTACCAAATATGGAGCCAAAAAAGATAGTAGTACGAAAGCAACATTGGCAATAAAAAAAGCGATAGATGCTGCTTCTAAAGCGGGTGGCGGTACGGTTTATTTTCCGGCCGGAAAATATCTGACCGGTCCTGTTCACCTGAAAAGTAATATAACGATATTTATTGATGCCGGCGCCGAATTACATTTCAGTGATGATTTCGACGATTATCTTCCCATGGTTGAAAGCCGTTATGAAGGAGTGGACGTAAAAAGTTTTTCTCCTCTGTTTTATGCGTACAATGTCGAAAATATTGCAATTATGGGTCGGGGGATTATTGAAGGTCATGGTTCAAAATGGTGGGATTTTGTAGAAGGGTACAAAAACGACCAACCACGAAGCAAATGGCAGCTGATATTTGACAAAGAAAATAAAGACATTCTTTTACCGGATAATCCCAAGCAAATGAAAAGGGGATTCTTACGACCACCGTTTATTCAGCCAATGTATTGTAAAAATGTGCTGATTCAGGGGATTACTATTCGAAACTCTCCATTCTGGACTATTAATCCGCAGTTTTGCGATAATGTCACAGTTCATGCGGTGACGATTCAAAATCCACAAAGAAATGCTCCTAATACGGATGGTATCAATCCCGAAAGTTGCAGCAATGTACATATCAGCGATTGCCACATTAGCGTAGGTGATGACTGTATTACGATTAAGTCCGGAAAAGATTTGCCCGGCCGTACCAAAGCCATACCTGCTGAAAATTATACCATTACAAATTGTACTATGCTGGCCGGTCATGGCGGCGTAGTCATTGGCAGCGAAATGAGTGCAGGTGTAAAAAAGATAGTTATCAGCAATTGTGTCTTCGATGGAACTGACAGGGGTATTCGTATAAAGACAACTCGCGGGCGAGGTGGTGTTGTGGAAGATATTCGTGTAAATAATATTGTGATGAAAAATATCAGAGATCAGGCGATAGTACTCGATATGGAATATGCCAAGGCGCCTCCGGAACCGGTTTCAGATAGAACGCCACAGTTTAAAAATATCAGACTAAGCAACATCACCGCGCAAACAAATGAAGCCATGTACATCAATGGGCTTGAAGAAATGCCGGTGCAGGAAATAAGCCTTACTGATGCTGTATTTGATGCAAAAAGAGGCATTACTATCAAAAATGCAAAAGATATAGAACTGCATAATGTTCGTATCAATACAGAGATGGGCAGCTCGCTAAAGATAGAAAATTCTGAACGTCTGTATCTTGACAATATCAATACTGCAACACCTGTTCCGACGGCATCTGTTATTCGTTTAAATAATGCGAAGGAAGTGTTGGTTCAAAACTGCTGGCCCTTTGCCGGTACAGATAATTTTCTGGAGATAAACGGAGAAACAACCAGAAGCGTTATTATTAAAAACAATATTTTAAATGATGAATTGATATTAGTAGGAAAAGAAGTAGATACAAAAGTGATTAAAAAATAATTAAATAGGCAATCAAAAATTTTTTAAAAAGTAATGTCTGAATTAAAATCTGTTATACTCGCTGGTCTGTTGTTAGTTGCAAATATTTTATTCGCTCAGGATCTGACGCTATGGTATAATAAACCTGCTCAAAAATGGGTAGAAGCGCTGCCAATTGGAAACGGACGTTTAGGCGCCATGATTTTTGGTGGAATAGCAAGTGACAGAATTCAGTTTAATGAAGAAACATTGTGGACGGGTTATCCTCGAGACTATAACAGACAAGGAGCTTACAAATACTTAGATTCAATTAGGAATTTATTATTTCAAGGGAAACAAAAAGAGGCAGAGGATCTTGCAGGTCGTGAGTTTATGGGTTTAAAATCTGCTGAAGGCGACAGAAATGCATGGATTAAAAAAGTATTGGCAATCACTAAAGAAAAGGTAAATCCTTCACAGGAAAATTATAATGATGAGAAATGGAGTACTATTAAAGTGCCTGCTTATGATGGCTGGGAATCAATAGGCCATGAAGGATTGGATGGCGCAGTTTGGTTTCGTACCCGTTTTCATTTACCAGAAGAGTGGGTAGGGAAAAACCTGATAATTGATTTGAATAAAATTTATAATCAGGATTACACTTATGTAAATGGAGTTCTTGTGGGCAGCAAAAATGATGATGAAACCAGAAAGTATATTATCAATAAAAACATATTAAAAAAAGGGGAAAATACAATTGCAATTTTGGTTTTAAATTTTTCAGGCAAAGGCGGTATTTTAGGTTATAAAGACCCTTCAAAACCAATTGGTCTATATCCTGAAGATGGGGATGAAGCATCGAAGATTTCTTTAAATGGATTGTGGAAATATGTTGTACAGAATGATGATGTACCTGCCATAGGGCAATATCAGGCCAGTTACCAACCTTTTGGCGATTTGTTTTTGAATTTCAATGTTGAAGAGTCAAAGGTGAATAACTATAAGCGAATGCTTGACCTGACTAATGCGGTGGCATCAACGACTTTTGACTATAATGGAGTGCAATACAAGCGTGAATATATTGCCAGCGCTCCTGCAAATGCAATTATTGTCCACCTCACTGCGGAGAAGCAAAAAACCATCGGCTTTGAAGCATTAATAAATAGTCCGCACAGTAAGTTTCAGGTGCAAAAATTAACCAATAATGCACTGCTGCTTTCTATTCAGGTAAAGGATGGCGCTTTAAAAGGAAAGGCTTTGGTGAAAGTAATTTTAAAAGGAGGAACAATAAAGAACACTTCAAAAAAAATTATTGTAAATGCTGCTGACGAAGCCACCCTGTTTTTATATGCAGCTACCAACTTTATCAACTATGCTGAGGTGGCAGAGAAAGCTGAGATTCCGGGATTGAAAGAAATTCTAAGCCAAAATTCCTTTCCTTTCAATAAATTAAAAGACACACATATCAATGAGTATAAAAAATATTTTGATACTTACTCAATTCAGTTTTTTAATTCTTCGAAACAAAACTTCAATAATCTGACAACCGATAAAAGGCTTGAACAATTTTCCGTTAATAATGATCCTTCATTTGTAGCGTTGTATGCCCAATATGGTCGTTATCTTTTGATAAGTAGTTCGCGTCCCGGAACCCGCCCTGCTAACCTGCAAGGTGTCTGGAATGATTTATTAGCACCTCCGTGGGGCAGCAAATACACAACTAACATTAATCTGGAAATGAATTATTGGCCGGCAGAGTTATTGAATCTCTCACCCATGCATCAGCCCTTGTTTCAAATGATTAATGATTTATCAAAAACAGGAAGTGAAACAGCAAAGCAATATTATAATGCTCCGGGATGGGTGTTGCATCACAATACAGATTTATGGAGAGGCGCGGCGCCGATCAATGCTTCTAATCATGGAATATGGCCGACCGGTGGCGGCTGGCTTTGTCAGCATTTATGGGAACATTTTCTTTTCAACCGAAATTTAAAATTTTTACACGATACTGCTTATCCTTTGATGAAATCTTCTGCACTGTTTTTTAATTCTGTTTTAGTAAAAGACCCGAAAACAGGCTGGTTGATAAGTACACCTTCTAATTCTCCCGAGCAAGGCGGATTGGTGGCAGGCCCTACTATGGATCATCAGATTATCAGGGCTTTATTTAAAAACACAATTGATGCTTCGGAGATTTTAAATATTGATAAAGATTTACGAAAAGAATTAAGAGATAAAATTTCTAAAATTGCTCCCAACCAAATAGGTAAATATGGACAGTTGCAGGAATGGCTCCAGGATGTGGATGACACTACTAATAAACACAGGCACGTTTCCCATCTTTGGGCAGTGTATCCGGGCAATGAAATCAACTGGGAAGAAACACCTGATCTGATGCGGGCTGCAAGACAATCACTGATTTACAGAGGAGATGAAGCTACCGGCTGGAGTTTGGGCTGGAAAATTAATTTATGGGCAAGATTTAAAGATGCAGACCATACTTACAAACTCATTCAAATGCTTTTAAGTCCGGCAAGGGGTGGCGCGGGTAGTTACCCTAATCTGTTTGATGCACACCCACCCTTTCAGATTGATGGTAATTTTGGTGGAGCAGCCGGCATCAATGAATTACTTATTCAATCGCACACGCAGTATATAGATATTTTACCCGCGTTGCCCGAAAATCTTGCGAACGGAGAAGTAAAAGGCGTAAAAGTTCGTGGTGGCTTTGAAGTTGATATGAAGTGGGAAAATGATCATTTACAAACGCTTACTGTTCGCTCTTTGGCTGGTGAAGAAATGATTTTAAGATATAGATATAAAATAGTTAAAATACCCACTGTTAAAAACGGAGTATATAAATTGAATGGTAATCTTGAAGAAAAATAAAAAATACAGACATAACAAATTGAACTCAGATAATAGACGTCGGATTTCTTTTTTTTCAGAGAAAGTAAAAAGATTTTGCACATCTAAAACCACTTTGGATAGTGGCAGAAGTCTTTTCTTTCATCATATTATTTTATTGCTCTTTCTTTTTGTTTTATTGGGCAATTCGTCTTTTGCGCAAACTCGAAAAACTATATCTTTAAATTCTTCATGGCAAACCTATTTACTGAATCAGGAGGATACAAATAATCAATGGAACAGTAAATCAAAAATTATACAAACTGTCTCTATTCCTCATAATTGGGACGACTATTATGGGTACAGGCGGTTGTTGCATGGCAATCTCCATGGGTCAGCTATGTATAAGAAAACTTTTTCAGTTCAAAAGGAAAAAGGAAAAAAATATTTTCTGTTTTTTGAAGGTGTGGGTTCTTACGCAACAGTGTGGGTTAACAATAAAAGAGCCGGCTACCATGCCGGCGGTCGCACTACTTTTACATTGGATGTAACACCCTTACTTCAATCAGGAAAAAATGATTTGCTGGTTCGTGCTGATCATCCGGCTCACATTCGTGATCTTCCCTGGGTATGCGGTGGCTGTAGTGATGAACGTGGTTTTTCCGAAGGTTCACAACCATTGGGCATCTTTAGGCCGGTAAGTTTATTAATAACAAATGAAGTAAGAATTCAACCTTTTGGAATTCACGCATGGGCCGACATTAATAATAAACAGGCTACGCTTTTTATTAATACTTCTTTAAAAAATTATAGTTCTGATAAAAAGAATGTGCAGATAACACATCAGGTTTTGGATCAAAAAGGAATAGTATGTGCTACCACTGTAACTGATAGGATAATAATGAATAATGATTTTGAAACTGTTTCAAAAATTAAGCTTACATTAAAAAAGCCAACTCTATGGTCAATAGAAAACCCGTATCTCTATAAAATTAAATCAACAATTAGATCGGGTAATCAAATAATTGATCAGGAGGTAACGGATTTTGGTTTCCGTACTGTGCAATGGAATACAAAAACGAATCAATTTTTTCTGAATGGGAAGCCTGTTTTCATCAATGGAGTAGCTGAATACGAACATCTGATCGGACAAAGCCATGCCTTTTCACCGGAGCAAATAATATCACGTGTAAAATGGTTACAAGCTGCCGGATTCAACTCATTCAGAGATGGACATCAGCCCCATAATTTGCTGTACGGAAAACTGTTTAATGAAAGGGGTATTCTCTGGTGGACACAACTATCAGCCCATGTTTGGTTTGATACACCCGAATTTAAAAACAACTTCAAGCAGCTTTTAAAAGAATGGGTGATAGAAAGAAGAAATGATCCGTCTGTAATTATGTGGGGTTTACAAAATGAAAGTACATTACCAAAAGAATTTGCAAAAGAATGTACAGAGTTGATTCGTTCCTTAGATCCTACTGCATCCATACAAAGACCGGTTACAACCTGTAATGGAGGAGAAGGGGCTGACTGGAATGTGCCTCAAAACTGGACAGGCACTTACGGCGGTAATCCTGATGCTTATGGAGAAGATTTAAAAAAGCAGGTTCTGGTAGGTGAATATGGCGCCTGGCGTACTTTGGATTTACATACTGAGGGAGGTTTTCTACAAAATGGCCCGGTGAGCGAAGATCGGTTCACACTCCTGATGGAAAAGAAAATCAGATTAGCCGAATCGGTAAAGGATAGTGTTGCAGGTCATTATTTCTGGTTGCTGACTTCTCATGATAATCCCGGCCGGGTTCAGGGTGGAGAAGGTTTTAGAGAAATGGACAGAATCGGTCCTGTTAATTACAAAGGTATGTTGACGCCCTGGGAAGAGCCTACCGATGTATATTATATGTATCGAAGTAATTATGTGACGAAAGAAAAGGAGCCGATGGTTTATATAGCTTCTCACACCTGGCCTAATCGTTGGATGAAGCCGGGTATAAAGGATTCAATTATAGTCTATTCAAACTGTGAGGAAGTAGAGTTGTTCAATGATATTGATAATGTTTCTTTTGGGAAAAAAAGAAGAGGCGCTATCGGAACTCATTTTATGTGGGATAAAGTCAATATCCAATACAATGTTTTATATGCTGTTGGATATGTAGATGGAAAAATTGTTGCCAAAGATACTTTAGTATTCAATCATCTTCGAGAGTCGCCAAATTTTAATAAATTATATTCTGGTGCTCCAAATATCTTGAAGCCTCAACCGGGGTATCACTATGTTTATAGAATTAATTGTGGAGGTCCCGACTATACCGACCAGAATGGAAATATTTGGAATGCTGATAAGCCACTTGTTGATGAAAAAAATAATCTTGCAGGATCGCAATCATGGTCAAATCTTTTTCCTGAAATTCCTTCAATATTTGCATCACAAAGAAGAACTTTCTCTCCCATAAAAGGCACTAATGACTGGTCTTTGTTCCAGACTTTCAGATATGGAAGACATCTGCTTAAATACAGACTGCCTTTGCCAAACGGAGATTACAGGGTGGAACTGTATTTTGCAGAACCCTGGTTGGGCATTGGTGGAGGGATGGATGCCAGTGGTATGCGATTATTTGATGTTTCCATAAATAATAAAACCGTCTTAAAAAATATTGACATTTGGAAAGAGGCGGGCGCTAATAAAGCGCTTAAGAAAGAGGTGAATGTAAGAGTTGACAATGGTTTGATGACAATTGAGTTCCCTCAAACTCTGGCAGGGCAAGCGATAATTTCTGCCATTGCGGTAGCTTCAATCAAATCGGGAATACAAGCTGCAAGATATTCAACAAATACCTACGACTTGCAATGCGATAATTGTAAACAGCAATCCTGGAGTGATATTGGAGATGATCAATATTTAAACGACAGGGTGCAGATTAACAGCTTACCTTCTAACTTATTTGGAGCAGATTGGATTCAATTTTATAAACAGTCTAACTATAATGTTTCATTCAAAGTGAAATCCGAATCCGACATTTTTATCGGCATTAAGGAAAATGAAAACACCGACCTGATTAGAGATTTTGAAAACACCGGAACAAAAATTATTACCGATGAAAACGGAGAATCTCAGTATAATATGTATCGAAAAAGAGTTTCGCCCGGATCGGATTTGAATTTTAAATCCGATAGACCTTTTCTGGTTTATGTTTTACCTGCTTCAGACATGCAACCGGCTTATGATTTGAAACCGGTTACCTCATATAAATCAGATGTTGCTATTATAAGCGATAATGTTGAGAAAAAAATAATTTTAAACAATGAGCGAACAGTAATTACTACTGATGGAGAAGCAACCATTAGCTGGCCGATTACAACGGGTGTGGCTGATATTTATTCCTTCACCATTAAGTATAACAGCGCATCAGAAAAAGGAATTTTGGGAAATGTGCAGGTGCTGGATGTTAGTGGTAATACAATGGTAGAAGAAAGCACCCGGTTTAAGTTTACCAAAGAAGGGAAATGGAACACAATAACATTTAATACCGGAAGTATGATTAATGCCGGTCATTATAATGTAATATTAAAAGTAAAGAATGGAAAGGGGCTCATTGTCTCTAATATAGATATTCAATAAAAAAACAAGATGCTCAGATTTTCGTTGATTATAATTTTTTGGACTTTGGCGATGCAATCCTATTCGCAAAAGCCTGAGGCGTTGAATCTTAAATGTGAGTATTCAATAAATCCTTTAGGGGTAGATGAAGAACAACCTTTTTTAAGCTGGGAAATTCATTCAACCGCGAAAAACATTTCACAATCGGCTTACAGGATAATGATAGCAGATGATAGTTTGCTGCTGGCAAAGGAGAAAGCTAATGTTTGGGATTCGAAGAAAGTTATTCAGAAGGAGAGTTTTGTTTTTCTTGATACCGGGAAAAAATTAGAAGCTTCGAAAAAATATTTCTGGAAGTTAATGGTTTGGGATAACCGGAACAGTGCGTCTTTCTTTAGTAAAATTGCATCCTGGCAGATGGGATTAATAAATACCAACGACTGGAAGGGAGCCAGATGGATTGCATATCAAATATTGCCGGACAAGGATATTCATGTACCGCATGAGCATGGTAACGGAAACAAAACCTGGGGGAAAAGACCGGATATTTTGCCACTTTTCAGAAAACAATTTGAAATATTTCAACCTGTAAAAAGGGCTACAGCCTTTGTATCGGGGCTTGGTCATTTTGAAATGAATATTAATGGTCGAAAAGTGGGAGATCATTTTTTAGATCCCGGATGGACACAATATTCAAAGGAAGCTCAGTACGTTAGTTTTGACATAACTAATTATTTAAATAACGGGCCCAATACCTTAGGTTTCTTCCTTGGAAATGGATTTTATTATATTCCCGGAGAACGATATCGGAAAATGACCGGCGCTTATGGTTACCCTAAGCTAATCGCAAGAATCAAGATTGAATACAATAATGGATTGGTCGAAGATATTGTAACTAACGATACCTGGAAGACATTTCCTTCTCCAATATTTTTTTCCAGCATTTATGGTGGAGAAGATTATGATGCAAACCTTGAACAAAAAGGTTGGGATGAAAATAATTTTAATGATGCAAATTGGAAAAATGTTGTTGTTACGACCGGACCAAAATTGGTGGCGCAAAAAGGAGCGCCGATAAAAGTAATGCAGAAGTTTTCTCCTGTGAAGCAGATAAAAATTGCCAAGGGTGATTGGGTTTTTGATTTAGGGCAAAATGCTTCCGGCATTCCTGCTATTGAAGTAAGTGGTAAGAAAGGGGATACAATTCGCATCTTCCCTTCCGAACTCCTGACAGACAGCAATACTGCAAATCAAAAATTTACAGGCAGACCACACTATTATACTTATGTATTGAAGGGGGAAGGGAAAGAAGTCTGGCACCCGAAGTTTTCTTATTACGGATTCAGGTATCTACAGGTAAAAGGTATAGAGCCTGAAAGTGTTGATAGTAATGAATTGCCGATATTGCATAAAATTGAAGGATGGCACATCAGAAACAGCGCTCAATCATCAGGAACTTTTTCAAATTCAAATGAACTGTTTAATCAAATTCATCAATTAATTCTTTGGGCGGTCAACAGCAATATGGTAAGTGTGTTTACAGATTGCCCGCATCGTGAGCGGCTTGGCTGGCAAGAGCAGGTACATCTTATGGGAAATGCCATTCAGCATAATTATGATATTTTTTCTTTTGCCGGGAAAATTCTTCGCGATATTAGAACACAACAATATCGCAATGGCCTGATTCCTTCAACTGTACCCGAATTTACAGTAATGCATTTTGCTGATGATAATTTCAGAGACTCGCCGGAGTGGGGTAGCACCGGAATCATTTTTCCCTGGTATTTGTATGAATGGAGTGGCAATAAACGTTTCTTATTAGAAAATTATGAAATGATGAAGCAGTATTTCGGCCACTTGCAATCAAGAGATAGTAGCCATTTATTAATGTTCGGGTTGAGTGATTGGTATGACATCGGGCCCGAACGCCCCGGTTTTTCTCAACTGACTCCAATGGGACTTACGGCAACAGCCTATTACTATTATGACGCAGTCATTCTTAGTAAAACTGCAAGACTGTTAGGAAAAACTTCGGAAGAGGAAGAGTACAAACTAATAGCCGAAAAGATAAAAACAGCTTTCAATAATAAATTCTATGACAGAAACACAAGACGATATGGAAATGGAAGCCAGGCTTCTAATGCTATTTCGCTCTATATGGGACTTGTAGAGAAAGAAAATAAAAATGCAGTGTTGAATAATTTGATAAATGATATTGAATCCCGGGGATATTCTTTCACTACCGGCGATATTGGACACAGATACTTGTTAAAAGTTCTGGAACAGGCAGGCAGAAGCGATCTCATTTATCGAATGAACAGCCGAAGCGATGTTCCCGGTTATGGGTATCAATTAAAACAAGAAGCTACTGCACTTACCGAATCCTGGCAGGCATTACCCACTGTTTCAAACAATCATTTTATGGTAGGCCATTTGATGGAATGGTTTTATACCGGACTGGCCGGTATCGGGCAAAAAGAGGGAACTGCAGGATTTGAAAATATTATTATCAAGCCACAGCCGGTGGGTGATATTCAAAAGTTGAATGTAACTTATCACTCTGTAAAAGGAGAAATTAAAGTAAATTGGAAGTCAAGTAAATCAGCTTTTGAAATTGAGGTTGAAATTCCGGTTAATTCGAAAGCAGAAATAATTTTTCCAAAAGGTTATAATAAACAAACGATACAGGTGGGATCGGGGAAATATCATTTTAAAGTGAATAAATAAATCATGTTTCAAAAAATTATTTTTATTCTTATTTCTGGAATCGTATTCATTAATGCGGGTAAATCTCAAAATACGCAGGTGCCCGAATCTGTTATGATAAAAATTTATAACGAAGTAAAAACACCTTACAAATATGGATTAGTGTTGTTGCCTCCCGATACATCTAAAAAAGTGGATTGCCCTACCATATACAGAATCGGGAAGAACTGGTATATGACTTATCTGGTTTTTGATGGAAGAGGTTATGAAACATGGTTGGCTACCAGTAAAGATTTACTGAACTGGAAAACTCTTGGAGTACAATTACCTTTTACATCCGAAGGATGGGATGCTAATCAGAAGGCAGGTTACAATTCATTGGTGAATACAAAATGGGGTGGGGAATATAATTTGAATAAGTTTCAAAAAAAATACTGGATGTCTTATTTTGGAGGCTCCGCCTCCGGATATGAACCGGAACCACTTTCAATAAGTATGGCTTATACCCACAAAAAACCTGGTGAGGCCTTTGAATGGAATCGTTTACCAAAACCCGTTTTAGAAAGTTCAGATACTGATGTGCGCTGGTGGGAAAACCGAAATAAGCTATTCAAGAGTTATGTAATCAGAGATGAAGCCGGAAAAACCGGGCATAAATTCATCATGTATTATAATGCGGTGGGTGATTCATTGCCCGACAATAAAAAAACGCGTTGGTACGAGAGAATAGGAATGGCAGTGTCTGATGATATGGTAAACTGGAAGCGCTTTCTTACAGATCCTGTAGTGCATCATCCTGTAGGGATTACCGGTGATCCCATGATTCAAAGAATAGACAATGTGTGGGTGATGTTTTACTTTGGAGCCTTCTGGCAGCAAAAGACCGGAGCGTTCAATCGTTTTGCCTGTTCCTACGATTTGATCAACTGGACAGATTGGAATGGAGATGATCTCATTCATTCATCTGAAAACTATGATAAAAAGTATGCTCATAAATCTTTTGTATTAAAACACAAAGGGGTTGTGTATCATTTTTATTGTGCAGTAGATGAAAAAGATAACAGAGGCATAGCAGTAGCAACCTCTATAGATAAAGGTAAGAGTAAAATTCATTTTTAGTTTTCCGAAAAAATGATAATTATTTTTCAAACAACAAAAAATTAGAAGCAGTGATTAAGAAAGGTTTTATATTATTGGTAACAACATGGCTCTCGAGTATTGCTTTTTCGCAGAGGATAATTGATGATTTTAATAAAGATTGGAAATTTCACCTTGGTGATAATATAACCTACAGCCAAAAAGACTTTAACCATGTAAGTTGGAGAAACCTTGACCTGCCGCATGACTGGAGTATTGAAGGAAAATTCGATTCTACTCATCCTACCGGAAATGCCGGTGGAGCGCTACCCGGAGGAATAGGTTGGTACAGAAAAACGTTTTCAATTCCTGCATCATCTAAGGGCAAGAAAACATTTATTGAGTTTGATGGAATTTACAGAAATAGTGAAGTATGGGTTAATGGGAACTTTCTGGGTAAATGGCCTTACGGCTATACCACATTCAGATACGATCTTACACCTTATCTTCAGTATGGGACTGAAGAAAATATAATAGCAGTACGTGTTGATAATTCACAACAACCCAATTCACGTTGGTATAGCGGGTCGGGTATTTACAGAGATGTGAGATTAATTACTACTGGTGCAACTTCCATTGACCACTGGGGATTATTTATCACTACTCCGAAAATTACAAAAAATGAGGCTACTGTTGATTTAAAAATTAATCTTGAGGCAGATGATAAATCCGAAATTTCTATATTGTCTAAGATATTTAATGCCAATGGAAAACTTGTTTCACAGATATTTTCTTCAAATCTGGATGTTAATGGTTTAATTCATCAGACAGTAAGCGTAAAAAATCCTGTTTTATGGTCAGTAAAGAATCCTTATCTGTACAGATTGGAGACTCAAATATTTCAGAAAAACAAATTAACAGATACTTACACTTCAACCTTTGGTATTCGTTATTTTGATTTCGATAAGGATAAAGGTTTCTCATTGAATGGGGAGCCAATGAAAATTCTTGGTGTATGTATGCACCATGATTTGGGAGCATTAGGAGCCGCCTTCAATAAGTCGGCAGCCCGAAGGCAATTGCAGATTTTGAAAGATATGGGATGCAATGCTATTAGAACAGCCCATAACCCGCCGGCACCTCAGGTTTTGGACTTGTGTGATGAAATGGGTTTTTTGGTGATGGATGAATCTTTTGATATGTGGGCCAAAAAGAAAAATAAGTATGATTATTTCAGTGATTTTCCGGAATGGCATCGTAAGGATTTGGAAGCAATGGTATTGCGCGATCGCAATCATCCATCTGTCTTTATGTGGAGTATTGGTAATGAAATCAGAGAGCAGTTTGATGCTACCGGTATTACGCTTACCAGAGATTTAGTGAAAATTGTGAAAGACATTGATCCTACGCGCCCTGTTACCTGTGCATTGAGCGAAAATGATCCAAAGAAAAATTTTATTTACCAATCCGGGGCATTAGATGTAGTGGGATTGAATTATCATATTGAAGCATATCAAGATTTTCCGAAAAATTATCCTGGTGAGAAATTTATTGCTACTGAAAATGTATCAGGTCTTGCCAGTCGTGGCCATTATGATATGCCTGCAGATTCATTGAGATTCTGGCCTCCAAGCTCCCAATATAAATATGTTCCTGATGGAAATGCTGATTACACGGTTTCTGCCTATGATAATGTGGCGGCTTATTGGGGTAGCACTCATGAACAAACCTGGCGAATTATCAAAAAGCATCCTTATCTGTCAGGACTTTTTGTGTGGAGTGGATTTGATTTTTTGGGCGAGCCGGTTCCTTATCCTTATCCGGCAAGAAGTTCTTATTATGGTATTATTGACCTGGCGGGATTTCCTAAAGACGTGTATTTTATGTATCAAAGCGAATGGACTGACAAGCCTGTTCTTCATCTGATGCCTCATTGGAACTGGCAACAAGGACAAGTGGTTGATGTGAAGGCTTATTATAACAATGCGGATGAGGTAGAGCTCTTGTTGAACGGGAGGACTTTAGGGAAAAGACAAAAAACAGATACAACTTTTCATGTACTGTGGCAGGTACCATTTGAACCGGGTGAATTAAAAGCAATTTCTTATAAAGAGGGGAAAAAAGTTCTGGAAAAAGCCATTCGAACATCGGGAGAACCTGCAAAAATTGAATTAATTACAGATAGAAACATTGTCAATGTAAAGGAAAACGAACTTGCTTTTATTACCATTCGTGTTTTGGATAATGATAACAACCTCGTTCCTTTTGCAGATAACCTGATTACTGTAGAGACTTCAAATAATGCCAAAGTGATTGCAATGGATAATGGTTACCCGGCTGATTTGAACGACATGAATGATAATCAGCATCATGTATATAAAGGGTTGGGTCTGGCTATTATCAAAGGATTAAAAAAGGGTCAGGTTCTGATCAAAGCTACTGCTAAAGAATTGAAAAGCAGTCAGATAAAAATAAAGATTATAGAATGATTATTCCAACTAAAGAAAAAAAAGTCTAATGAGAAGTTTAATATAACGAACTTATACAAACTTAATACATTCGCTTGGCTGTGTTGATTCCCTGATGTGAATTTCTGAAGGGAATACTATCGTCTCTGAAACAGACCCTTTATATTTTTTGTCAATTAATTGTATAAGTATAGAGGCCGCTTTTTGACCCATTTCAAATGCGGGTTGTACTATGGTAGAAAGCGATGGGTTCAAAAATCTGGCTATAGGAGAGTTGGAATATCCAATTAGTTTAATATCATTCGGAATCTTAATGTTTAACTCATTGCAATTTTCAATGCAAGGCAAAATAAGCTCTTCAACAGAAGCTAATATACCATCGGGTATATTTTGTATCAATAAATTTTTGATAATCATCTTATTTTCTTTTTCATAATTACCACATTTGACAATAAGTTTTGGATCGTAGGTCATCTTTTTATCAAAAAGAGCATCTCTGTAACCTTTTAGCCTTTGTTTGTCAATATTTAGGTGTTCCGAAAATGATAGGTAAGCGATCTCTTTGCAACCTACTTCAATTAAGTGTTTAGTTGCTAAATAGGCACTCTTGTAATCATCTGTCACTACTTTGGGTGCCTGTAATTTTTGACTTACTCTGTCGAATAAAACCACAGGAAGATTATGTTTAATAAGCTTATCAATGTGAGTAGTTTCTTTTGTTTGCGATGAAAGAGAAATCATTACTCCATCTACCCTGCCATTATGCAATAACTCTAAAGTAGCTTTTTCACGTTTAAAACTTTCGTTTGTAGGATAAATGAGAATATGATAGCCCATAGGGTATGCTATACTTTCTATCCCTTTAATTGCTAATGAAAAGAAATTATTATCCATTTCTGGAAATACTATGGCAATAGTATATGTTCTTTTATTACGAAGTGCTATTGCTAATGGATTGGCCTGATAATTCAGTTGTTTAGCCTTTTCCAGAACTCTTTTTTTCGTTTCAAAACTTATTTCAAAACTGTCATTGAGTGCTTTTGAAATGGTTGCAATTGATAAATTTAGCTCTTTGGCAATTGTTTCCAGATTAATTTTAGCCATTATTCTATAAAATTTTTATCCCAAGTAGTTGATAATCTTTAGGTTAAATAAAAAAAATTACGAAAACCTTTTCGTAAAAGAAAATGGGCTAATTCTTTTTTTGAGGTGCTATGCAAAATAGCCTGCTATTCGATACATA
>ENA-UOUJ01000648-UOUJ01000648.1-activated-sludge-metagenome-genome-assembly--contig:-NODE-648-length-21508-cov-8.191955_pt1 | contig 21508 bp, 21 predicted proteins | sample MGYA00249839_ERZ747224 | MGnify/ENA primary metagenome ERZ747224 (study PRJEB28782, sample SAMN03220277) | activated sludge metagenome | biome: wastewater; feature: sewage sludge; material...
GATCGTGTCGGTCGACGCCGTGGCCATGGGGGCGGTCTCGGCCACGGGAGGCGTGCTGGCGAGGGCGGTCGCCGCAGGCAGCGACGCCTCGGCGGCGGGCGCGAGGCCGGTGGCGCCAGTCTCGTTCGTCAGCCGGATGCGTTCCGGATGCAATTGCGTGGCGATGCGCGCCGCCTCGCCCGTCGCCGGCTCGCCACCCAGCCAGCCGCCGATCGCCGCAAAGGCGAGGGCGTTGAGGATCAGCAGCAGGATGAGCAGGAAGCGCAGGATCGTCATGCCGAGGCGCGTGCCAGGGGTTCAGGGAGGCCGCCGGACGCGCCGGCGGCCGCGGGTCGCTCAGCCGACCTTGGGCAGGTGGGCGAGCGAGGCCGCCACCGCAGCGGCCGGATAGTCGAAGTCCTCGAGCTTGCCCGAGAAGTAGCGCTCGTACGAGCTCATGTCGAAGTGGCCGTGTCCGGTGAGGTTGAACAGGATGGTCTTCGCCTCGCCGCTCGCCTTGCAGGCGAGCGCCTCGTCGATGGCCTGGCGGATCGCGTGGCAGGACTCGGGCGCCGGGATGATGCCCTCGGCACGCGCGAACTGCACGCCCGCATCGAAGGTCGCCAGCTGCGGCACCGCGGCGGCCTCGATGAGGCCGGCGTGCAGCAGGTTCGACACCAGCGGAGAGTCGCCATGGTAGCGCAGGCCGCCGGCGTGGATGCCGGGCGGCATGAAGTCGTGACCCAGCGTGTACATCTTCATCAGCGGGGTGAAGCCGGAGGCGTCGCCGTAGTCGTAGGCGTACTGGCCCTTGGTCAGCGTCGGGCAGGAGCTCGGCTCCACCGCCACGCAGCGCAGCTTGTCGGCGCGCTTGTCGCCCGCGGCCTTGTCGGCGAGGAAGGGGAAGGCGATGCCGGCGAAGCTGGAGCCGCCGCCGCAAGGGCCGATGACGACGTCGGGGTAGAGGCCGACCTTGTCGAGCTGCTTCTTCGCTTCCAGGCCGATGATGCTCTGGTGCAGCACCACGTGGTTGAGCACCGAGCCGAGGGTGTAGTTGGTGTCGGCGCGGCCGGCGGCCTCTTCCACCGCCTCGGAGATGGCGATGCCGAGCGACCCGGGGTTGTCCGGATCCTCGGCGAGCAGGCGGCGGCCGGTCTCGGTGTGCGGCGAGGGGCTGGCGAAGACCTCGCCGCCCCAGGTCTGCATCATCAGGCGGCGGTAGGGCTTCTGGTCGTAGCTGACCTTGACCATGTAGATGCGCACCTCCAGCCCGAACATCTGCCCGGCGAAGGCGATCGACGAGCCCCACTGGCCGGCGCCCGTCTCGGTGGTCAGGCGCTTGATGCCGGCCTGCTTGTTGTAGAACGCCTGCGGCACCGCCGAGTTGGGCTTGTGCGAGCCGGCGGGCGAGACGCCCTCGTACTTGAAGAAGATCTTCGCCGGGGTGCCGAGCGCCTGCTCGAGGCGCACCGCGCGGCACAGCGGGCTCGGCCGCCACAGGCGGTAGATCTCGCGCACCTCCTGCGGGATGGCGATCCAGCGCTCGGCGCTCATCTCCTGCTCGAGGATCGCGGGCGGGAAGATGGCCCCCATCTGCTCGGGCGTGGCCGGCTTGCCGTCGGGGCCGAGTGGCGGCGCGAGCGGCGTCGGCAGGTCGGCGGCGACGTTGTACCAGTGCGTCGGGATGTCGGCGGCGTCGAGCAGGATGCGGGTGGCTTCCATCGTTGTTTTCTCCCTTTCGGTTCTTGTCAGCGTGTGGGCGTGGGGGACAGGGTGGCGACCGTGCCCAGGCCGGTCAGCACCAGATTGTCGATCCGTCGCAGCGGGATCTCGAGCAGGTCGGCGAAGCTGTCGGCGGCGCCGCCGCCGAGCAGACAGAGTGCATCCGGCGCAGCGGCGATCTGGCGGAACATGCGCTCGACCGCGCCGGTCTGGGCCTGCAGGCAGCCGGAGCGGATCGCATCCACCGTGCGTCGCGGCTGCCACTCGAAGCGGCCCTCCGCGAGCGGCAGTTGTGCGGTGCCGCGGGCGAGCGCCTGCTGCATCAGTTCGACCCCGGGCAGGATCAGGCCGCCGAGGAAGTCGCCCGCTGCCGACAGCAGGTCAACCGTGGTCGCGGTGCCGGCGGTGACCACCAGGCAGGGGCCGGCATGGCTGTGGCGTGCGCCGATCAGCGCTGCCCAGCGGTCGGCGCCGAGGCGTTCGGGGTTTTCGTAGAGGTTGCGCACGCCGGCGCAGGCTGCGGTGGGCAGCAGCCAGCCCACCCGCAGCGGTGCGCAGGCGGTAGCGATACGGGCGGCGACGCTGGTCCCGGCGACGTTGCAGCCGACAACGCGCGCCAGCCCCGGCCAGGCGCGGCAGGCGGCGGCGAGCATGTCGATCTCGGCATGGCCCACCGCGCCCTCGGCGAGCGTATGGCCAGAGGCGTCCGCGGAGACCACGCGCCACTTCACGCGGGTGTTGCCGGCATCGACGAGCAGGATCATCGCGGGCCGTCCATCAGCGGACGCAGCGAGACGTCGCCAGCCAGAACCCGCTGCACGCCGTCCTCCCCGCGCAGCAGCAGGGCGCCGTCGTCGTCGACTCCCATGCAGGTGCCATGCATGGTGCCGGATTCCCCGCGGATCGCCACCGGCAGATCGGCGAAGGCGTTGCGCTGTTCCCAGGCCCCGCGCAGGGCGGGGAAGCCGGCGCTCGAGTAGGTTTCGAACAGGCGGTGGAACTCGCCGAGGATTGCCCCGAGCAGTGCCGGCCGCGAGGGCGGTTCGGCGCCGAGCGCGCCGGCGAGATCGGCGACGCCCGTCTGCTCGGGGATGGCAGCGTCTGCCGGCAGGCGCAGGTTGAGGCCGATGCCGATCACCGCCGCGGGCGGGCGGCCGCGCACCGGCAGCAGCTCGACCAGGATGCCGGCGAGCTTGTCGCCATGCACCAGGACGTCGTTGGGCCACTTCAGCTGCACGCCGTCGACACCCAGCTGTTCGAGCGCACGCGCGAGCGCGAGCCCGGCGGCGAGCGAGAGCCCGGCCGGTGCAGGTGCTCCCGGCGCGAACCGCCACAACAGCGAGAAGGTCAGGCTGGCGCCTTCCCAGGACAGCCATTGCCGTCCTCGCCGCCCGCGGCCCGCGGTCTGGCGGTCGGCCACGAGTACATGTACGCGACCATCGTCGGCAGGCGGCGCATCGACCAGGCGGGCGTTGGTCGAGTCGCAGCAGGCCACCCATTCGATGGCGAAATCGTGCGCGAGCGCGCCGAGACAGGTGGCCAGTTCGGTCGTGCAGGCGATTGCCGAAGGCGTTGGTGGGGGGATCGAGGACAAGTGCGGGCGCGGCGGGTCTAAAAGCGCATTATCCGCCAAGACCGGCGTGCATGTGCCTCCCGCAGCATGGATGCGATGCGGCGTGTGCGTCGCCCCTGCCGCCGCGATGTCATCGGGGCGCTCAGCGCCCGCTCTCCTCCGCCTCCGGCGCGCGCTCCTCGTCCATGCCGAGCTCCTGGATCTTGCGGCTGATGGTGTTGCGGCCGATGCCGAGCAGCTGCGCCGCCTCGATGCGGCGCCCGCCGGTGGCAGCGAGTGCGCGGCGGATCAGGGTGCGCTCGAACTCACGGGTGAGGCGGTCGAACACCTCGCCGGGGCGCGAGGCGATCAGGCGGTCGGCCTCGCTGCCGAGGCCTTCCATCCAGTTCGACGGCGACTCGCGGCCGGGCTGCTCGCGCATCTCGGGTGGCAGGTCGGCCACCTCGACCACCTGCGCCGGCGCCATCACGGTGAGCCAGTGGCAGAGGTTCTCTAGCTGGCGCACGTTGCCGGGGAAGGGCTGGGCTTGCAGGTACTCGAGTGCCGCCTCGGAGATGCGCTTGCGCTCGACGCCGAGCTCCTGTGCGCTCTTCTGCAGGAAGTGGCGCACGAGCAGGGGGACGTCCTCACGGCGTTCGCGCAGCGGCGGCAGGCGCAGGCGGATGACGTTGAGGCGATGAAAGAGATCCTCGCGGAACAGGCCCTGGCGCACGCGCTCTTCCAGGTCCTGGTGGGTGGCGGCGATCACCCGCACGTTGGCGCGGATCGGCTGCTGGCCGCCGACGCGGTAGAAGTGGCCGTCGGAGAGCACACGCAGCAGCCGTGTCTGCAACTCGGCCGGCATGTCGCCGATCTCGTCGAGGAAGAGCGTGCCGCTGTCGGCCTGCTCGAAGCGCCCGCGGCGCTGGGTGGCGGCGCCGGTGAAGGCTCCGCGCTCGTGCCCGAAGAGCTCGGACTCGAGCAGGTCGCGCGGGATGGCGGCGGTGTTGATGGCGATGAAGGGCGCGTCGCGGCGCGGACTGTGGCGGTGCAAGGCGCGCGCGACCAGCTCCTTACCGCTGCCCGATTCGCCGTTGATCAGCACGGTGGCGTGGGAGTGCGCGAGCCGGCCGATGGCGCGGAAGACCTCCTGCATCGCCGGAGCCTGGCCGAGGATTTCGGGTGCGAGCGAGGTCTCCTCGTTCGCACCGTTCTGGTGCGCGGTCTGCTCCAATGCACGCCGGACGAGCGCGACCGCCTGGTCCACGTCGAAGGGCTTGGGCAGGTACTCGAAGGCGCCGCCCTGGAAGGCTGCCACCGCGCTGTCGAGGTCGGAGTAGGCGGTCATGATGATGACCGGCAGCTGCGGGTGGCGCTCCTTCACCTTCTGCAGCAGGTCGAGCCCGGATTCGCCGGGCATGCGGATGTCCGACAGCAGGGCGGCGGGCGGCTGCGGCGTGCGCTCGAGCTCGGCGAGCGCGTCGCCGGCGGAGCTGAAGCTTGCATGGTCGATGCCCTCGCGGCCGAGCGCCTTTTCCAGCACCCAGCGGATCGAGCGGTCGTCGTCGATGATCCAGACGGTGTTCATATCGTATGCACTATTCTGGTGCGCGCTGCACATGTGGCGTTCCGCAAGGGGGACGCTGCATGCGCTCAGGCGCGCTCGGTAATCGGCAGCAGGATCGTGAAGCAGGTGCGCCCGGGGCGGCTATCCACCTCGATCATGCCCTGGTGTTGCTCGATGAAGCTCTGCGCGAGTGACAGGCCCAGCCCGCTGCCGCCCTCGCGTCCCGACACCAGCGGATAGAAGATCCGGTCGCGGATCTCCTCGGGGATGCCGGGGCCGTCGTCGATCACTTGCAATTCCAGTGCCAGCTTGTAGCGGCGCTTCGCGAGCGTGACCTGGCGCGCGATGCGGGTGCGCAGCAGGATTTCGCCGTGGCCGCCGAGCGCCTGTGCTGCGTTCCTTACGATGTTCAGCACCGCCTGGATGAGCTGCTCGCGGTCGGCAGTGAGCTCGGGCAGGCTGAGGTCGTAGTCGGGGACGATCCCGATCGAGGGGAACTCGGCGAGGATCAGGCGACGCACGCGCTCGAGCACGTCGTGGATGTTGATCGTGGCCGGACGCATCATGCAGTGCGAGCTCAGCAGGCGGTTCATCAGGTCCTGCAGGCGGTCGGCCTCGGCGATGATGACGTCGGTGAACTCGCGCAGCTGCGGGTCGTCGAGTTCGTGCTGCAGCAGCTGTGCCGAGCCGCGGATGCCGCCGAGGGGGTTCTTGATCTCGTGGGCGAGGTTGCGGATCAGCTCGCGGTTGGCCTGCTGCTGGTGCAGCAGCTGCTCCTCGCGCGCGACGCGCAACTGGGCGTCGATCGGGCGGAACTCGAGCAGCAGGCGCACGCAGGCGGCGTCGACCGGGGTGACCGTGCAGTCGAGCCGCAGTGGCTCGGCCTCTCCACGCTGCACGCTGATGTCCTGGCCGGTGTAACTCCAGTTGGTGCGCAGTGCGTTGTCGAGCGCCGCGCCCAGGCCGGGCGGGCTGCCGAGCAGGCGCTCGAGCGGCTGGCCGAGCAGCTTGCGCTGGCTGATCGCGAACAGGTTCTCTGCACCCGCGTTGAGATAGCGGATCGCCAGCGCTTCGTCGACGAGCACGACGGCCGAGGACAGCAGGTCCAGTCCGGCGAACGGGCTGCTGGGTCCGCCTGCGGCGTGGGTGGGGTGCGATGGCATGGGCGCGTCCTGTTGTTTGGCGGAGGACATGCAAGATGCGCGCCAGGTCTGGGTCATCGCAGGCCGGAGATCTCCCGGCGCAGTGCCTCGACGTTGCGCTTGTGCAGTTCGACCTTGTCCTTGAAGGGTTGCACCCGCTCGAGCACCCTCTGGTAGTTGCGCTCGTCGCCGAGGCGGATGGATTCCTGCTCGGCGAGCGCCTTCTCGGCCTCGGCCAGCTTCTGCTCTTCGGTGCGGAGCTCCTCCTGCAGCACCTGGCGGCGAGCGTCGTCGCGGCCGCGCTGTTCGTTCGGACTCACCCGCGGGAAGTCGGCCGATTGCTGTGCCTCGCGCGACCCGGGGGCGGGCGGACGGCGCACGGGAGCCGGCACCGAGGACACCGGCTGGTCGGATTGCAGGCGTACGCAGCCGCGCGCGAGCGAACGGTCGTTGGTGTAGGTCACGCGGCCATCGGCGTCGGTGCACTTGTAGATTTCGGCATGGGCCGGCAGGGCAAGGCCGGCGAGCAGGAGCAGCGGAAGGATTCGATACGGTCGCATGCGCATGTCCGGAGGGTCGCGGGGACGGCAGAAACGGTCTGCAATGCCGTCATCCTTGCGGGTCAGGCCCGATTAGACCCCAGAAAAAAGGGACGGGCAACGCCCGTCCCTTCCGTCCTGCGCAGGACTTGCCGACTTACAGGCTGTAGTACATGTCGAATTCCACCGGGTGGGTGGTGATGCGCATGCGATCGACCTCTTCCATCTTCAGCGCGATGTAGGCGTCGATGAAGTCGTTCGAGAACACGCCGCCGCGGGTCAGGAACTCGCGATCCTTGTCCAGGTAATCCAGCGCCTGCTCGAGACTGGTGCACACGGTCGGGATCAGCGCATCTTCTTCCGGCGGCAGGTCGTACAGGTTCTTGTCGGCCGGGTCGCCCGGGTGGATCTTGTTCTGGATGCCGTCCAGGCCCGCCATCATCAGCGCGGCGAAGCACATGTAGGGGTTGGCCAGGGGATCCGGGAAGCGCGACTCGATGCGGCGGCCCTTCGGGTTGGCGACGTAGGGGATGCGGATCGAGGCCGAGCGGTTGCGCGCCGAGTAGGCGAGCTTGGTCGGGGCCTCGTAGTGCGGCACCAGGCGCTTGTACGAGTTCGTGCCCGGGTTCGTGATCGCGTTGAGCGCGCGGGCGTGCTTGATGATGCCGCCGATGTAGTACAGCGCGGTCTCGGACAGGCCGGCGTAGCCGTTGCCCGCGAACAGGTTCTTGCCGTCCTTCCAGATCGACTGGTGCACGTGCATGCCGGAGCCGTTGTCGCCGACGATGGGCTTGGGCATGAAGGTGGCGGTCTTGCCGTACTGGTGGGCGACGTTGTGCACGATGTACTTGAGCACCTGCGTCCAGTCGGCGCGCTGGGTCAGCGTGCTGAACTTGGTGCCGATCTCGCACTGGCCGGCGTTGGCCACCTCGTGGTGGTGCACCTCGACCGGCACGCCGCAGGCCTCGAGCGCGAGCACCATGGCGGCGCGCACGTCGTTGAGGCTGTCGACCGGCGGGACCGGGAAGTAGCCGCCCTTGACGCGCGGACGGTGGCCGGTGTTGCCGCCTTCGAACTTGTCGGCGGTGGACCAGGCAGCCTCTTCGGAAATGATCTTGCTATACACACCCGACATGTCGACCGACCACTCGACCGAGTCGAAGATGAAGAACTCGGGCTCGGGGCCGAAGAAGGCGGTGTCGCCGATGCCGGTGCTCTTCAGGTAGGCCTCGGCGCGCTTGGCGATCGAGCGCGGGTCGCGGTCGTAACCCTTGCCGTCGGAGGGCTCGATGACGTCGCAGGTGATGACCAGCGTGGTCTCGTCGAAGAAGGGGTCGATGTAGGCGGTCGAGGGCTCCGGCATGAGAATCATGTCCGAGGCCTGGATGCCCTTCCAGCCGGCCAGCGAAGAGCCGTCGAAGGGGTGGCCGTGCTCGAAGTGTTCTTCCTCGAAGGCCGACACCGGCAGGCCGACGTGGTGCTCCTTGCCGCGAATATCCGTGAAGCGCAGGTCGACGAAGCGCACTTCGTTTTCCTGGATCATCTTCATGACGTCTTGGGCGTTCATTTTCACTCCTGGTGAGATGAGGCGTTGTTGCGTTGAGCGGGTGGTGCAACGGCCTGGGGTCGATGCGCCGGATTCGTGTGTGCAAGAATAAGCACTAAGCGTGCCAGCCTGGTTTCAGCGCGCAGGGCATTGTGCCACAAGGGCGCGAGCCCGAAATCGGTGCCCCGGCAGGATATGGATGCACTGTCGTGGTGCGTTCTTGTCGTGCGAATGCACTGTTATGGTGCGATCTCCACGAAGACACGGATGTTGCGGTAGTGCGGATGCTCCGCGAGCAAGGTCTTCCTGCGCGAACGGAGGGCCTCGAGCGCAGCCTCGTCGGGTGTCGCCGGCAGGATGATCTCCACCTCGACGCGCTGGCCGAGGTAGTGGATCTGCACCCGCCGGGGTTCGACCGAGCCGGGGCCGAGCAGCTCGCGCACGCGAGCGAGGATCTCGCCGCGCTCGGGCAGCGGGCCGGGCGGCACCACCTGCAGTTCGCCATCGTCCTCGGGATCGATGTGCACGAGAACGTCGCGCACCTCGGGGTGGGCTGCGCGCACGCGGAGGTACACCGAGTCCGAGACGCGGTGCCCCTCCGAGACGGTCAGCCGCGGATCGACCTGGACGTGGGCGTCGCACAGCACGCGGTCGGCCATCCGCCGGGTACGCATGTCGTGCAGGTCGATCACGCCCGGGGTCTCGCGGATCGTCTGGCGCAGGCGTTCGAGCTCCTCCTCCGGCAGGCCGGTGTCGATGAGCTCGCGGATCGACTTCCACGCCAGGCGGATGCCCATGTGCAGGATCAGGAAGCCGACCACCGCCGCGGCCAGCGGCTCGAGGAAAGGATACCCAGCGAGGCTGCCGCCGATGCCGGCGGCCACGACCAGCGAGGACGCCGCGTCCGAGCGCGCATGCCAGGCGTTGGCCTCGAGCATGGGCGCATTGAGCTGGCGCGCGGCGGCCAGCGTGTAGCGGAACAGGCCTTCCTTGGCGGCGAGGGTCAGCAGCGCCATGACCAGGGCCGCCGGATGCAGGACCGGCAAGGCGTCGATCTCCTGCAGGCGGATCCCCGAGCTCCACAGGAAGCCGACACCCACCGCCCCCAGCACCGCCCCCAGCACCAGGGTGGTGACGGTCTCGATGCGACCGTGACCATAGGGGTGGTTGGTGTCGGCCGGGTCGGCGCTGTGGCGACCGGCGAGCAGCACCAGCAGATCGGTGACCAGGTCGGACAGGGTGTGGGCGGCGTCGGCCACGAGGCTGAACGCGCCGGCGAAGAGGCCGATCACGACCTGGCCGATGGTGAGCGCGGTGTTGGTCAGGATGGCCACCAGCGTGGCGCGCTGGATGCCGCGGCTGCGGGCGGCGTCGTCCGTGGCCGGGGCGGCGGCCGGAAACGGGGAGGGGGCTTGGCGGGGGGGCATGAGGGGGGCGCGGCGGACGCGCTATACTTCGACCGCCTTCATTTTAGACGGATGTGCGCATGGGAACCCTGTCGGAACTGTTGACGCTCGCCCACGAGCGCGCCGAAAGCCTCGGGCTGCCCTACCAGGGCGCGCTCACGCCCGCCGAAACCTGGCAGGTGATGCAGCTCGCCCCCGGCGCCAAGCTGGTCGATGTGCGCACGCGCGCCGAGCTCGACTGGGTGGGCCGCGTGCCCGGCGCGATCGAGATCGAGTGGAAGAGCTATCCTTCGATGCAGGAGAACCCGAATTTCCTCGCCCAGCTGAAGCATCAGGTCGATCCCGAGGCCCTCGTGCTGTTCCTCTGCCGCTCCGCGGTGCGCTCGGACTCCGCCGCGCGGCTCGCATGCGCCAACGGCTATGCCAACTGCTACAACGTCCTCGAAGGCTTCGAGGGCGACAAGGACGCCAATAACCAGCGCAACCGCATCGGCGGCTGGCGCCTCGCCAGCCTGCCCTGGTATCAGGGCTGAGCGGCAACAAATCCTTACCCGGCCCCGCGCAACGCGGCCGAACCCACGGCCGCATGCAGGGGTCCGAAGCCCGTAACCAGGGGATTGCTCCCCAATGGATCCGGATACCGAAACAATGCAAGTCTCCACCATCAGCTTCGACCGCTTCAACGTGCTCGCCGACAACGAGGCGCAGGAGCGCATCCGCGCCGCCCGCGCACGCCTCGGCGATCGGGCGGTGCTGCTCTGCCACCATTACCAGCGCGCCGACGTCTACCAGCACGCCGACCTCACCGGCGACTCGTTGAAGCTCGCCCGCCTGGCCTCGCAGACCGACGCCGAGTTCATCGTGTTCTGCGGCGTGCACTTCATGGCCGAGGTCGCCGACATCCTGTCCAGGCCCAGCCAGATCGCCATCCTGCCCGACCTCGCCGCCGGCTGTTCGATGGCCGACATGGCGAGCCTGGCGAAGGTCGAGCGCTGCTGGCGCGAGCTCGCCGAGGTGCTCGACAAGCCCGACGAGCTGATCACCCCGGTCACCTACATCAACTCGGCGGCCGACCTCAAGGCCTTCTGCGGCGAGCACGGCGGTATCGTGTGCACCTCGACCAACGCGCCGACCATCCTCGACTGGGCGTTCTCGAAGCGCGAGAAGGTGCTGTTCTTCCCCGACCAGCACCTCGGGCGTTGGACCGGCTTCAAGAAGGGCATTCCGCTCGACGAGATGGTGGTGTGGGACCCCGACCTCGAGTACGGCGGCCTCACCCCCGAGCAGATCCGCAAGGCGAAGATCCTGCTGTGGAAGGGGCACTGCTCTGTGCACCAGATGTTCCAGCCGGTGCATATCGACCGCTGGCGCGAGAAGCACCCGCAGGGCTTCGTCATCTCGCACCCCGAGAGCATGCTCGAGGTGTGCCAGAAGTCCGACTACGTCGGTTCCACCGAATTCATCCTCAACACCATCACTCAGGCGCCGCCCAACACCCACTGGCTGGTGGGCACCGAGCTCAATCTGGTGAGCCGCCTGGCCGAGGAGATGAAGCCGCAGGGCAAGGTGGTGCAGTTCATGGCGCCGACGGTGTGCATGTGCTCGACCATGCAGCGCATCGACCCGCAGCATCTGGCGTGGACGCTGGAGAACCTCGCCGAGGGCAAGGTGGTGAACCAGATCAAGGTGCCCGGGCACGAGGCCGAGCTCGCCCGCATCGCGCTCGACCGCATGCTCGCCGTTTCCTGACCGATGCACACGAGGTCCGGCGGCCATGGCGCTCAGGATCTGCAGCTACAACATCCACAAGGGTTTTTCGCAGTTCAACCGCCGCATGGTGGTGCATGAGCTGCGCGACCGCCTGCGCAGCCTGGATGCCGACCTCGTCTTCCTGCAGGAGGTTCAGGGTCTGCACCTGCGGCATCTCACGCGCCATCCCGACTGGCCCGTGCTGCCGCAGCACGAGTTCCTCGCCGAGGACGCCTGGCAGCAGATCGCCTATGGCGGCAACGCGATCTACGACCACGGTCATCACGGCAACGCCATCCTTAGCCGCCACCTCATCCTCAGCACCGCCAACCAGGATGTCTCCGATCATCGTTTCGAGCGCCGTGGCCTGTTGCACTGCGAGGTGAGGCTGCCCGAGTTCGACGTGCCGGTGCATTGCGTGTGCGTGCATCTGGGCCTGATGGCGGGCAGCCGGCGGCGGCAGATGGAGGCGCTCGCCGAACGCATGGAAGAGCTCGCCCCCGGCAACGCGCCGCTGATCATCGCCGGCGACTTCAACGACTGGCGCAACCGCGCCGACGAGCTGCTCGGCCGCCGGCTCGGTCTTGCCGAGGCCTTCGGCAGCGGACGCGGGCGTCCGGCGCGCAGCTACCCGAGCACGCTGCCCTTCTTCCGCCTGGACCGCATCTACGTACGCGGCTTCCGCGTGCGCCAGGCGCAGGTGCATTACGGCGCGCCGTGGGCGCAGATCTCCGACCACGCGGCGCTCACTGCAGATCTGGAGCCCACGGGCTGATGCGATTCCTTGCGGGCAACGCGGTCGCGTTGCTGGAGAACGGCGAGCAGTACTTCCCCGCGCTCGAAGCCGAGATCGACCGTGCCGAGCGCGAGATTTTCCTGCAGAGCTACATCTTCGAGGACGACGGCACCGGCGCGCGCATCGCCGCGGCGCTCGCGCGCGCGGCGGGGCGAGGGGTCGCGGTGCGGGTGATGGTGGATGGGTTCGGCGGGCGCAGCTTCGTCGCCCGCCTGATGCCTCGCCTGCGCGAGGCCGGCGTACAGGTGCTGATTTACCGCCGTGAGCTGCGTACGCTCTCGCTGCGCCGTCATCGCCTGCGCCGGATGCATCGCAAGGTGGTGACGATCGACGGCCGAGTGGCCTTCGTCGGCGGCATCAACGTGGTGGATGACTTCGACGCCGGCGCGCTGGCAAGTCCGCGCTACGATTACGCGGTACGCGTCGAGGGGCCGGTGCTCGAGCCCGTCGTCGCCTCTGCACAGCGCCTGTGGCGGCTGGTGGCATGGGCGAGCTTTCGCAGGCGTGCTGCCCAGCCGCTGCTGGCGCCGCCGTGCAGCGACGCGGCCGGCTCGATTCGTGCCGCCTTCCTGGTGCGCGACAACCTGCGCCATCGCCACGCGATAGAGGATGCCTATCTCGAGGCGATCGCCGGCGCGCGCGCGGAGATCGTGCTCGCCAACGCCTATTTCTTCCCGGGACGGCGTTTCCGCCAGGCGCTGATCGACGCCGCCCGGCGCGGCGTGCGGGTGACGCTGCTGCTGCAGGGCGTGTCGGATCACCCGATGCAGGTGTATGCGACGCGCGCGCTGTATCCGATCTTCCTCGACGCCGGCATCCGCCTGTTCGAGTACCACCGCAGCCACCTGCACGCCAAGGTGGCGGTGATCGACCACCAATGGGCCACCGTCGGCTCGAGCAACATCGACGCCTTCAGCCTGCTGCTCGCGCGCGAGGCCAACGTCTTCGTGGACGATCGCGGCTTCGCCTCGCAGTTGCGCGCCAGCCTGGAGGCCGCGCTGTGTGCCGGTGCGCGCGAGCTGAGGCGTTCGGACTGGCAGCGCCTGCCGCTGCTGCGTCGAGGGCTCAGCTGGCTCGCCTACCAGCTCGTTCGCCTGGCGATCGGCATCGCCGGCTACGGCGGCGCGCACTGAGGTCGCTGCTTCGGCGCCTATTCCATGCGTCGAATTCGCGCCTTCCGCCGCTCCTGCAGGCAGGGGCGCGACGGTTCATGCAGGAGCGCCGCAAGGCGCGAATGGCGCGCCGAAGCGGTGACGGTGCACATTCCGGGTACCGAGTTGACGGCTTCAGCCGACCAGGCGGCGGTGCTCGATCTTGGTGCAGCGGTCGCTCACCACCTTCAGCCCGGCGGCGGCGGCCTTGTCCGCGGCGTCGGGCGCGATCACCCCGAGCTGCAGCCAAACGCTGCCGGCGCCGACGGCGATGGCCTCGTCCACCACCGCCATCACCTCCGCCGGCTTGCGGAACACGTCGACGAGGTCGATCTTCCCCGGCACCTCATGCAGGCTGGGGTAGCACTTCTGCCCCAGCACCTCCTCGTAGGCCGGGTTGACCGGGATGATGGTGTAGCCGGCGCGCTGCAGGTAGTGCGCGACCTCGTGGCTGGGGCGGTCGGGCTTGGCCGAGATGCCGACCACCGCGATCGTGCGCGCCTGCTGCAGCAGGCTGCGGATGGCTTCGGGCTGGGTGCTGATGTCGTTCGGGTGCATGGGGTTTCCTCAGAAGAAGCCGTCGGCCACCGCCTGGCGGCGGCGCGGCACGGCGGCGAGCGACCAGTGGGCCTGCGCCCACGCCCACGTCTCGGCGAGCGGCGCGGCGGCGGGCATGTCGGGTGGATTGTGGCCGAGAAAGCGCAGCGCGGCCAGCAAGGCGGCCTGCGGCGGGTGCGCGTCGATCGCGCGCGCCAGGGTCTGCTTGGAGAGCTTCTCGCCCGCGGCGTTGGTGGCCAGCGGCAGGTGGGCGTAGGCAGGCACCGGGTGGCCGAGTAGGCCGAGCAGGTGGATCTGGCGCGCGGTGGAGTCGAGCAGGTCGGCGCCGCGCACGACGTGGGTCACGCCCGCCTCGGCGTCGTCCACCACCACCGCGAGCTGATAGGCGAAGAGGCCGTCGGCGCGCTTGACCACGTAGTCGCCGGCATCGGCGGCGAGGTCGATCTGCTGCTCGCCCTGCACCGCGTCGCAAAAGCGCACCACGCCTTCGGCGCGCACCCGCCAGGCGCGGCCGGTGCGTCCCGGCGGCAGGCCGTCGCGGCAGGTGCCGGGATAGCGGCGCGAGCCGTCGCGCGCGAGCGGCTGGTCGGCGAGCTCGCGCCGGGTGCACGCGCACGGGTAGGCGAGGCCGGCCGCGCGCAGGCGCTCGAGCGCGGCCGCGTAGGCTTCGCCGCGTTCGCTCTGGCGCACGATCGTGCCGTCCCATTCGAAGCCGAAGCGTTCCAGCGTGGCGAGGATGCCTTCGGCGGCGCCGGGCACCGTGCGCGGGGTGTCCACGTCCTCGATGCGCAGCAGCCAGCGTCCGCCATGCGCGCGCGCATCGAGGAAGCTGCCCACGGCGGCGACCAGCGAGCCGAAGTGCAGCGCGCCACTGGGTGAGGGGGCGAAGCGGCCGACGTAGGGGGCGATGCAGGGGCCGGCAAGGGGGGGCGCACCGGGGACGGAGGAAGGGATGGATTGCGGCATGCGGGGATCGTATTGGGCGGACGGACGATCCCGCAACCCGTGGTGAGCCGCCCGAGCGCTCAGGCGGCGTCGAACGCCGCGAAGCGCGCCGGATGCAGGCCGGCGGCGGCGAGGTCGGTCAGGTATTCGGCCGAGGCGAGGTAGGCGAGCTCGGCCTCGCGCGGGGTGGTCAGCGGGTCGCAGGCGCGCAGCGCCGCGTCCACCCGGCCGGGGTGCACGTGAACCAGCGGGCGTGGGCCGGTGGCGGCGAGGAAGCGGCGCATCTTCGGCGCGAAGGGGCGCTCGACGGAGAAGTCGTGCAGGCCGCTGAAGCCTTCGTTGCTGGGCAGGCCGGCCTCGCGCAACTGGCGGTGGAGTCCGCGCGCGAGGGCGGAGATGAACCACGCCTTGCCTACCGCCTCGCTGCGCTGCAGGCAGCGCAGCGGTGGCTCGACGCAGTCGCGCACCCACACGCGGCCGCGCGGGTGGCGGCGCAGCAGCTCGGCGACGAGGGGCTCGCGCACGCCGGGCAGCACATGCACGTGCTGGTGGCCGTCGACGTGGTCGGGCGCGTCCCCCCAGGCGTCCTCGAAGGCGTCGAGCTGGGCGCGGATCTCGTCCGCCACGGCCTGCGCCGGCAGACGGCGGGCGAGGGCGGCGGCGAGCAGGCGGCCGAGCGGTGGCAGGCGCTCGCCCCAGGCCCGGCGCGCCGCGGCGCTGAGCGGGGGCTGGTCGGTCAGGGTCAGGTGCAGGCCGACGTCGGCCGGTGCGCTCGCCATCACCGCACGCAAGGGGCGCGCGGCGCGGCGCCAGTCGGGCAGCGCGCTCATGCAGCTGGTGGCCGACAGTCGGCCGGTCGCGACGAGGGCGGCGATCGCCTCGCTGACCCCGGGGGCGAGGCCGTAGTCGTCGGCACACACCACGACCGGACGGGTGGCTGGCGCGCCAGGGCGGGAAGGGGCTTGCATGCGATCGGGGCGGTGGGCGGAAAGCCCGAAGTATCGCGCACCCTGGCCCGCGCGGGGCACGCCGGCCAGGGCACGAATGGTTTATCGTGCACGCCTTCGCTCCGGCTGCGGAGCCTACTCGCCGGTTGTCCCATCGTGTCGCACACCGACTCGCTCGATGCCCACCCCCACGTGCCGCCCGCCTCCTCGGCACACCCCCGACTTTCGGTCGTGGTCCCGCTCTACAATGAGGGCGAGACGGTGGAGGCGCTGCACCGGCGCCTGTCTCAGGTGCTCGCGGGGCTGGAGCTGTCAGACTGGGACATCGTGTTCGTCGACGACGGCAGCCGCGACGACACCTATGCGCGCGTGGCCGCGCTGTGTGCGGACGACCGCCGCCTGAAGGCGATCCGCTTCGCGCGCAACTTCGGCAAGGAGGCCGCGATGGCCGCCGGGCTGCAGGCGGCGGCGGGCGACGTGATCGTGCTGATGGACGGCGACCTGCAGCATCCGCCCGAGCTGATCCCCGAGATGCTCGCGCGCTGGCGCGGCGGGGCGATGATGGTCACCGCGGTGCGGCGCTCGCGCGTCACCGACCCCTGGTTGCGACGCAAGCTCACCCGGGCCTTCTACGCCTTCTTCAGCAAGGTCTCCGAGGTCGCGCTCGCCGAGGGCGGTGGCGACTTCCGCGTCTTCGACCGCGCGGTCGTCGACGCGATCAACAGCCTGCCGGAGCGCACCCGCTTCATGAAGGGGATCACCAGCTGGGTGGGCTTCCGCCAGGAGGTGGTCGAGTTCGAGCCCGCGCAGCGCGCCGGCGGCGTGTCCGGTTGGTCGATGCTGCGCCTGCTGCGCTACGCGATCGACGGCCTGTCCGCCTTCAGCACCCTGCCGCTGCGGGTGTGGTCGGTGATCGGCTTGATGATGGCGGGGCTCTCGGGCTTGTACGGACTTTTCCTGGTGCTGCGCACGATGCTGTTCGGCATCGACCTGCCCGGCTACGTGTCGCTGATGGTGTCGGGGCTGTTCCTGTCCGGGATCCAGCTCATCAGCCTGGGCGTGCTCGGCGAGTACGTGGGGCGCATCTTCACCGAGGTTAAGGGGCGACCGCTGTTCCTGGTGTCGGAGCGGCTCGGCTTCGAGCGCAGGCCGGAGCTCGATCGATGATCCCGCCGGGCGCGGCGGCGCGGGCGCCGGCCGCGGTGGGGGGCGCACCGACCGAGACGGCTGCGGCCCAGCCCCATGCGCCCTTCGCGCAGTGGGTGGCGCTCGCCGTGCTGGCGCTGGCCGGGGTGTTCGTGCTGCTCACCTTCGACCAGCACGGCATCAGCAACGACGAGGAGGTCCAGCATGTCTATGGCCGCCTGCTGCTCGACTTCTACCTGTCCGGTTTCACCGACCGCCAAGCCTTCGAATACAAGAATCTTTACCTCTACGGCGGCTTCTTCGACCTCGTCGCGGCCGCCCTCGAGCGCGCCGGCGTGGCCGAAGGGCCGGCGCTGTGGGACCTGCGCCACCTGATCTCGGCCGGCTTCGGCCTCGCCGGGCTGGCCGGCACCTGGATGCTCGCGCGCCAGTTGGCCGGCGAGTGGGCGGGGCTGGCGGCGCTCGTGCTGCTGCTGATCACCGGCGCGTGGTCGGGGGCGATGTTCACCCACACCAAGGACATTCCCTTCGCCACCACGATGCTGTGGGCGCTGTACTTCAGCGTGCGCGTGCTCGAAACCCTGCCCGCGCCGCCCTGGCGCGTGCTGGCGGGGCTGGGGGTGGCGCTCGGCTGCGCCTTCGGGCTGCGCATCGGCGCGGTGTTCGCGGTGTTCTACCTCGGCGTCGGCATGCTCGCGGCCGTGGCCTTGCAACCGGACGGGCGCCTGCGCTTCGCGCTGTGCGGCGCGCTCGCGCTGCTGCCGGCGGCGGCGATCGCGCTGGCGCTCGGCGCGCTGTTCTGGCCGTGGGCGGCGATGGCGCCGGGCAATGTGTTCGCTGCGATGAGCGCGTTCTCGCATTTCAGTTTCGACCTGAACACGGTGCTGGCCGGGCGCGTGATGAACGTCGGCGAGGTGCCGGGGCATTACCTCGTGACCTACCTGCTGGTGCGCCTGCCGGAGCTGTTCCTCGCCGGACTGGCGCTCGCGCTGCTCGCCGGGGTGCGCGCCGTGCCGGCGCTCGCCACCGGCCAGGCCCAGGCCCGACGATCGGTTCTGCCCTGGCTGCCGGTGGTGCTGGCGGCGCTGGTCCCGCTCGTCTACACCGTGCTCGCGGCGCCGCCGCTGTATAACGGACTGCGTCATTTCAGTTTCGTGCTGCCGCCGCTCGCGGTGCTGGCGGGCATCGGGCTCGTTCGTGCCTGGCAGGGCCTGCGGACCCGCCCGCCGCTGCTGCGTCGTGCCGTGCTGCTCGCATGCGCGCTCGCGGTCATCGGTCAGGCGGGCCTGCTCGCCCGCCTGCATCCTTACGGATATCTCGCCTACAACCAGCTCGTCGGTGGCGTGCCGGGCGCTGCCGGGGGCTGGGAGCAGGACTACTGGGCAAGCAGCCTGCGCGAGGCGGTGCTCGCGCTCAACCGACTGGTCGCGCGCGAGGGCGTGCCGGCGCAGGGCTACCTCGTGGCGGTGTGTGCCGAGCCGCTGCAGGCGCAGGCCTGGCTCGCGCCCGGGCTGCGTGCGACGCGCGACTGGTGGGGCGCGGACTTCTACCTGTCGGCCACCCACATGGATTGCGACCAGGCGCTGCAGGGCCGTGTGGTGGCGCAGGTCGAGCGCGCTGGGCGGGTGCTCGCGGTGGTCAAGGATCGCCGCGCGCTGGTCGGCGAGGACAGGCGGCCACGATGAGCGCATCCAGCCGATTCGCGCGCTTCCTGCGTTTCGCCGCGGTCGGCGCGGTGGGCACGCTCGCCCACTTCGCCTTGCTGCTCGCGCTCGTGGAGGGCGCGGGCGCGCCGCCGCTGGCGGGCGCCGTCGCCGGCTTCGTGCTCGGCGCGCTGGTCAACTATGCGCTCGCGCGCCGGCTGGTGTTCGCATCCACGCGCAGCCACGCCCAGGCCCTGCCGCGCTTCTTCGTCGTGGCGTTGGCCGGGCTGGCGTGGACGGCGTTGCTGATGAGCCTCTTCATGGAACTGCTCGATCTGCACTACCTGACCGCCCAGGTGCTGACCACCGCGCTGCTGCTGCTCTGGCATTACGCCGGCAACGCCTTGTGGACCTTCCGCCACGGGCGGCGCGACGTGGGGGCGCGATGAACGGACAGCGTCCCGGCGGCGCGCCGCCGCATCGTCTCGAGGCCGACCTCCTGCTCATGCTCACCACGGTGATCGCCGCGGCGGGCTGGATCTTCTCCAAGGAAGCGCTCGCCGGCATTCCGCCGCTGATCTTCATCGGCCTGCGCTTCACGATCGCCGGCCTGGTGCTGGCGATGTTCTCGCTGCCGCAGTTGCGCGCGCTCGATCGGCGCGCGCTGCGCAACAGCCTGCTCGTCGGCGCCCTGTTCGCCGGTGGCATGGTGTTGTGGATCCTCGGCCTGTCGCACAGCAGCCACCTTGGCGAAGCCTCGTTCATCTCGAGCATGGGCATCGTCATGGTGCCGGTGTTCGCACGCCTGTTCTTCGGCGATCGACCGCCGGCGAGCACCTGGTTCGCGCTGCCGCTCGCGCTCGCCGGCTTCGCCTGCCTGTCGCTCGACGGCGGCTTCGAGGTCGAGCTCGGACAGTGGTTCTTCCTCGGCGCGGCGACGGTGTTCGCACTGATGTTCAACGTCAATTCGCATATCGTGCGCAACGTGCCGGTGCGCGCGCTCAGCGTGGTGCAGATGCTCGCGGTGGGCGTGCTGGTGCTGCCGCCAGCGCTGCTGATCGAGACCTGGCCGCAGACCTGGAGCGCGCCGATGTTCGGCTGGCTGCTCGCCAGCGCGCTGCTCGCCACCACGCTGCGCTTCCTGCTCCAGCTCCATGGCCAGAGCCTGACCACGCCCAGCCACGCCGCGCTGATCATGATGCTCGAGCCGGTGTGGACCGCGCTCGCCGCGGCGTGGTGGTTCGCCGAGACCATGAGCGCGCTGCAGCTCGCCGGCTGCGGGCTGATCTTTCTCGCCCTGGTCGTGAGCCGCTGGGCGTGGCTCCGCGGCCTCTTCGGCGGGCGCGGCTGATTACGATCGAGGAGAAATATCCCATGGCTGTCCGTACCCTTCTGCGCATGGGCGACCCCCGCCTGCTGCAGCCGGCTGCGCCGGTCGGCGAATTCGGCACGCCCGTGCTCGCGGCGCTGGTCGAGGACCTGTTCGACACCATGGCCGCGCATGGTGGCGTGGGCCTGGCCGCGCCGCAGATCGGCGTGGGCCTGCAGGTGGTGATCTTCGGCTTCGAGCGCAGCGAGCGCTACCCGGACGCCGCGCCGGTGCCGCGCACCATCCTGGTGAACCCGGTGATCACGCCGCTCACCGAGGACCGCGAGGAGGACTGGGAGGGCTGCCTGTCGGTGCCCGGCCTGCGCGGCATGGTGCCGCGCGCCACGCGCATCCATTACACCGGCTTCACCCCCGCTGGCGAGCCGATCGAGCGCTTCGCCGAGGGCTTCCATGCGCGCGTGGTGCAGCACGAGTGCGACCACCTCGCCGGCGTGCTGTATCCGATGCGGGTGCGGGATTTCCGCCGCTTCGGGTTTACGGACGTGCTGTTTCCTGAGCTATCGGGGTAGCCCCAAGCTGTCCGTGCCCGGGGGCGAGCGCAGAAGAGAAACCCCGTCGCGCAGGCTTGCCGGGACGGGGTCTGGATAGGCAGGCTGGGCGCGCTTGCGCCCGGCGTGTCAGACGTTGAACAGGAAGTTCAGCACGTCGCCGTCCTTGACCACGTACTCCTTGCCTTCCGCGCGCATCTTGCCCGCCTCCTTGGCGCCGGCCTCACCCTTGTACTGGATGAAGTCGTCGTAGGCGATGGTCTGGGCGCGGATGAAGCCACGCTCGAAGTCGGTGTGGATGACGCCGGCCGCCTGCGGGGCGGTGTCGCCGACGTGAATGGTCCACGCGCGCACTTCCTTGACGCCCGCGGTGAAGTAGGTCTGCAGGCCGAGCAGGGTGTAGCCGGCGCGGATCAGGCGGTCGAGGCCGGGCTCTTCCAGGCCCATGGTCTCGAGGAATTCCTTCTTGTCGGCGTCCTCGAGGTCGGCGATCTCGGCCTCGATCGCGGCGCACAGCGCGACCACCTCGGCGCCCTCGGCGGCAGCATGGGCGCGCACGGCGTCCAGGTGCGGGTTGTTCTCGAAGCCGTCCTCGGCGACGTTGGCGGCGTACAGCACCGGCTTGGCGGTGATCAGGCAGAAGGGCTTGATGCTGGCCCACTCTTCCTTCGACAGGTCGAGCGCGCGCACGGCCTTGCCCTGGTCGAGCTGGGTGAAGCACTTCTCGAGCACCGCGACGAGGATCTTGGCCTCCTTGTCACCCGAGGCGGCGGGGCGCTTGTAGCGGTTGAGCGCCTTCTCGACCGTGGCCATGTCGGCGAGCGCGAGCTCGGTGTCGATGACCTCGATGTCGCGGATCGGATCGACGCTGCCGGAGACGTGGATCACGTTGTCGTCGGCAAAGCAGCGCACGACATGGACGATGGCGTCGGTCTCGCGGATGTTGGCGAGGAACTGGTTGCCCAGGCCTTCGCCCTTGGAGGCGCCCGCGACCAGGCCGGCGATGTCGACGAACTCGACGATGGCGGGCTGGATCTTCTGCGGCTTGACGATCTCGGACAGCGCGGCCAGGCGCGGGTCGGGGACTTCGACGATGCCGACGTTGGGCTCGATGGTGCAGAAGGGGTAGTTCTCGGCCTGGATGCCGGCCTTGGTCAGCGCGTTGAAGAGGGTCGACTTGCCGACGTTGGGCAGGCCGACGATTCCGCATTTCAGGCTCATGTGAATCCTTGATCGTTCCGG
>ENA-UOUJ01000649-UOUJ01000649.1-activated-sludge-metagenome-genome-assembly--contig:-NODE-649-length-21472-cov-6.142784_pt1 | contig 21472 bp, 20 predicted proteins | sample MGYA00249839_ERZ747224 | MGnify/ENA primary metagenome ERZ747224 (study PRJEB28782, sample SAMN03220277) | activated sludge metagenome | biome: wastewater; feature: sewage sludge; material...
CGGCCTCCGGATTCCAAAGTGGAAAATACATCCCAAGCCAGATGGCATGTTTCCCGGTAGCCATATCTGCAACCGGTGGCTGATGGATGGAAAGCAACACATCGGCTTCTCGCAACACTTCATTTCTATCAACAACCCTGGCACCGGCCTGTTCGTACACTTCATCTTTTGCGAAGGCCAGATTTCCGGCTCCCGATTCAACATACACACTGAGGTTCCATTTTTGTAAAGTGGCCAGATGTTCCGGGAGGAGTGACACCCGGGTTTCTCCGGCCGGTTCTTTAAGAATTCCAACTTTCATACGCAGTGAATTACCCGAAAGATAAGCAATTTAATAACGGATTGTGTAGTGTTGTTTCACCAGAAATTCTTTTCTAAAAAAAACGATTCCGATAAAAAAGAGGTCTATACTGCTTGTAACTGCCGGATGTTTGTATATTTCTTCCCATGCCTGCTCCATTTCTTTACTCCAGTGGATATCGTCAAAAATCAGGATGGAATTATCGTGTATGCGCTCCAGTAATTGATGGAAATAATCAAGCGTGGGCTCTTTCCGGTGGTTGCCATCAATGTACACCCAGTCAACCGTATCCAATTTCTTCAGTAGTTCCGGTAACCGCTGATTAAAATCTCCCTGTATCAGCCGGACGTTTTTCAGTTGCAGAGTATCAAATGTATGTTGAGCCCAATTTGCGATAGCCGGTGCCCCTTCCAAGGTGAACACCGGTATGCCTGTGAGTGCCAGATATGAAGTAGTGATTCCCAGTGAAGTACCGAGTTCAACAATGTGCTGCGGGTGGTAGTACTCGATCATTCTGTAGAACAAGGCCGCATATCGTTGCGGTTTGAGAGAACTACGGGCAATATCGCTCACCTTGCGGCTCTTCGATTGTAATACCCGTGAACCGGCACCAAAATCTTCCACAGATATTACTTCGCTATTGTTGCGATATACTTTTCTCAGTTGTTCAATGGATTGAAATTCCGGATGCACCCTTTTGCCATTCAGCACCTGTTGTATGAATTGAAATACAAATGGAGAATGTATGCCATGCCCTCTGCCACTACCGGCCGTTACATAATAACGAATGTATTTACAGGCGAGTTGGAAGGTGGTGTACATGAATACGAAGTTATGCTTTCATCAGTCGTGGATACGCTCCCACACTTCAAACGTATAATCGTATGCGTGTTTTTCATCGGCTTGCATTTTAGTGGCAGATTTTAATTTCCATTGTGTGGGATTGATATCCGGAAAAAAAGTATCTCCATCCAGGTGGGTATGTACACGTGTCATGTACAGATACTGCGCTTCAGGAAACATTTGTTTGTATATGGCACCACCACCAATTATGAACACTTCCAAACAATCTGTTTCTTTGGCTAATTGCATGGCATGTTCCATATCATGGGCCACCTGCACATTTTCGTGTATCCATTTCCGTTGACCGGTGAGTACAATGTTGAAACGTCCCGGTAATATTTTTCCTACCGATTCAAAAGTTTTTCTGCCCATGATTACCGGCATCCCCCAGGTTAAGCCTTTGAAATATTTCAAATCGTTGGGCAGATGCCAGAGCAGTTGACCATTCAACCCAATGGCATTGTTCTCAGAAGCTGCCACTAAAATGTTTACAATCATATTCAGGTATTGAAAATTTTAAACGGCAACAGGGGCTTTTATAGCTGGATGGTATTGATATGCTGTCAGTTCAAAATCACTGTAGTTAAAACCGAAAATATCTTTCACGGCAGGATTGATGTTCATTTTCGGTAGCGGGAACGGAGTGCGCGTGAGTTGCAGGTGCGCCTGTTCCATGTGGTTGCTGTAGAGGTGTGCATCTCCGAAGGTATGTACGAAATCGCCTAAGTCCATATCGGTTACCTGAGCAATCATCATCGTAAGCAATGCATACGAGGCAATATTGAACGGTACCCCGAGGAACACATCGGCACTGCGCTGGTACAACTGGCAGCTTAGGGTGCGTTTTCCATGAGCATCCGGAGCGCTGGTGTAAAATTGAAAAAGACAATGGCAGGGCATGAGTTTCATGTGAGGCAAATCAGCTACATTCCATGCGCTCACGAGCAACCGGCGGCTATCGGGGTTTGTTTTCAGTTGATGAATTAAATCACGGATCTGATCCACTACTTCACCACCTTTCCCTTCCCAACTGCGCCATTGATGGCCATACACCGGACCTAAATTTCCATCGGCATCGGCCCATTCATCCCAAATAGACACGCCGTTTTCTTTTAACCAGGCAATATTGGTATCCCCTTTTAAAAACCACAGCAATTCGTAGATAATGCTTTTGAGATGGCACTTTTTGGTAGTTACCAGCGGAAATCCGTCCTGCAGGTTAAAGCGCATCTGGTATCCGAACACGCTGCGGGTACCGGTTCCGGTGCGGTCTGATTTATCCGTACCGTGATCTATTATATGTTGGAGGAGTTGGAGGTATGCTTGCATGGGTGCAATTTAATGGAAAGCCTCATTTTGACAGAGATTTTGGTTGCTCAACTATCCACATCCCTTTAACAAAACACCTCACGAAATAGCCATAACTTTGCATCCTGTTATTTTTTTCATATGAGCGCAAAAGGAAAAGTGTTGGTGGCCATGAGCGGCGGTATTGATAGTACCGTAGCCGCGCTTATGCTCCATAAAGAAGGATATGAAGTGGTGGGCATCACCATGAAAACATGGGATTATGCCACCAGTACCGGTAAAACCGGAAAGAAGGAAACGGGTTGCTGCAATCTGGATAGTTTCAATGATGCACGTATGGCAGCGGTGCAACATGGGTTCCCGCATTATATACTCGATATCCGGGATGAATTCGGTGATTTTGTGATTGAGAATTTTGTAGATGAATACCTGGCCGGACGCACACCCAATCCATGTGTGATGTGCAACACCCATATTAAATGGAGGGCCTTGCTTAAGCGTGCTGATGCGCTGGGGTGTGATTACATTGCTACCGGTCATTATGCACAGGTTTTGCAACATGATAACGGGCGATTTTTCATCCGTAAAGGGTTGGATGAATCCAAAGATCAAAGCTATGCCTTATGGGGCTTGCAACAGGATTTACTGAAACGCACACTCCTGCCCCTCGGCACGTATCGCAAAACAGCCATACGGCAACTGGCACATGATTACGGCTATCCGGAACTCGCTAAAAAAAGTGAGAGTTATGAAATTTGTTTTGTACCGGATAACGACTACCGCGGTTTTTTAAAACGCCGTGTACCTACATTGGAAAAGGAAGTAAACGGTGGCCATTTTGTAGATACGAACGGAAAGGTCCTCGGCATACACAAGGGCTATCCGTTCTATACGGTTGGCCAACGGAAAGGACTTGATATTGCCCTGGGGAAACCCGTTTTTGTAACACGCATTATCCCCGAAACCAATACGGTGGTGTTGGGAGAAGAAGACGATTTAAAGGAAACCGAGATGCGGGTGAGTGGCATTAACTGGATGAAATACGACGAAATTACGCCCGGTATGGAGGCAGTTACTAAAATAAGATATAAGGATGCAGGCGCGCTCAGCAACTTGTACCCATACGAAAATGGTGTGAAAGTTCGTTTCTATGAAGCGGTTAAGGGCATTGCACCCGGACAAAGCGCCGTGTTTTACGAAAACAACGATGTAATCGGTGGTGGAATCATTCAACGCAATCCGCTTTAACTTTCCGCATAATATATATATCTTGGCTTTATGAAAAAAATCCTGATTCCGTTTGTTGTGATGGGATGCCTGATGTTGAACAGCTGTAAAAAATCAACGGAAGAATATGCCACTGTGCCGTTGTCTGATTACTATCCGTTACAAGCGGGTAAATACATTACGTATCGGTTAGATTCAACCGTGTTTATCAATTTTGGAACGGTACAGGTTACACGAAGTTATGAAGTGAAGTATAGTGTAGATGCTCCCATTACCGACAACCTGAACCGGCCTGCCTGGAGAATTATCCGCAGTATCCGCAATACAAGTACCGACCCATGGGTTACCGATGCCACATTCATGGCAGTGCCTACCAACAACACGCTGGAATTTATTGAAAACAACCTGCGTTTTGTGAAGCTGCATCAACCGGTTCGGAATGGTTATTCGTGGAAAGGGCATTCGCACATTGATACATATACTCCTTCGAGCGGATTGAGGTATTTGGATGACTGGGATTATATCTATGATTTTGTGGGAACGAACGAAACTATTAACGGATTTAACCTGAAAACACTCACGGTGCGACAGCGCGATGAAGTGATTGGCAATCCTATCGATCCGGAATCGTACAGTGAAGTGAATTATGGCATTGAAAAATATGCAGAAGGTATAGGCATGGTGTACAAATCTTTCCTGCATACTGAATACCAACCCGGAGGAGGATCTCAATCCGGCTACTTTGTGGATGGCTCTTATGGAATAGAGTTAACGTTGATAGACCACAATTGAGTTTTCTTTCCAAATGAGTCTCACGCGAAGCGAGGACTCGTCGACAGTTGTATCGTCAACTATTCCCCTTTATCAGATGAGTCTCACGCGAAGCGAGGACTCGCCGACAGTTGTATCGTCAACTATTCCCCTTTATCAGATGAGTCTCACGCGAAGCGAGGACTCGCCGACAGTCAGTGGCGAAGAAAATTTGTATTAAGCGAATTTTAAAACTTCCGACTAATACTCAATAATACAAATGGCTCAGTGATGAGGGTTTCCGAGCGATAGATATTATTCGGATTATTGAATTGATTTTTGAAAGATAGGTTGTTAAATAAATTCGCCCCTTTAATTGTAATGTGCCAGTTTTTATCCGCGAACCAATGCCCTAAAATCTCGAAACGCGTAAATTCTCCGCTTTGGAATTTTTGATACGCATTAGAAATTTGAATGGCGATTTTTTTAGAAAAGATGACTCGCTGCGATAGCGAGACCAGGTAATCTGAGTTGGATAAACTCAAATCATATTGACCTTTTTGTTTGTAGTGGTTGAAATTATGCTTATAAATCACTTCAATTGTGTACGCTCCTTTAAAATTACTGATGTACCTCAGCGAGGGAGATAAACTCTTTACCACATTTGTAACAGGCACATCATTTACCACTCCGTTATTCGTTTGTTGTTTCGCAGCTAAGTTGACATGAAAAGTACCTTTCAATTTCAGAGAATACGCCTTTAAGTTAAATTGTGCATTGTGCTCCAGGTTTTCTCCCAACAAATTATAAAATGAAAATGAAAGTTTAGGATCATATAATACCTGGGTAGTATAACTTTTCGGATTCCAACGGAAATTATAACTTAAACGGTAATCATACCAACCATTTTTAGTAAGCGTAAACGCATAATAATGTTGAGTGATGGGTTTGTAATGGGGCGTTGCCAGTGTGATAAACGAAAGCTGCTCGATTAAACTGTCTTTTAAAATTAATCCCGGAGAAGCAAGTGATGTTCGAGATGAAAGTGCCGTACCAAACCTAACATTTTTAAATAGCTTTCCTTGCATTTCTCCGTATATAGCGTAATACAAATAATTTTTGGTAGACAAGCCCTGAAGACTATATAAACCGATTGCGGCATCGAATTTTAATTGTGTATGATTGTTTGTGTTGTGATTTGTCGTTACTTGAAAAGTTGTTTTAGTGTATTTAAAATTCTTTACACCATCCGAAATGAGTGATGCTTCCTTTCCAATTGAAACTGTATCCACAAAAACAAAACGATTCAATTCATTTTGATACATTGATTGTGATAATTTCATACTCATACTTCCACGTTTCAAGCGCGACAAATACAGCACATCAAAAATGGCCACAGCATTGTTTTGGTGAACTGTCTGTCTAAAGTTTTGATAAGATGCTTCCAGATTGTAAAAATCGTACAATCGGTTGGTATTGAAATCAACAGAACCTTCATCTTTAATGACAAATGCATTAACGCCAAAACCGATAGCTTTGTGTTTTGCAATACGTGTAGCACCGCTCAGTGTGAAAGCATATTTCGTATAAGGAACTTCCGAACTTGTAAATGCAGAATCGTTGTAACTACCGGTTTGTAATTGATTGAAATAGGAGTTAGAATTTCTGAACAACACCGACAATTCTGCTTCCATTGCGGTGCGTTTCATATTATCAAACTTCAATGTTACAGCGTTACTCCATTCCGAAGATTTGAAATCAGCATGTTGCTGATCAAACAACTCATACGAAGATGAATCGGGCAGAATGGTTTTATTGTATTGAAATGCGGATAATGAATTTTTCAAAGTGCGGAAACCAAAACGTTCGGTGAGTTTTATTTTTGTAGAAATCGGAAAATTGATGGATGCAAAAACACCGCCGTTCTTTTCATCGGGTTTGTAATTATCTTCCATTAAAGGAAAAGACACTGCACTTATGGGTGTTGTAGTAAAATAATCATTCTCTCTGCTTACTTGTGAATAAACCGCGCTACGATTTGTGTTTTTATAATCCGGATTATTATTTTCGCCGATGTTATTCCAATCGCCTACCAGCAAACCCTGTGTTCTGTTTTTAATGCCGATCAAATTCAAGTCTGCCAGGTTCTTTTTAAAAAAAGATGTTCCTGCTTTGATAGAACCATTGATTTTACCATTCATTTCTTCTTTTGTTATCAAATTCAGCGCAAGATCTCCCGTTTTAAAAACGGAACCAATAATCCTATTTTCACTGAAATTATCGATCACCTGTACTTTATTCAATACATCTGCATCCAGGTTTTTGGTAACAACTCCATAATTGCTTCCGGTAAGGTTTTCACCGTTGACCAAAACAGTTTCTATAGGTCGGTTGTTGTACATAATTTTCCCATTCGGCTTAATTTCAAAATCAGGAAGTGTTCTTAATACATCTTCAATCTTTTTGGCTCGCACATCTATTGTAGAGTCAATAATAAAATTGGTAGTATCGTGTTTTGTCCAACTATCAGATTGTACAATGATTTCCGATAAAGTTTTGGAGGATGTATTGAGCAATATTTTTATAGGTGTAGTAAATTGTGATTGCTGAAGGATTATTTTTTTTTCAGCATAAGAAACATGTCGGCAATGAATGATAATTTCTCTATTATTGACATTATTGAAAGAAATTTCAAAAATTCCTTTGTTGTTGGTTATACCATATCCTAATATTTGATCTTCGCTTTGAATGATTACTGTTACTCCGGTAATGGAAGTTTGTACTATTGAATCCATCACCACTCCTTTAATAACTATCGATTGTGCTGAGACGTTAGTTGAAAAAAAGAAACCTAAGATTAAAAGGAATCGTATCATTCTAAATAATATAATAAAAGAAATCTTTTGTGAACATATCAACAAATCTTCAACGTTATATTACACTTTAATAAATTTCGATAGAATAAGACACAATTTTAACACCACATTCCGGACAGTTAGGATCAACAGATTGATTAGCATGAGCTTTCTCATTTCTTTTCCTATCCCAATCAGGAAAAATGTTCAGGAAGGTTTGAAAATCTCCTCCCAAATTTATTTTGTTCACTTTAAATGTTCTTGGCTCTCTTGTTATGTTATGTAAATCGTAATAAAAGATTCGGTCTTTATCATAAAATCTAATAATCATTCCCGGCAATCCTCCAAACTTCATCGGTCCATTATTAAATGGGATATTTGGATCATAAAATGCCGTAAAATATCGGCCTCTAAAAAAAGTTGTAGCCTCATGTCCTACTCTTCCATTTATTAGCTCTACTTTACCTGTGAGGTGCCATTTCATTGGATACAATGAATCTGAAAAGTAAGTGTATTTATCGTACTTGGGCATCATTGGTCGGTTAAACAAAAGTTTATTACTGTCATTATACTTTATAATGGATGGGATTTTGCCTTCTTCTTCTATTTTAAAATCCGGATTAGAAATGAAAAAATAACTAACATCTTTGTCAATTATCAACTTCATCAATCTTGTGGTTTTAACTTGGGAAAGATAATTTGTATTATTATACGTAACAACAATTACAGAATCTCTGTAGAAGGACTCTTTTTCTTGCGCATGAACAAACATGCTAAACACACACACATATATAGTGAAAAACAACTTGCAAATTTTCATATTTCTAATATAAAAATGTAGGGAGTAAGTACACTCCCTACAATTGTAAAATATTTTTATGGGCCAACTAGTACATCTGTTTTACAACCCAAATTCGATGGAGGAGTATATCCATTGGCGATAACTCTTGCACAAATATTTTGATTTCTACAATCTGTAGCTTGAGCCCTTGCTTCATTACAACTGCTCGCAGTTCGTGTACACGATACATTTGTTTCAGGGTTAAACAATCTATTCATAAATTTCCAAAGAATAATAGGTACTTTTTGAACCACAGGTTGGACAATTAGGATCAACAGATTCAGTTGCAGCCAGCTTTTCTTCCAACCGTTTACGCCATTCCGGATATATACTTAAAAATTTTTGGTAGTCACCCGCATAATTCATCTTATTGCCTTTAAATGTTCGCAGTTCCGGCTTAATAGAAATCAATTCAAAATTCCACCTCAATTCTTTATCATATAATTTAATAATTAAACCCGGCAAACCGCCAAACTTTAAGGGACCATTACTAAAGGGTATTTTTGGATCATAGTATGCGGTAAAATAGCGACCTCTGAAGAAAGTTTTAGCCTCATAACCTACTCGTCCGTTCAATTCAATTTTCTTTTCTGTAAATTCCCATTTCATCGGATGAAGTGAATCTGAGAAATAAGTATACTTGTCGTACTTCGGCATCATCGGCTGGCAAAATAAAAGATGACTGCTGTCTGAATATTTTACAATACCCGCATTCAAAATCTCTCCGTTTTTTATGAATTCTGAACTGCCAAAATAATAACTAACTGTACCATCAATAATCAATTTAGAACTCGAGGTAGCCTGAAAATTTGGTAACTGATGAGTAATATTATAGGAGACGATCAATACAGAATCTATAAATAAATTTTTTTGCGCAATGATGTCATTGGTTTGCAAACAGACTAAAAATATGAACAATGAATATTTTTTCATGATTAAACACTTTGCAATGCCGTTATTGAGTTGCTTTAGTTAGGCACGACTAATCATTCAATTTGTGTAGAGAGTAGTTATCCACTTAAGTATAAGTAATTAATGGCTTACACTAATCTATACAGTTCCTTGCAACAAATCCTACTTCTTCCTTAAAAAATTGATCATATCCGTACTTGGAATGTGGGTGCAGCCTACTTGCCTCAATAAGGTTACCAATTGCCCGCGGTGGTATGATTGATGATTAAACAAATGCATCAACACTTCATACACCGGTTGTTTGAAGCGTACTTTCTTGGAGGTCATGTACGAAAACTCATGCGTAAAGGTGCCTACCACAGCCAAATCAACCCACTCTTTGATTTGCTTTGATTGACGCATCCACTGATTGCCCAACTCCATAATAGTACCATTAAAATGTGCAGAGGGAACCTCAACCACTTCCACCAATTTCAGTCGTTGCCACCAGATAGACTCAGCATCCAGCATATGCAATACCGTTTTGTATATGGAAGGAAAACTGCTGATTACTTCCTGGTGAATTTGTTCATCGGATAAATTATATATCACGTCCATTATCTGTTGATTGGCCCAACTGTTGTATTGTGCGTATTTGGTCAGCGTAACTTTCATGGCTTCGATTTTTACAAATTTAATCGAATGTTTGATGGCGAAAACATTAGATTTGAATTCATTTCGAATCATCATGCCAGTACATATCAGAAAAGCCATTGAAAGTGATTGCATCCGATTGATGGAACTTATTCAACAACTTGCCGTGTTCGAAAAAGAACCCAACGCTATCCGGGTAAGTTTGGAGCATTTCACAGCATGTGGCTTCGGTTCCTCACCATGCTGGGAAGCCTTTGTAGCAATCGACCAAAATCAAATCGTCGGTTTTGCCTTGTTTTATACCCGGTACAGCACCTGGAGAGGCAAGCGTCTCTATCTCGAAGATTTATATGTTACAGAACCTTTCAGAAATCAACAAGTTGGTAAACAATTGTTTGAGAAACTGCAGCAACATGCACTCGATCAGGGTTACACCGGCATGAACTGGCAGGTGTTGGAATGGAATGCAGATGCTATTCGGTTTTACAAAAAATTTGATGAGATTCACCTGGAAGACGGTTGGTTGAACGGCTACTGGAAATAATATTAGGTTTTTTGGTATTACAATAATTTTACTACCTTTCATATCTCAAAAAAATTAATATATGGCCGTCCAAACGAAAAGTTGGAAGCTACTGGCTTCCTCTCTATTATTGCTATTCATTACCTTTTATTCCTGTAAAAAGAGCGACAACGTTGGTGGAGAAACGGCACCGGATTTGGTTTCACGCGTGAGCGCTTCCGCGAACGGATATGTTACCAATGAAAGTAATCAACCCGTGCAAGGTGCTACCGTGAAAATGGGTTTATCAACCACTACTACGGATGCCTATGGATATTTTGAAATTAATAACGCACAAGTAGTAAAAAATGCTGCTGTTATCACTGTTCAGCAACCGGGATATTTCAAAGCGATTAAAACTTTTGCCGTAGAAAGCGGACGTAAACATACTACACGTATTCAACTGATTCCCCGCGTAGTGATTGGAACGATTGATGCAGCTACAGGCGGTACCGCTACGGATGCCAATGGTATGAAGGTAGAACTGCCCGCTGCCGGTGTAGTGAACGCTACTACCGGTGCCGCCTACACGGGAAGTGTGCAGGTTGCTGCGCATTGGATTGATCCTTCGAGCCCGGAACTCTCGGCTACCATGCCCGGTGATTTACGCGCGTTAAATAATGAAGGCTTGATGCGCACCCTCATTACCTATGGTATGATTAAAGTAGAATTAACCGGTAGTGGCGGAGAACCGCTTCAGATTGCTACCGGTAAAAAATCAAAACTCACTTTCCAGCTACCTGCCAGTATGAGTGGTAGCGCCCCGGCGAGCATTCCTTTATGGTTTTTTGATGAAGACAAAGGTTTGTGGATAGAAGAAGGTTCTGCGATGCGTGTAGGAAATACGTATGAGGGTGAAGTAAGTCATTTTTCTTATTGGAATTGCGATGTGCCGGCCAATTTTGTTCATTTTAATGTAACAGTGATTGATGCCTACGGAAACCCTATCCCCATGGCGCATGTAAGAATACGCTCACAAAGTAATCCATATAATACAGGAGTGGGATATACTGACAGTACCGGGTACACGAGCGGATATATTCCTGCCAACAGCGATTTAGTAATTGAAATTTCCTATTTCAACAGTTGTGGCACTCCATCTTACACTCAAAACTTCTCTACTACCAATGCTAATTTATCTTTAGGCATTATTACACTTCCGGCAGCAGCCGTGGCCACTGCCTCCGGCACGCTCACCGATTGTAACGGTCAGCCCGTAACCAGCGGAGCCGTAGTTGTGCAATATAGTGGCGGTCCGGTATTCCGCTATCCGGTGGATGCTACCGGTGCATTTCAGTTTAGCACACCATTGTGCGGTGCCAATGCAGTAATCAATATCATTGGGGTGGATGCAACCAGTCAACAACAAAGTAACGGTATGCCATATACGCTAGTAAGCGGCACTAACAACATCGGCAATATTCAGGCTTGTGGCGTTACTACCACACAGTTCGTAAACTTTACCATCAATGGCACTTCATATGCTTTTACTGCACCTGTAGATTCTGTGTATATGAGTGGACAGGGAACCCAGATTGCCACCATCGGAGCTTTTCAGATTAACGGAAACAACTGGATGAACATGGGAGTAGGGTGGATGAATATCGCATTAAATGCGCAACAACCTATGTACTATTTCCATACCAATCACTTGCCTGATTCTACTTCTAACCCTTCACAAAACATATGGGTAACGATTACTGAATTGGGCAACGTGGGTGAATTTGTGGCGGGGGAATTTTCCGGCACATTTATCGGGCCTCCACCTAATAATACACCCTACGCCATTACATGTACATTCAGGGTACGGCGTCTTTTCTAAATATATTTAGTTACATAAAGAAGATGATGTGTAAGCGGTAGATTTCTGCCGCTTTTTTTCACTCGCTACTTTATTCCATCTGTTGTACTTTTGCACCACTAAAAAGCCGCGGCGGGCAATGCCGTACAAGTGTGCGACGCAACGATGCTGCATAGCAGCACTCCTGCCCGGCTCCAAAAAAATAAACATGTTATGGGTGAAAAAATAACTATGGGTGCCGATGGCAAATTACAGGTACCGAATCAACCGGTGATTCCTTTTATTGAAGGCGATGGAATTGGTCCGGAAATATGGAAAGTGGCCGAAAAAGTGTTTAATACCGCCGTGGATAAGGCCTATAGCGGTTCCAAAAAGATTATCTGGAAGGAAATGCTGGCCGGTGAAAAGGCTTTTAAACAAACGGGTGAATGGCTGCCGGCTGAAACACTTCAACTTGCAAAGGAGTATCTGGTGTCTATTAAAGGGCCCCTCACCACACCTATTGGTGGTGGCATTCGCTCGCTGAATGTGGCCATGCGTCAGGACCTGGATTTGTATGCCTGTGTACGTCCGGTGAAATGGTTTAAAGGCGTACCTTCCCCCGTTTTGAACCCGCAAGATGTGGACATGGTGATTTTCAGGGAGAATACGGAAGATATTTACGCGGGCATTGAATGGAAAGCTGGCACACCGGAAGCACAAAAGTTTGAGAAATTCCTCATTGAAGAAATGGGAGTGAAAAATGTACGTTTCCCCGGCGATTCCAGCTATGGCGTAAAACCGGTGTCGAGCGAAGGCACCAAAAGACTGGTTCGTGCGGCCATTGAATTTGCATTGGAACACAACCTGCCCTCCGTGAGCCTGGTGCACAAGGGTAACATCATGAAGTTTACTGAAGGCGGATTTAAAACGTGGGGATACGAAGTGGCGCGCCAGGAATATGGCGACAAAACTTTTACGTGGGATGAATGGGATCAATTAAAAAAAGAACATGGTGAAGCACACGCCAATGAAGTGCAACGCAAGGCTTTGAGTGAAGGTAAACTATTGGTAAAGGATGTGATCGCGGATAATTTCCTTCAACAAATCCTCATTGCCCCTAAAGATTATTCCGTTGTGGCCACACTGAATTTGAACGGAGATTATATTTCGGATGCACTGGCCGCAGAAGTAGGTGGGATTGGTATTGCACCGGGCGCCAACATTAATTATAAAACCGGTTATGCGGTTTTTGAAGCCACACACGGTACGGCACCCAAGTTTGCCGGCACCAATAGCATGAATCCATCGTCTGTTATTTTGAGTGGTTGTATGTTGCTGGAATACATTGGTTGGAAGGAAGCCGCGGATATGATTACCTCCGCCCTACAGGCTACCATCATGCGCAAAACGGTAACGATAGATTTCTATAACCTGATGACGGGAGCTACACTGTTGAAAACAGATGAGTTTGGAGATGCTATTATTGAGAATATGGGCGTTGTTACCGACGATTTTCAATTAAAACAAAGCTCGAGCTTGTAAATAATGCTTTTAAATTATATTTAAAGACCAGAAATAAAAAAGTATATGTCAAAAATTAAAGTAAACAACCCGGTTGTAGAATTGGATGGAGATGAAATGACCCGTATCATTTGGAAGTTCATTAAAGACAAACTGATATTGCCTTATATAGAGGTACCTATTCAGTATTATGATTTGGGTATGGAGCATCGGGATGCTACCAACGACCAGGTAACGATTGATGCAGCCAATGCCATCAAAGCCTGCGGCGTGGGTATCAAGTGCGCTACCATTACTCCGGATGAAGCCCGCGTGGAAGAGTTTAAACTGAAACAAATGTGGAAAAGCCCCAACGGCACCATCCGCAACATTTTAGACGGTACGGTGTTTCGCGAACCCATTGTAATCAACAACATTCCACGTTTGGTAACCAACTGGACTGCCCCCATTATTGTTGGTAGACATGCATTTGGAGATCAATATCGTGCAACCGACACCGTTATTAAAGGAAAAGGGAAACTCACCATGACCTTTACTCCGGAAGGTGGTGGTGAACCACAAACTTTTGAGGTATATAACTATAAAGGAGATGGCGTAGCCTTAACCATGTACAATACCGATGAGAGTATTTATGGATTTGCACGCAGTTGCTTCAACATGGCACTGAGCAAAAAATGGCCTTTGTACCTCTCTACCAAAAACACCATTCTCAAAAAATACGACGGACGTTTTAAGGATATTTTTGAAGAAGTGTATCAGAATGAGTTTAAAGCCACTTTCGATAATGCCGGTATTGTATATGAACACCGCCTGATTGATGATATGGTAGCCAGCGCCCTGAAATGGAATGGAAATTTTGTATGGGCCTGTAAGAATTATGACGGCGACGTACAAAGTGATACCGTGGCACAAGGATTCGGCAGTTTAGGATTAATGACTTCTGTACTGGTAACACCTGACGGTAAAACCATGGAAGCTGAAGCTGCCCATGGAACGGTTACCCGCCACTATCGTGAACATCAAAAAGGGAAACCCACTTCTACTAACCCGATTGCTTCCATTTTTGCATGGACACGCGGTTTGGCCTTCCGCGGAAAGTTAGACAACAACCAACCGCTGATTGATTTTTGCCAAGCACTCGAAGCTGTTTGTGTTGAAACGGTTGAAAGTGGTAAAATGACCAAAGACCTTGCGGTGTGTATCCACGGAAATAAAGTGAATCATGGTGAACATTATTTGTACACCGAAGAGTTCTTGGACGCGATCGACGAAAACTTAAAGAAGAAAATGCAATCGTAATTTTAATTCGATGAAACCTGAAAGCCTCCAATTGGAGGCTTTTTTGATATCGCATACATTTAACGTCTTTTTTTATTTTTCTTTTTTCCCCAATTCTTAGGATTGTCAAGGATGTATTGAGTGATACGATAATAATAATCTCCCCGAATGATATGCTCATAAAAAAGGGGTTGCCATTCCAGTTCATATCCTAATCGCCTTGAGTGTTTGGTTACTGCCGATTTATATGATCCGACGATAGAAGACAAAGAATTTTTACCAATATTTTGAAATCGATCTTTCCCTAAAAGCAGTCGAGGAAGGGATTCTGATTGCAGTCGAGGAAGGGCATGCCCTTCCTCGACTGCTGTATATTGCCCTTCCTCGACTGCTGTAATTTGCCCTTCCTCGACTGCTGTATATTGCCCTTCCTCGACTGCTGTATTTTGCACTTCCTCGACTGCTGTATTTTGCACTTCCTCGACTTCGACATCACTCTTTTCCATCTCCGGGCTTTTCTTAATTATTATAATCCCATGAATATGATCCGGCATCACAACGAAGGCGCCCAATTCAATATTTTTTGAATGATACGGAATTTGATACCATAATAGATCTGCAATCACTCCAACACATGATAAATTCATTTTCTGATCCTGAATCTCTCCAAAATAATGCACACGGTTCTTCGTATTTAGTGTAATGAAATAGGCCGCTGCCCAGCGATAGTCCCAGTTCTGTAACCGGATAGAAGTGGTTCGATATTTGTTTTTATACAACAAACTACAACGGTGATGATACAAGCCAGATAAAAAGATCCTCAAATGTAATCCTAGCCCGCAACAGGTTCAAAAGAAGCGCGCTGTTTTTGGGGTAATAAATAGGGTATGAAAAATGACTCAACCATAATCATGTATTGATAACAGGAATAAAGAAATTTTTATAAGCTGATTAACCTCTATTTGATAAAGCAAAATATATTCATTTTTGAACCTTTGCACTAATTATATTCTTTCAATCTGATTTTACATGGGAGCATTTAATATGGCAGGAATTATCAAAATAAAGGGTTGCCTGCAACAGACTGCTTCTTTATCTCATCTGTTTAGGTTATATTGTTCCACAATATTTCGTTTTATTATTTTTAAATCATCTAACTCATGCATCGTAAACACATTATTCGCATAATTCCTGTATTGTTGATTTTCCTATACTCGTGTCAGTCGAATAAGAATGCGATAGAGATCTCGATGAAATGGGTTAAAGATCAACCCTACTCATACAGTAATATCGCCGATATTGAAACTGAAATGAACATGATGGGAACCAGGCAAAGTATTGAGGTAAAAACATCTATGTACAATACATTGAAGATGTTACAAACCGATGGCAAACAGCATACTGTAGAATTTAAGTACGATTCTATTGCCAATGTATCCACCCTGCTCAATGGCAAGCCCAATGAAACAGCTGCAGAGAACGACATGAGCTTCATAAACGGCCAATCGATAACCATGCAGATACGTGATGGGAAAATTGTTCAGGTAGAGCAGAACGACAGCCTCTTTGCATCAATCAAAGATTCCCTTCAAAAACAAATTGTGAATGAACTTTTTTCGGCTGAAAATTTAAATGGTACGCTCTCCATGTATTTCAATCTGTATCCAGAAAAGCCTGTAAGCATTGGTGAAAGTTGGACCAATAAACTGGAGATGAAAGTAAGCTCACTTAAATTATCGATGAAATTTAATTACACATTAAAATCAATAAACGAAGGCATCGCCGAGATTTCGTTTACAGCTACCAGTGATGATAAAGGAAAAATGGAAATGAATGGTGTAGAAATCCCGGTTTCATTCAAGGGACAGCAAAACGGAACATATTTCGTGAAGTTAGATGAGGGTGTTTTACAAAGTGGATCAGCCAGCAGTGATTTTGATATGTCAATCAGCATGGCTGGTATGGAGTTACCTATGAAGATGAAAGCCAAAAATGAAGTGAAAAAGCTTTAACTGGTTTTGCGGCTGTCTTTTGTACCGGCATACAATTCGTACTCCAATAACCGGCAATCAATTTTTCCGTTAAAGAATTCAATGCGGCGGGAGGGTTTTAAACCGATGTGCTTGGCCAGTTCGAGGTTTCCGGTAAAAATATATCCCCGGTAGCCTTTGCATTGTTTTTTGAGAAAATCGCCCATGGCACGATACACCGGCTGCAGGGCCGTTTCTACACCGAGGCGATCCCCGTATTCAGGGTTGAAAAACACCACTCCCCCGCCGTCAGCAGGAACAGGTGTTTCAGAGAAATCACATACATTGGTTTCAATCAAATCTGCCACACCGGCAATGCCTGCATTCACCCGGGTGATGTGAACGGCATCTTCACTGATGTCGGTGGCAATTATTTTTAACCCCGGAACGGGTTGAATGTGTTCTTTCATTTCATGCATAGCTTTCTCATACATTGAAACCGGATATCCTGTAATGTGCATGAATCCATAGTTGTTTCTGAACAGTGCCGGCGTACGCCCGGTTGCCAGTAATGCTGCCTCAATAACCAGCGTGCCGGAACCACACATCGGGTTGATGAACGGCGACGTGCGATTCCAGGCAGATGCTAGCAAAGTAGCCGCTGCCAGCGATTCCATCATTGGGGCTTTACCGGGAATTTTGCGGTAACCATGTTTGGATAAGGTTTCCCCCGAAGTGTCGAAAAATATTTCTGCATAATCATCCTGCCAGAATAAACTGATGACCGTGGCCGATGCATCGGCTCCTGAATCAGGGCGCTTCCCGGTTTGATCTCGAAAACGATCCGCAATGGCGTCTTTCACTTTCACATTCGCAAACAAACTATTGGTGATAGTAGGATTGCGCACATTTCCGGTAATCGAAAAATATCCGTTATGTGGAATCCAGTTTTCCCAAGGAAGCTTCACCAACTCACGGTATAGCGTATCCGCATTTTCTGCCCGGAATGAATGAATGGAAAACAACACCTGACTGGCACATCGTACATGGATATTGAGCCGGATACAATCGTACAATGTACCCGTCAATTCCACACCGGTCTTAAACACCCTGTCTGTTCTATAACCCAGGGCTAAAACTTCTTGTTGCAGCCAAGGAGTGATACGGTTGCTGCAAGTAATTACGATGCGGCTTTTAGATGTCCAGATATTCAAGTGAAAGGAATTTAATTAAAGGTACGTATTCAAAATGGATAGGCTTGGTAATGAACCACCACCCGCTGTTTCTATCCACGTTGTTGAATAGTTTGCAAACATTGTTTCAGGCTGGTTTCCCAATCCGGAATTTCAATATGAAATGCTTTGCTGAACGAATCGGTGTTTAATGCACTGTAGGCTGGCCGCTTTGCCGGCGTTGGATAATCCTCTGTTCGTATAGGCTCTACGATGCAATTGAACGACATGTGCTTTGCAATAGCACTCGCAAACTGAAACCATGAAATTACACCGGAGTTACAGTAATGATACACACCGGGAGTAAATTTCTGCTGAGCGATAATTTGCATTACGGCATGGGCCAGATTAGCTGCATAGGTGGGACAGCCCCTTTGGTCGTTCACCACACGCAATGTGTCTCGCTCCTGCATCAGCCGCAGCATGGTTTTCACAAAATTCTTTCCATAGGAACTATAGACCCAGGAAGTTCGGATGATGATTGCGTTATCACAATACTTCATCACCTGCTCCTCTCCCTGAAGCTTGGTAGCACCATAATAATTTACCGGTTCTACCGGGTCATGTGGCAGATAAGGAGCCGATGCCTTACCATTGAATACATAATCTGTTGAGAAGTGAAACAACTTCACTCCAAAAAGTGTACACGCTTCAGCCACATACGCGGGTGCATGTGCATTCCCTTGCATCGCTGCCTCGCGTTGGGTTTCAGCTAAATCAACGGCAGTGTATGCCGCACAATGAATACAGAAATCCAACGGATGGGTTTTAAAAAACTGCATCACGGCATCACGGTTGCATACATCCAGTTCGTTGCGTGATGTAAAATGAAATTGATATTCAGGATAGCGGGCAGACAATTCCCTAAACTCCATCCCTAACTGCCCCTGAGCACCGGTCACCAGTATATGCATGGCAACCTTATCCATGTGTGAAAACAAAATTGTGAACAGCATCCTTAAAAAGAGGTTGCATCTTGTCTTTATCAGAAATAATCCTGTCGCGTTCAGGAATGCGCCAGTCGATGTTCAACAAGGGATCCTGAAGTGCAATTCCGCCCTCGAGCGATTGGTTGTAAAAATGATCGCACTTGTAGAATACTTCTGCCGTTTCACTCAACACGGAATACCCGTGGGCAAACCCGGCAGGAATATATAACTGAAGTTTATTGGAAGCAGACAATTCAATCGAGTATGCCTTACCGTAAGTAGGCGAACCCTTCCGGATATCTACCACCACATCCAATATGGTACCGCTCAACACACGTATAAATTTTGTTTGTGCCTGTGGATTTAACTGGTAGTGTAGTCCGCGAATTACACCGTATCCAGATTTCGCCTGATTGTCTTGCACAAAAACCGTATGCACACCGGCGGCATTGCATACATGTTGATTGTAGCTTTCAAAAAAGTACCCGCGGCTGTCTTCAAACACTTTAGGTTCAAAAACCATGAGTCCGGGAAAATCAGTTTTGGTAAAAGGCATACTTAACAGATTGATCAGGAATAAACAGCTTTAAAAAATTCTATGGTTTCTTTCAGCCCGTCTTCGAAGCGCTTGGTGGGCCGGTAATCTAGTAATTGCTGTGCTTTTGAAATATCAGCCAGCGAATTTCTGATATCCCCTGCACGAGGTTCACGATAGGTAGCTTCCCAATCGCTTCCCAGTTGTTTCTTACACGCTTCGTAAAGATAATTCACAGAAAACTTCTCTCCTACTGCCACATTGTACACCTGATTGATGGCATCTGGATTAGCGGTTAGCATGCCCTTTATATTCATTTGTACGGCATTGTCTACAAAAGTAAAATCACGCGTTTGTTCTCCATCTCCATTAATGTACACCGGTGTACGATGCAGAATGCCTTTTACAAATAATGGAATAACGGCAGCATAGGGACCGTCAGGATCCTGTCGCGGACCAAAAATATTGAAGTATCTGAATCCCATATTTTTTAAACCGTATGCTTTGGCAAACACATCACCATATAATTCATTGGTTCTTTTAGTTACGGCATAAGGAGAAAGCGCGTTACCAATGCGACTTTCCAACTTAGGCAACGTGGGTTCATCCCCATACACTGATGAAGAAGAGGCATACACCAATTGTTTCACTTGTTGGTCAGATGCGGCTTTCATCATGTTCACAAAACCGGTAATGTTTACCTCGCTGAAATAGGTGGGTTCTTTCATACTGCGCGGTACAGAACCCAAGGCCGCCTGATGGCTTATATAATCAATGCCCTCGCAAGCTTGAAGACAAACTTCGGCGTTGCGGATATCGCCTTCAATAAATTCAAAATGGTTAAACTGGCGAAGAATAGACAGATTCTTATCAAACCCATTCACCATATTATCCAGTACACGCACTTTGCCGGCACCGTGTTTTAATAAGTACTCCGCAATATGACTGCCGATGAAACCGGCACCACCGGTAACCAGAAAACTTTTATCCTCAAGATTGGTCGTATGAAAAATAGACATGGAAAAAATTCAAATATTTATATTCAATAAAAATTATAAGCTCCAATACTTGCGAGAAGTAATGGTATTTCTGTAAATGCCTTTCAAATCAGCCACCATAGCATGCGGTTTGGTGATAGAAGCGAAATGCGCATCATCCATTTTTTTATACTCATTGTGAGGAACCGTTACTACCACAGCATCGTAATCATTGGCTGTTTTTTCTGCCAGGGCAAAACCATATTCGTGCTTCAGTTCATCACTTGAAGCATGTGGGTCGGTTACATCCACATTCAAAGAGAAAGATTTCAGTTCCTTCACTACATCAGCCACTTTGGAATTTCGTATATCACTCACGTTCTCCTTAAACGTTGCGCCCATCACCAATACTTTGGCATCCTTCACATTCCCGTTATGCTGAATAATGTGTTGCAATACTTTCTTTGCTACGTATCCGGCCATCCCATCGTTGATGTTTCGGCCTGCAAGTATTACTTGAGAATCGTATCCTAATTCTTTCGACTTATACGTCAGGTAGTAAGGATCTACTCCAATACAATGCCCTCCCACCAAACCGGGTTGAAACTTAAGAAAGTTCCATTTGGTACCGGCCGCTTCGAGTACTTCGTAAGTATTGATGTTCATTCGATCGAAAATGATAGACAATTCATTCATCAATGCGATGTTCAGATCGCGCTGTGTATTTTCAATAATCTTTGCAGCCTCTGCCACTTTAATGGAAGAAGCACGATGTACCCCGGCTTTCACTACGAGTTCATATACTTTGGCTATGATGTCTAAACTCTCATCACAGCAACCGCTCACCACTTTGGTAATGGTGGTAATGGTATGTTCCTTGTCTCCCGGATTAATGCGCTCCGGTGAATAACCTATTTTATAATCCTCCACCATTTTTAATCCGGAGATTTTTTCAATGATGGGCACACAATCTTCTTCGGTACAACCCGGATATACGGTGCTTTCAAACACTACG
>ENA-UOUJ01000650-UOUJ01000650.1-activated-sludge-metagenome-genome-assembly--contig:-NODE-650-length-21469-cov-4.792285_pt1 | contig 21469 bp, 22 predicted proteins | sample MGYA00249839_ERZ747224 | MGnify/ENA primary metagenome ERZ747224 (study PRJEB28782, sample SAMN03220277) | activated sludge metagenome | biome: wastewater; feature: sewage sludge; material...
GCTAAAGCCTTGGACTAAAGTCCATAGCTTAAACTAACGTTTTGTGACCAGTTAATGCTTCACTTTTCAGATCGCTTGTGCCAAAGTCGGGAATTTGTTATCTTTACTCGCAAAGTTTTTACTTATTAAGAAAATATACTAATCAATTTCAAAAATTAAATTATGGAACAAAAAGATGTATGGCTGGGAAGCCTTATTACAAAAACCCCTCAGGAAGGAAGAGAATTAGCAATCTTGATGGCAAGAAAAACGATTGGCGCTATCCAGTCGGACCCTGAAATCAAAAAGGCTTTGCGTGAAAAATATGCGACCGATTCTGCACAATTGATTGCGTCTGCCGAGGTGGTAGCTATCGAATTCAGAACAGTTGCCGAGGCTAATAATTACTGGAGGTAGTCCGGACTAATAAATAGTAAATATTTAAACAGAAATAATGTCAGGCTATCAACCTGAATTGTTTCTGTTTTTTTTCATGCTGTAAAGTTCTTGGATTGAAGGTTTCACAGTTTTTGAAAAAAAATTGGAATTATTTGGGGGAACCAATCAGAAAGCTGTCAAACATTTCTTGCAACATCATATCAGGATGGAAAAATCTTACTTGTCTTTTTATAACTCTTATTATAAATAAAAAGGCATGATCCGTTTTTTATTTTTTCTATGATTGGACGATTCAGCTTTTCAGGCACAGCCGGGCATCCTAAACTGCGACCGATATATCCCTGCGAGCGGATGTAGGAATCATTTACATAATCGGCGCCATGCATCACGATGGCTCTTTGAAACGCATTGCTGTTAAGTCCTGCCTCCATTCCAGACAGTTTGAGCGAAAAACCGTTGGAGCCGTTATAAGTTCCTTCTGTTACATAAAAACCCAAACTGCTTTTATTGGATTCTGCTTTGTTGCTGAAGGACTGAGCCCATTCCTTTCCTGAATTTTTACCATGAGCCACCAGCGTATTAAAAAGGATTTTATAGTTCTTAATATCTATCACATAAAGCCGTTTGTTGTAACTGGGTTGGTCAAAGTCAACAATGGTAAGTATAGAATCATTTTTCAGATAGCCGTCATTTTGTAATGTTGCAAACCCGTTCATGGCATATTCAAATGCTTCCTGAGATAGTCCTTTTTGTTCTAATTGAAGACTGTCATAAACAAATACCTGCATCGTGTGAAGGTCAGATTGAGGACTCAGGCAGGTACTAAAGAACAATGCCGAAGGTAAATCTTTATTTGTATTGACAGTTGCTTTGAGGGTCCATGAAATATTGATAAAAATAGATGTTACAATTATTGCCCATGTAAAAAACTTCCTGATTTTTTGCTGCATACCTGTTTCTTTCAATTGCTTTTTAAAAATTTAAATAAAAATCCTTTAAGGATGTAATTCCGTAGGAGATATAAGAAAATGGGTATTTTTCTAAACGTGGGATTATTTTATTTATTGCCCTGTTAAGAAATTTTTAACAATCCTGAAATATTAGATTCATTCTGTATCTGACATAACTCCTTAAAAAACAACAAACTAAAATCAAATGATGATTCTTGTCATTTTTTATTGTTCCTTTGCAATATGGCTATACAGGTAGGAATCATTATGGGCAGCGACAGCGACCTGAACATTATGCAGGCAGCTGCAGATATCTTAAGCGAATTGGGTATCGAATCGGAAGTAACGGTGGTTTCGGCACACCGCACACCACTCAGAATGGTAGAATATGCCCAAAAAGCCAGGCAAAGAGGGCTGAAAGTGATTATTGCCGGAGCAGGTGGCGCGGCCCATCTGCCGGGTATGGTTGCTTCTATTACTACATTACCGGTCATCGGAGTGCCGGTTAAATCCAGTAATTCGATTGATGGCTGGGATTCTGTGTTATCCATTTTGCAAATGCCCAATGGCGTACCGGTTGCCACTGTTGCGCTCAATGCGGCCAAAAATGCCGGAATACTGGCAGCACAAATTATTGGCAGCCACGATGCCAAAACTTCAAGAAAAATACAGGCTTATAAAAACAAACTCAATAAGGAAGTATTGCAAAAAGTACAAAAACTTAAAAATGAAGGTTTTGAGAATCGGTTTGATTGACCTGTTGATTTTGAATCGTTTTTACAACTGTAAATTATTTCGCCAAATAAAAATATTCTTTGAATCATGCAAAAAACGCTTTTATTGCTTGCAATACTTATCATTACCTCCTGTGCATCAAAAAAAATAAATATGACTAAGCCGTCTTTTCATAAAAATAAAGTCATCGCACACCGAGGCGCATGGAAAAGCATTAATACATCACAAAACTCTATCGCCTCTCTCAAACAGGCGATAGCGCTTGGCTGTTATGGCTCGGAATTAGATGTACACTTGACATCCGACAGCGCATTGATAGTAAACCATGACGTTACCTGGGGCGGACTAAACGTGCAGAAAAGCACATTGGCGGAACTTCGAAAAACGCCCCTTTCCAATGGCGAACCGCTTCCATTGCTGGAGGATATGCTGAAGATTATTAAAAACCAGACCGGAACCAAATTGATTTTAGAAATTAAAAGCTCGGATAGAGGAAGAGAATGGGCTAATGCCACAGTTAAAAAAATTGTCAACACGGTTAGCGATTATAAGGCGCAAGAATGGATTACCTATATCGCTTTTGACTATGAAATTTGTAAAGAGGTATTGCGCCTCAATCCATCTGCCGATGTACAGTACCTCATGGGCGACAAGGCGCCGGATCATTTAAAAAAAGATGGTATCAAAGGCGCTGATTACCATTATTCGGTATATCATTCGAAGCCCGAATGGGTGCAACAGGCTAAACAACTCGGGGTCATACTCAACGCCTGGACGGTGGATAAACTCGAAGAAATGCAGTGGCTGCTCGACAGGGATATAGATATGATTACAACCGATGAGCCGGAAATGTTGTTTAAAGAATTGGAGAGAAGAAAGAAATAAATTTTTAAAATATTAAATATTGACCACATTTCGATTCTCTCGTTAGGATGTGTAGAGAGAATTATCTTCAGCAAATACTTGATGCAAAAAATTGATGTTATCTATCAATCTATTATTTCGCTTATCCCATCTTTCACATCCATTTTAAATGGCTTTGGTTGCGGCAGCCGCAAATTCCCCTCTCCGATTTCCATTGGCATCCATAAATAGCGTGAGTCCCACTGCTGGTTTGGTTTCCACATATCACCCATGTAGAGAACAGTTGTATTTTTCTTTCCTTTCACCTTCAATAGCATGGTGGACTGCGAGTTGTAAGTATTGGTTTCGGGCGGCGCAATATTTTTAAATTCTGCCCAGGGGCCTCTTAATGATTTGGAACTGGAATACAGGTTCGGATTAGGATTCCAACCGGTAAGATGAGAACCGATGATATAATAAAGCCCCTCATAGTGAACGATTGCACCTCCTTCAATAGGCTCTTTTATAAAACTTACATTTTCTTTTACATCCATATAATCATCAGTCAGGCTTGCAATAAAAAATCCTTTTGTGGGCCTGCTTTCATAGATGAGATAGGCAGTGCCATCATCATCAATAAACTGTCCGATATCCCTGCTTTCATTTCCGAAAGGACGAAAATGTTTTACGATCTGATAACCTTTGTCAATCTTATCACTCACCGCAACACCTACCTCAGCCAGTTTGTAATTTTTATCATCCAAATGGAAATACATAACGTACTTCTTTGATTTTTCATTGTAATAAACTTTTGGTCTTTCCAAAATCCATCCATCCGGACTAACTCCATCCGGTGCCGAAAATTTAATTTTATTGAGAAACTTCCAATGAACCAAATCTGTAGAAGAGTAGCAGCCTACATAGCGATAATCTTTTTCTACATCCTTTCCTCTGTATTCGCCAAACCAATACCAGGTATCTGCAACTTTTATGATACCACCACCGTGCGCCTGAATGTGATTGCCACTATCATCGGGCCATACGGCACCGGGAGTAATAATATTTGTAGAGAGGTTGGTCTTGTTAGTTTTGGCTCCATAACAAGAAACAAGAGATATTGTAATAGTTAGCAATAAAAGGTTAAAGATACTTTCTTTCAGCATGGTAATTATTCATTTAATCCGGAATTCGTTTCATTTATTCAGAGGCTTCTGTTTCTATAATCCTGTAGCCATGGGTTTTTCACCTCTGGCTTTTATCAATTCAGCTCTCACATTTTCTTTTCTGAATACATCCAAAGGTTGTAAAGCTGCTCCTGACCTGAGTCTTGCTTCAGCAACAAGAGAACGCACATCTGTACGGAACGCATTTTGTAAAATTTCCTGAGCGGTTACTACATCATTATTTTGCTGTGCTTCTTCCAATGCTTTAGCATCTACCAATAGCGCCTGTGTGTATGCAATTTTGATGGCTTCCACACTTTGGAGTAAATCTTCTAAAGGATCCTTCACGTTATGACTGGCATCTATCATCCAACCCAGATCTTTGGCATGATTCATTCCCCTGGCATCCATGCCATCCACTAATTCTTTGAATATGAGAAACAATTGATATGGCTTCATGCTGCCCACCGTCAGATCGTCATCGCCATATTTACTATCATTGAAATGAAAGCCGCCTAATTTTTTTTCGTTTAATAATAACGCCACTATTTGTTCGATGTTGGCATTGGGTAAATGATGGCCGAGATCTACCAGTGTGAAAGCCTTTTCGCCTAATTTGCTGGCATACATAAATGACTGACCCCAATCTGCCACTGCCATCGAATAAAAATTAGGTTCAAATGCCTTGTATTCTACAAATATTTTCCAGTTGTCGGGTAAGGCCTCATACACAGCCTGCAGGCTCTCTAATGTGTTATTGAAAGATTTTCTGAAATTGGATTGACCCGGAAAACAACTACCATCTGCCAGCCATACGGTGAGCGAATCGGAACCTAATTGTTGACCATAATTTATCACCTCAATATTATGGTCAATAGCCTGTTGGCGCACGGCTTTATCCATATTTTGCATGGAACCGAATTTGTAACTCAGTTTTTGATCGGCCTGATCCTGAAAGGTGTTTGAGTTCATGGCATCGAACTTTAAATCCAGATCAGCAGCTAATTGTTTTATTGCGGCTACATTTTTAGGAATATCCCAGGGAATATGCAGCGAAATAGCGCCACTGCTGCGGTTAAGCTGATGAAGCAAACCGATGTCCTCTATTTTCTCCTCCAAAGTGCCCGGTTCTCCACCGCTACTAAAGCGGCCGAATCTGGTGCCGCCGGTACCTAACGCCCACGAAGGTATCGCTACCTGAAATGCCATCAGTTTTTCAATGATTGCCTCCGCATTTTCAATATTTTCTTTTGCAAAGTTGAAACGGAGTTCATGCTTTTTTAATGCTGCTTCATTATGCTTGTCAAGCTGTTGTTTTGTGAGAAACATGATAATTTATTTTTAGTATATATGTTATGCTTTTTACGACTGATGTTTTCGTAAAAAAAATTTTAACTGATGACAAATTGATTTTAAAATTGGTTCAATTTTTTTTTAAATATGTATCAAAAAGAAGGGTTGATTGATTTAATATTCATCAACTCTTCTTTATAAAAATTTGAAATTGCTTTTATTACCTTACAAAACCTGCTGCCACACCGCCATCTACATTCAATATATTGCCGGTTGACTTATTGAGTAATCCACCCACAAATGCAAAACAGGCATTGGCAATATCATCGGGAAGAATTATTTCATTCATCAATGTACGTTTGGCATAAAAAGCGGGTAGTTCTTCCACTTTTACGCCATAAGCCTTAGCCCTTCCTTCGGCCCAGCCGCCTGCCCAAATATTGCTATCGGCAATAACGGCATCAGGATTTACACTGTTTACCCTAATTTTATCACCACCAAGTTCGGCAGCCAATAGTCTGGAAAGGTGTGCCTGAGCCGCTTTAGCCGATCCATAACCGGCGTTATTGGGCCCCGCAACTATTGAGTTTTTGGAAACAATGTTGATGATATCGCCACCAATATCCTGCTTGCGCATTACTTCCACAGCGTATTTTGTTACTACAAATTGTCCTTTCACCAAGATATCATAAAGTTTATCCCAATCTTCAACAGAATGATCGGTTATTGATTTTGAAATGCTGATTCCTGCATTGTTTATAATGATATCCACTCCGCCAAAAGCCAGACTGGCAGCATCCATCGCCGATTTGATGGATTCGGTATTGGTAACATCAAGCACCACCGAGGCGGCAATATCTTTGCCAAATGCAGCCTGAAACTCATTGATAGTATTATTGATGCGCTCAATATTGATATCATTGATTACCACGCAAGCGCCTTCCTGTGCCAGTTTTTTGGCAATTGCCTTTCCTATGCCGCCACCGCTGCCGGTAACTAAAGCCACCATGCCGCTTAATGGTTTGGGCTTGGGCATACGTTGCAGCTTTGCTTCTTCAAGCAGCCAGTATTCAATATCGAAAGCCTCCTGACGTGGCAATGAAGTATATTCCGAAATAGCTTCGGCGCCGCGCATCACATTGATAGCATTTGTATAAAACTCGGCAGCCACTCTGGCTGTTTGCTTATCTTTTGCAAAGCTGAACATCCCTACACCGGGATAAATGATTACAACCGGATTGGCATCACGCATGGCCGGACTGTTGGGATGCTTGCAGGTTTCATAATAATCTGCATACATTTTTCGGTAGTCTTCAAACAAAGGTTCCAGTTTTTGCTTGACGGACGCTACATCTGACAAATCTTCCGATGTAGAAAGATTCAGAACCAACGGGCTGATTTTTGTCCTTAAAAAATGGTCAGGACAAGAAGTTCCCAAAGGGGCCAGCCTGTCAAGGTCGTGCGAATTAATGAACTGCATAACGCGGCTGTCGTCTGTGAAGTGACCAATCATTTTCTGACTGGACGAGCAGAAACCACGCAATACAGGCGCAATGGCAGAAGCTTTTTTCAGGCGGTCTTCTTTTGACAAAGACTGAACTTTTTCACCTCCAAATACCGGTACCTTTTTACCTAAATTCTGTTCAATATACTCCGCACATTTTTCAATGACTTCCAACGTGTTGACATAGCTTTCATAAGCCGTATCACCCCAGGTAAACAACCCGTGCGAGCCCAGCATGATTCCTCTGATTCCGGGGTTATCATCAAGACATTGTTTCAGTTGTAGCCCCAGATCAAAACCCGGTCTTTGCCAGGGTACCCAGCCGATGGCGCCGCCAAAAAGTTCCTGGGTTATTTTCTTTCCATCCTTCGCTGCTGCAATGGCAATAGCCGCATCGGGGTGCAGGTGGTCAATGTGCTTAAAAGGCAAAAAACCATGCAAAGGCGTATCTATAGATGGCGCTTTGGATGCCAAATCGTAAATGCAATGATTGAACAATTCCACCATCTCGTCTTCGTGTTCGATGCCTTTATATATATTTTTCAGGCTACGGAGCCTGTCCACATACAAAGCAGCCAGACCGCTTTTTTTAAGTGTCCCCAGGTCGCCGCCACTACCTTTTACCCACATTACTTCGGTTTCGTTGCCCGTAAGCGGGTCAATGGCCATCGCTTTGCAGGAGGTGTTTCCGCCACCATAGTTGGTGAGTCGCAGGTCGGCTCCTAACAGATTGGAACGATAAATTAATAAAGCCACTTCATCGCCGGCAAGTTCGGCAGCTTTGGCATCGTCCCACAAATAACTTACGTGTTTAAACTCTTTTGTTGTTGACATGGAAAAAATTTGTTTTTAATCTCTACACTGATCGCAGAGAGCAGTGGTTTGAAATTATGTTTTTAGTAATCTTCATTTTAAAACAAAACTAACCTAAAATGGAAATTCGAAGCATTAAATTAAAACTATTTCATTGAATTTCCTAATCCGACCAAAAGAACCGAAATAAGTATGACAATAATCCCCCAGACTACCGTTTTAAGGGTTTTGCGCGATACCCCTTTCCATTCACGTAATACAAGCCCCCATAAATTGGCAACTAAGATGATAAATGCCATGTGCAATATCCACGAACTGGGTCCGTTTCCTAACCTGCTTTCACCCATTCCGTAAAAGAAAAACTGCAAAAACCAGGTAGTTCCTGCCAAAGCGCTGAAAATGATATTTTTAATAATCGGCGTTTTCAAATCCACATAATCACCATAGGTCTTATTACGAATATTGAGCAAAACACACCATATTAAATTGGTGGTAAGTCCTCCCCAAAGTATAATGATGTACGATACATTATTTTGAAATAAAAATTCACCCTGACCCGGATTATTTGCTTTCCACAGGTTATTGGCTACATCAGCCATAGGTTTGGCAGCCTCAATACCAAAGTTAAAACAGGCGCTCAAAACTCCTGAAATAATAGCCACCAACAAACCCAGCCCGAATTTATATTCATCCTTTCCCGATAAATGGGTTTCTTCCAAATCGGAATTGGCGTGCTCGCTCAGTGCATGAGGATCTATTTCTTTCAGCTCCCCTTTGGCAGAGAGTTCTCTTTCCTTACCAACTCCTGCTATTCCGCTTATGACAATACCTAATATGCATACCGCCAGCCCCAGCATGACTATCAAGCCCCAGTTGGTGGTTAGCAACATGCTGATGGTGTCTTTTCCTTCTGAAGGGTTAATCTGATAATAAACAGCAGGAATTAATGCGCCAAAAACCATGCATAGCCCCAAAATGATGCTGCTGCCCAGCGATACGCCCAGATAACGCACGCCTAATCCGTAAGTAAGCCCGCCGATGCCCCACAATAAACCAAAAAGAAAGGCGAAACCGATAGTGGCATTATCTGCCTGGCGGATGATAGCCCAGAAATCGGGAATGGTGAGCCATGCCGCCACCGGTGGCACTATCAGCCATGAAAAAAGGCCGCCTACCAACCAATAACTTTCCCAAGCCCAGCCCTTTACTTTTTTGTAGGGAATGTAAAAACTACCGGAGGCAAAACCGCCTATAAAGTGAAAGATAACACCGAAAATAGCATTCATTAGAAAATAATTCAAAAAGTAAGCAAATCAAACCGGCTGCTAAGTTAGGAGAAAAATTATTTTCAAAAAAAATTTATTTGTACTTTTTACAAATATATTTTTCAAAAGATGAAAATTGCTTTTCTGTAAAAATAGCTTAGGCATAAATAAATAAATTTAAAAGGCATGAAAAGACAGGTGATTATTTGATTTAATTATTTTATTTGTCTTGGGTAAAACTAACACTTTGTAACTTAAATCGTAGATATCCATCCAAAAGGACAAACGCATCTATATACGCAAATAGATAATCATCATCTATCCCAGAGGGATAAAATTATTATTGAATAGGATTGAACCCTATTTTACAGAACCTCAAAGGGCGTGAAATGTCATCCCTACTGGATTTTGAACATTCCTACACGATTATTTATATTATGATATCAACCTTTTAGGCTTGTTTTCAGACTAAAAATTAGATGCGTTTACCCCGATCCACCCAAGATGATGAATCCAGCTCACTACTTGCTTCAAATACTAAGGATAAATATCATGGCATTACGGAATGTGTTTTAGCAGGAATCCTTTACATTGAATATGCCGGGCAAATAAAATCAATAGCTAAAAAGGAAAAAAGTTTTTCCGCTTCCATTGGGATAGGATTTTCAATAGATTGTTTAGTATGAAAAATATTTTTTTATGTATGACTTAATTATATATATATTTGTATTGTAAAATTGATAACACAAACACATCAACAGAATAAAAATATGAACTCGCTCACAAGCGCCATCAGACTTGCTCCATTCTTTGCGTTGATTTTTTTTGCTTTTTCATGTAAGAAAAGTGAAAAACCGGTCAAAGTTGATAACTTTCTTACAGTTTCAAAAACCGAAATCCTTGTAAAATCTTCAGACAGTTTTAAGGACACCATTACCATATCATCCAATCAAAACTGGAGAATCACCGGCCTGCCCGACTGGATCACTGCTTCGGCGAGTGAAGGTACAGGGAATACGATGGTGGTTCTATCCGTTGCAGCCAATTCGTCAAATACATCAAGAGAAGTTACTTTTAAAATTGCCATCCAGGGTATAGAAAAAACAATCCATGTTAGTCAGCCTGCCTTGGTCATTGATACTTCGCAGCCCATAACCGTCACCCAGACAGGCAACTATCTGGATGTTTCAGAAAGCCCTGCTTATTTATCTTTTCCGGGTGGCAGTGCTTTTGACTTTGCGGCAGGCCAGTCGTTTTCCATATCTATGAAGATGAAAACCACTTATCAACCAAGTGGAAATGAAAGAATCATCAAAGCCCGAAATGGTACCGGCGCCGGTTATGAAATTATTTCCAGTACAACGGGTCAAATGGGTTTGAACGTTACTACTACTGACGGCGAAGGGTTGGGGTCAAAATACGGAACCACAAATGTTTATGACGGAAAATGGCACCATGTGGTAGCCGTATTTGATGCTGCTGCCAAAAAATCATTTTTTTATATTGATGGCAAAACAGAAGGCGAATGGGACCACAGTGGCGGGCGTTATGCCTCAGTTACAGCCAGAAGTTCAATTCTTTTTGGTGTAAATGATGAGAGTGGTACGGCCCCATTCAGAGGATTTTTTGATGATGTCAAATTCTGGAGAAAAGCGTTATCGAAAACCGAAGTGTATGCAGATGCCGCTAATACAAAAATAAATGGCGCCTTTGATGGCCTGATCAGTTGGTGGAATTTTGAAAATGGTAATACACAAAATACATCCGACTCTTCCAATACCATTAGCGGCACACTTAGAAACGGAGCCAGGTTAAGTCAGTTTCCGGCATCGACCCAGAGCAGAATACCTGTATATATTTCGGGTACCGAAGGTTATATGAATTTCAGAATACCTGCCATCATTAAAGCGCCAAATGGCAATCTGCTGGCCTTTGCGGACGGAAGGGTAAATACAACAGCCGATTTCGGTAATGTGGACATTGTAATGAAAAAAAGTAGTGATGGCGGGAAAACCTGGTCGCCGCTAAAGGTGATTGCCGACAATGGGGACTTGCAAGCCAGTAATTCGGCTCCTGTAGTGGATATGACAGACCCTGCCTATCCGAATGGTAGAATTTTCGTTTTTTACAACACTGGTAACATGCCCGAAGGTGATGTAAGAAATGGTAATGGCGAAAGAAGAGTATGGTACAAAACCTCTACCGATAATGGAGAGACATGGTCGTACGCCGTTGAAATAACATCGCAGGTGAAATCAGCGACCTGGCGTACTTATGCCAACACACCCGGCCATGCCATGCAGTTTACACAAGGTATTTACCGAGGCAGAATATACGTGGCTGCCAATCACAACGAAGGACCTCCGCAAAGCGGTAATGCAGATTATCAGACGCACGGGTTCTATACCGATGATCATGGTGCCAGTTTCCACCTAAGCGATAATATTAGTATCAAAGGGAGCAACGAAGCCATTGCCGCAGAACTGTCTGACAATCGCCTGATGATGAATATCAGAAATCAGGGGGGGAATCCTCGTTCCAGAATTGTAGCCATCAGTAACAATGGCGGACAAACCTGGGCATCTGAGAAATATGATCCAAATCTACCGGATCCGGTCTGTCAGGGCAGTTTATTAAACATAGGTTTTCAAAACAATAAGGCGTTGTTGGCTTTCAGTAATAACAATAACACTACCACACGACAAAATCTGACGCTCAGGATTAGTCTTGACGAAGGCAACTCCTGGACAAAAAGTTTTTTAGTGGACTACGATGGATCAAGTACTGCCTATTCTGACTTAGTTATGATGGATGCCAATAAAGTAGGTGTCTTGTACGAAAGGTGTGGCACTACCGAGATTACGTTTACCGTAATTGACTGGCAGTAAATTTTAAAATGTAGAAAACCGGTTTATGGGAAATAATAATCGTTCATATTTTTTTAATCAAATAAAATGTGAGGGATTACCCTTTGGATGTTGATTATCCTTGGAACAAAAGCAATTGGATAGATTTTAAAACCATTTCTTCCTTTTAAAAACAGAGAGCATCCATAATGGAATAATAAGCATAACTCCCACAGCAATCCAAAATCCCCATTGATGGCTGGTAAGTGGGATAACATTAAAGTTCATGCCAAAGATGCCGCCTATTACCGTAGCCGGGGCCAATAGGCAAGTAACAATAGCCATTACCTTCATCACCTCATTTAGTTTCAGATTTACATTATTGATGTATAAATCCTGCATACCCATTATCATATCACGATAGTTGTCCACCAGGTCTATTGCCTGCAAACTATGGTCATATACATCTTTGTAATAACGGGTGTATTCATCGGTGAGCAGGTCATTTTCACTTTTGATAATATTGGCAATCAAATCTCGAACAGGAAAAATATTTCGTTTCAACACTATAAGTTCTTTGCGCAAAAGGTTGATTGTTGCCAGCGCACGTTTATTAGTTGTGCTTCTTACGATGGTTTCCTCCATATCTTCTATGGCATCGCCTAATTGCTCCATCACTAAAAAATAATGGTCAACAATAGCATCAATCAAGGTATAATAAAGATAATCGGCTTTTTTTGTTCGTGTTTTACTGGTGGGCAATTTGAGCCTTCCGCGCAATGCTTTAAACACATCTTTATCTGCATCTTCCTGAAAGGTGATTACAAAATTATTGCCCAACACAAGGCTTATCTGCTCCTGCTCAATGCTTTTTGATTCTTTGTTGAAGTACATCATGTTCATCAGGCTAAACAATATGTCATCAATCTCATCCATCTTCGGACGTTGGTTGATGCTGAGTACATCTTCCACTAAAAGAGGATGGATTCCAAATCCTTCGCCTATTTTTTCCACATCTATTTTGCGTAAGCCATCTACATTTATCCAAATAATTTTTTCCGAATTTCTTAAATGTAACACTTCATCCACACTCAGGTTGTTCTTTTCATCAATTGCATTTTTATCATAAATAAAAGCGCTGATATTCACCCGGGTAGCTTCTTCCCTCACCGGAATAATCGTTGGATTTACTACCAGTATTTCTCTTGTCCTTTCGGTACCAAAGAGTTCCAACGGATTAAGTATATATCGTAAATATTTTTCGGTTTGCGAATTCATAGCGGAAAGATAATAAAAAGGTATGTTTTCTGCCTTTCTTTTCCATTCTCAGATATTTTGTAATTATTGGGTTTCTAACAATTTTGCAGCTTGTATTAAATCTTCAGGAGTGTCAATTGCGATATTTTTATACGTTGTTTCAGCCATATAAATATCTACGCCGTTCTCCAAAAACCTTAATTGTTCCAATTTTTCGGTTTTTTCCAGGTCGGTCTGAGGCCATTGGGTAAAAGCTAATAAAGTATCTTTTCTAAAGGCATAAACACCCACATGGAGAAAATAATCGGTTGAAAAACTTTCATCTCGCTGATAAGGGATTTTGCTTCGGCTGAAATACAATGCTTTGCCAAACTTGTTGGTAACCACTTTTACCATATTTGGATTTTGTGCATCGTCTCTATTTTCAAATTTGCGTTTGAGCGATGCTACCTGTACATCTTGATTGTCAAATAACCTTACCAACTTCTCCAGAGGTTCGTGCCGGATAAACGGCTCATCACCCTGTACATTTACCACCACATCTACATCCAAATCCTGAACGGCTTCGGCAATACGGTCGGTTCCGCTCTCGTGTTGCCCGATGCTCATAATCGCCTTTCCGCCACGGCTGATAATTTCATTGAAAATAATATCACTATCCGTTACCACAAATACATCGTCAAACAAACCGCTGCTTTTTGCAGCATCATAAGTGTGGCATATTACTGGTTTATCTCCCAATAGCTGCATCAGCTTGCCAGGAAAACGGGTAGCCGCATATCGAGCCGGAATAACCGAAATTACTTTCTTTTTCATAGCTCAAAAGTAGGAAAAGAAAAATTATACCATCCATCAAAAAGAAATTAAAAATCAGGCAGCAGACACCTATTATATTAATAGTACTTAAAGCACGCTGCTATTATCACCTAACGGAGTTATTCACACATAGTTGACGGCTGTTTTTATTTCAAATTTATCTTCCACCTCCCGGGCCTCCTCCAGGACCTCCACCAGGTCCGGCACTACCGCCTGCTGCTGTCACCATGGATGAGGTTGTAAAAGTAGTGCTTTTGGTAGCACCGGTGCGTAAGTATGTACCACTGGTATATAATCCGTTAAAAGATACTCCATCCGTAACGGAACCGCCTGTATAAACATCATAAGAAGTACTGGCTTTCAACTTATGACTTGAGAATAACAGGGTCGCATAGGTTCGCGGAACCACAAAGGTGAGCGCCTCCTCTGTTTTATCAGAAGATTCAATATGCACAATCTGATTAACAGTTCCTCCACCAAGCCTTACCGACCTCTGAGTGCAGACATTGGCTGTGGGCATACTGGTTGCCCCTCCTATACCCACTAATATCCCTCCGGTAATTTTAAAGGTATTATTATCGCAGTCGAAACCCTCCTCCGGAGCACCCGAGCCTACCGAAATGATAACACCACCTGTTACTGTTAGTGTCCCGTTAGAATCAATCCCATCATTATTGCTGCTATACACATACAGGTTACCCCCATTTAAATAAATAGCTTTACCTGCATTTAGTCCGTCATCATAGGTCTTGATATTGAACGTTCCTGCATTAATCGTTAAGGTACTCTTGCTCTCAATCCCTTCTCCAGAGGTAGTTGTGATATTAAATTTACCTCCATTGATTGTAATATAAGGGTCAATCGTATTGTCTGTTTCATAAGAGGCTTGAATGCCGTCATCAACAGATTTAATAGTAATATCGCCGTTATTGATAACGATATACCCCTCCTCACATTCTATACCATCATTTGATGAAGTTATATTAATAGTACCGCCATCCACAATAAAAGCATCATTGGTATGAAAACCGTCCTTTACAGCCCCGGTAATATTAAAGTTGCCACTTTGTACACGGATATAATCATCACTTGCAATAGCATGTTGGTGATTACCCTTTACATTTAGGGTACCCTTCCCACTAAATATCAACTGCCCTTCACTAAAAAACGTTCCTTTACTATCCTCAGAACTATTGGTGGGATACGATGGGCTATCTGCCAATGAATTGGTTGTATTATCAGCCACCACCACAAATACTCTTTTTTTGGACTGGATATTGATGGCAGGTCCGTTAGTATTAGTAATTGAAGTCCCCTTTAATGTAAGCTGAAATTTATTATCACTATAAATTTTTATGGAACCATTAGTAGTTGTTCCCGAAATTTCATAAGCCACGGCTTTTGCGGTAGAGGTAATAGTAATTATATCTTCATTTTGACTAATAGTAACTCCCTTAGACGAAAGTGGATTTGATATCACTGTAGGAGTACCAAATGCAATAGACACGATATTAGTAAAGGATGAATTCTCTATCAAATCATCGGCATTGTAGGAGCTATCTTTGCTGCCTTCCGCAGAAGTGGAAACGGTAGAAGTATCCCTAATAGCGATACTATTGGCTGTAGAGGGGGTAGTAGTTTCATTTGAAATATCAGTTTTCGAAAAATCGTTTTTCTTTGAACAAGATGTACATATTATTATTGAAAATATAAACAAAACTATACTTAGAATTACTTGTTCATTTTTGTAAAAACACTTATGTTTCATATACCTTTTTTTTAGTTAGTTCAAAATTAAAAAACAAAAAATATAAATTAAAACCAAATAGGTGAACCCGAAAATTGTATCGGTTAAACCCTTAAATAAATGTTAAGCCTTCTTAGTCCATGAGGTGAGTGATGAGGCATATTTTTCACTAACGGGAAGCGTTAATTGATTGGTTAAAATGATTTTTCGACCCGAGACGGAAACGATAGATTTGATGGCAACTATGTAACTTCGATGAATACGAAAAAACTGGTCTTTGGGAAGGATTTCAGATATTTTCTTTAATGTCATTAACGTCAATATGGGTTTAGCGTCAACTAAATGAATTTTGATATAATCATCCAAACTTTCAATATAAATAATATTCCCAAAATCAATTTTTGCCATTCGGTATTCTGAATACACAAAAAGATATGTGGCTTTATCTGAAACAGCCTGAGCCCTTATTTGAAAAAGCACTTTTTGAACCGCCTTATCAAATCGTTCAAAACTAAATGGTTTCAGCAGGTAATCCACCGCTTCCAGTTCAAACCCTTCAAGTGCATACTGTTTATAGGCCGTTGTAAAAATAACCATAGGTTTAATTTGTATGTTTTTCACAAGAGTAATACCATCCATATCGGGCATATCAATATCCACAAGCAACAGGTCTGCATCATTTTGATTTATATATTCCAACCCGGCAGTTGCATTGTCAAAGGTTTGTATCAATTCTATTGCGCTACATTGTGTACAATAAAACTTTATTACTTCCAAAGCCAGTGGCTCATCATCAATGGCAATTGCTTTAATCTTCATCATTTTTGTGTCTGTTTTAATGGCTGAAAATGCCTAAGGGTTAGAAAGACGGAATACATTCCATCACTTTCGCTTATTTGTAAATGATGCTTATCCGGATAAAGTAGTTCCAGCCTTTGTTTGGCATTTTGTAGCCCAATGCCATTACGGCTACTTTCTCCATTCATTTTATTAATGGTATTTCGTGTTTCAAGAATGATTTCCCTATCAATTATCAGAATGTTTATTACGATTTGCGATGGAATTATATTACTGACCCCGTGTTTAAAGGTGTTTTCAATAAAAGACATTAGGATTAATGGCGCTACCTTTGTATTTTCATAATTCCCTTTTAGAGAAAATTCAATTTTTACATTTTTTCCTAGCCTTAGTTTTTGTAGTTCAATATAATCTTTGATGCAGGCTATTTCCCTTTCCACAGGCACATAATCTTCTTCCGATTTATCTGTAATATACCTCATCATATTAGACAGCCATAATATCCCCGAGGCTGTATTTTCGCTTTTGGCAATGGCAAGGGCATAAATATTATTGAGTGTATTGAACAAAAAATGCGGGCTTATTTGAGATTTCAGAAAGGCAAGCTCGGCCTTAACTTTTTGGGTTTCTATCAATGACTTGTTTTTTTCGGTAATACGCCATTGTGCTACCAATACAATCAAACCACTCCCTGCCATAGCCATTAAAAAAAGAACAAGACTTATTAAATCAAATCTTAAAGGTGAAGGTGGTTTAGGCCGTCCCCTTTCAACGCTCCGAAACGGTGGTGAATCGCTTCTCCTTTGGATATCCAGATTTTGCAATCCGTTCTCCAACTTTCCTTCCAATTGATTGGCATGCATTTTATGCGCCTCTTGCACAATCCTTTCAAAAGGTTTAGATAAAAACAAGCTACAAATAATACAATTACAATGCAGCTAAAGGCAAAATACCTTTTCTTTAAAAAAAAATAGGGCATCAATACATACATATTGACGTAAAACAGCACGGCAAAAAAAAGTGCAAAAAATAAAAACGAGGGTAATAAAATAATAGGGATTCCGCTATTACTGAAATTTTCTTTATCAAATACAAATGCGCCAATAAAAAGTAAAAAAAGCAGCCAACTGCCAATATGAATATATATACTTACACCTTTACTTTTCATAATAATCTGCACCTCTTATGCAATTTATTTGATTTCCCAGAAAAAAACATAACACTCACATATATTATTTACAAATATTATATATAACTATATTTCATTATCCTCTTCTATAAAAGGATGTTTCATTAGGCTCATAAAATCTTCATCCTTTTCATTGGGATAGTGCCTGTCAAGGCCATACCTAAGCTCCGAAACAGGCAATGTACTGAAAGTGCCTAAGAGCCTGTCCCAGATGGAAAATACTGCACCGTAATTGGTATCGGTATAAGGTTGTTTCCAATGGTGGTGTACCTTGTGCATATTGGGCGAAATTAAAAAATAGCTCAAAAATTTGTCTAAGCTTGCGGGCAGGCTGATGTTGGCATGTGTAAATGCAGTGGCCACAACCACTAATGTCTGATATATCATCACCGAATACATTGGTGCGCCGCTTATAAAAATCAAAATCAAAAAGAAAACACCTCTCAACAGGCTATCGCCCGGATGATGGCGCAAACCCGTTGTTACATCTACTTTATTGTCACTGTGATGAATAAGATGATACCGCCACAGATAAGGATTTTTGTGCATCACCCAATGTACTAACCAACTGCTGAAATCGAGCGCCAGCACACCAATAATAATAGCGCCCCAAACGCCAACCTGAAACCAATACACCAATCCCCAGTTGGCTGCACGGCACCAGTCGGAGAGCAACACAATAAACACTGCCAACCCTGTATGAATGACCAGATGTATGATTGTGAAACCAAAATTAACCAAGGCGTGATTCAATTTCGTTTTGCGATACCTGAGCCCTACCAGTGGAATGGCTCCTTCAAGTATCCAGAAGAATACAAGGCCGCCAACAAGCAGCGCCATGCGCTCGCCGGGGCGCTGGTCAAGTGTTGAAAAATAGTCAATAAAGCGCTCTAAGGTCATAAATTTTATATTTTATTCAAATTCGTTTCCACAATCAAGGCAATGGTACATTTTACAAATCGAATCATCAGATGCCGACCCCAAAACAGCATGAGCAATGGCGCTCAACCAGCTTGCATTCTTTGGGGTGGCAGTAATGCACTCAATATTTGATGAACCACAATCGGGACAAATACGTTCAGCTGCTGTTTCATTTTCTGTACTGGCTAGTATCTCAATGGCTCGTTCTTTCTGTGCCTCAGCCACCATCAATTTTATTCCGCCCACTGCATTGGTAATTCCCGGATATATGGAAACCGTATTTTCATCCTTCAGCACACAACTAATATTTGCATCCTCCAACATTCCCATTGCCAGATGTGCATCTATATATGTGTGATATATTCCTACTATTACATATTTCATTTTCGATACCGGTTATATTATCTGAACTAAATTAAGGCTTTTAAATGAAATTGCAGATGGATAGAAAAAAGGAGGGCCGAAGATTTATCTCTTTAGCCTCAGCTGAACCACATTTTCTATGTGCAGGGTATGCGGAAACATATCTACAGGCTGCACTTTGGTTACTTCATACTTTTCGTTCAGTAAAGCCAGGTCGCGCGCCTGCGTTGCCGGGTTGCAGCTAACATAGACCACCACCGGAGCAGCAATTTCATTAATCTTTTCAATCAGCATACCATGCATCCCGGCACGGGGCGGGTCGGTAATGATAACATCAGGGTGGCCATGTTGTGCAAAGAATTCCTCAGTACAAATATCAATCACATCCCCCGCAAAAAATTGTGTTTTATTTTGCAAACCATTCAGCACTGCATTTTCTTTTGCGTCTTCAATTGCTTCTTCAATCAGCTCCACACCTATCACCCGACCTGCTTCCTTACTGCAAAATATGCCAATGCTGCCGGTGCCGCAATACAAATCATATAATACTTCTTTTCCGGTAAGTTCGGCAAAATCTCTGGCAACCTGATAGAGGCGTGTTGCCTGCTGAGTATTGGTTTGAAAAAAAGATTTCGGACCGATTTTAAATTGAAATTCATCTAACTTTTCAATCACATAGCCTTTTCCATAATATATTTCAGGATTGAGGTCATAGATGCTGTCATTCTGTTTGGTATTGATGGTGTATAGCAAAGAGGTAATATCAGGAAATCTTTGTAAAATAAAATCCAGCAATGCTTCCCTTTTCACCTTATCGTCATGACCAAGCATAATATTAGCCATCCACTCTCCGGTTTCACAAAGTCTAATCAATAAGGCTCGCAAAAAACCCTGATGGCTCCTTAAATTATAAAAAGAATAATCGTTTTCTTTTGCAAAGTTTTTAATAGCCAGCCTAAGTTCGTTGGTAGGTTCCTTTTGCAAATAGCATTTTTGAATGTCCACCACCTTGCTCCAAAACCCCCGCGCATGAAATCCGGCTGCCAAATCACTTGTAGCCCCATTCAGTGTATCGGTCGCTTTCAGTTTTACAAACTCATCTTTGGGCACAAAGGCTTCTGTGCCAAAAGTGTATTCAATCTTGTTGCGGTAGTATTGGGTAGTAGCTGCACCAATTATAGGTTGAATTTCAGGCAGTTGTACCTTTGCAATTCTTTCAAGATTATCGGCCACCTGCTTTTGTTTATATTGTAGTTGTTTGTTGTAGGGAAGCATTTGCCACTGACATCCGCCACATACTCCAAAATGACTGCAAAAAGGCGTTACCCTTTCTTCAGAATAAGAAACATATCTTATCGGGAATCCTTCCGCCCAATCCTTTTTGTTTTTTATCAGTCTGACAACCACCACATCGCCGGGCACAGCCTGTTCTACAAAAATGACCTTGCCATCCACCTTTGCCAAAGATTTTCCTTCGGCAGCATAATCCTCTATCAGTATATTTTCAAGAACAATATCCTTTTTCTTTCTTGCCATTGGGCAAAAATAAAAAGATAATAGCAGGAGTACAGTTAAATGTTTTAAGTATTTTTACTCTTACAAATATTAAATATGGAAAATAAAGACAAAGTGCTGGCAACCATCAAAAAAGCGGGAAAGCCTGTTAGCGCTGGACAAGTTGCCGAAATGTCAGGCATTGACAGAAAAGAGGTTGATAAGGCCATGAAAACATTAAAAGAAAACGGCGACATCATATCGCCCAAAAGATGTTATTGGGAAGCCAGAAAATAAATGAATCCAACAGTTTATCTAAAAAAAATTGAAACCCCCATTGGCGCCATGATTGCCGGCGCTACCGATGAAGGTATCTGCCTGCTCGAATTTGAAAAACGTAAAATGCTGCCTTTAGAACTGAAACAATTATCAAAAGAACTGGGGGCAGCTATTTTGGAAGGCGAAAACCAGCATTTTAAGCAATTAGAGGCGGAGCTCAAAGATTATTTTTTGGGTAAACGAAAAGAATTTAAAGTGCCATTGGTGCTAATCGGTTCCGAATTTCAGAAAAAAGTGTGGCGGGTGCTGCTAACCATTCCTTATGGCAAAACCAGGTCTTACAAAGAGCAGGCTATCGCTATTGGAAATGCAGACGCTGTTCGTGCAGTAGCTCATGCCAACGGTATGAATAAAATATCTATCATCATTCCCTGCCACAGAGTCATTGGTTCCAATGGGCAACTCGTGGGCTATGGTGGCGGGTTGTGGCGAAAAAAATATTTATTGGGCTTGGAGCAAAATAATGGTAAACAATTGAAACTGATAGAATTGGATGACGAGTGAGATAAAAACTGAAAATGAGGCAGCAGTAATTAGAAAAAATTTTTTTCACAAAAGGTTTAATGCTATTAATTGCTGTACAACGGTATGCAATTACCTATAAGTTTATTATGCCTAACCTTACTTTTTACCTCCCCCCCTCTCCTACTTTTCGCCTAAATAAATTGGGAGCCTTGGAGAAGTCGAAAATTTTTGCAGCCTTAATTACCCAAATTTAGCTTAGATTTTATACACTACACAGTTTTTCTAGCTGT